>CXWL01002664.1_pt1 | contig 22689 bp, 15 predicted proteins | sample 590931 | NCBI WGS metagenome assembly CXWL01 (sample SAMEA3498368, study PRJEB10139) | groundwater metagenome | biome: water well; material: biofilm material | place: Germany | collected 2015-04-27
GTATTACCCTTTACACCCTTCAAGCCATTCTCACCCTTCTTACCCTCGTCCACTTCCTCCGCTACCGTCTCGACCCGCGCCGCTACCTCGTCTGCCAGCTCATACCGGCCGGCCCCTTGAAACCGAAACAACCAGAGCGCCCGTCCGTTGAACTGCTCCTCGCGCCGCACCAAACCCACTCCGCGAGCAAACCACGCCGCCTCATGCACATGAATCGTCGCCAACCACCCAAACGTCAGTTCCGTCTCCGCCTCCATCCGCACCGCATCCTCAAAACGCTGCTCGCCCGTGTTCACCGACTCAAACCCCGCCATCCGCATCGTCCGCCGACAAGTCCCATACGTAAACGGCACGCCATCACGTTCATACGCCGTTACCTGCGCCAGCGCCTCAACGGGTTGTCCTTCACGCGCCTCCACCGGCCACTCCATCAGCGCCGGTTTGAACTCAATGAAAAACGCATCAACCGCTCCGCGTCCCGTGCGCGGCCAATCGATCTGTGGCCGTTTCCCGCCCCGGCTGTGCGGGTCCAAATATTGACCCAGCGGAAAATCCACCCGCCCGACCAGGCTCCCTTCGACTTGCCCGGACGGTTGAACTTCCCGTCCATAGGACCGCTGCGCTGCCCTCTTCCGCCCCAAATCGACTTGCCGAAATGTTCGTCGAGGCAGCGCGGCTTCCGTCAAGTAGGCCTTCAGCCCCCCGACATCATCGGTCACGCTGGCGACCTTCGCTGCATCCTGCCTCGGCCCATCGGCCCGAATTCGCGTAGCCGATCCCGCCCGGCATCCGCTCCAGAGAATGCTTCCCACGACGGCTAAGACCATTGGATGAAAACCGTGTTTTCCCATCGAATCATTCTATGCCCCGGCACGACCCGCTTGATACCCGTGAAAACCTCTCTAGAACGCGCCATGTCCGGTAATCCCAGCTACAAACCACCCGTTTTTCGTTGATTTCCAGCCTCGCCAATCGTCAATCCGTTTCTCAAAACCCGTGAGCATCTGCGTAATCTACGGATCAACTCTCCCTACGCCCCTTCGTTTGGACGTTTGGACTTTTGGAAGTTTGGACTTTTCCCCGCCACTACTTCGTGCCTTTGTGCCTGGTTCCCCGCGTTTCGGCGTTTTGGCGTTTCCGTGTTTCGGCGTTTATACTGTTTTCTTGGCAAACCAAACCCCCAACATGAAAGGTACTCCCATGCAAGGCGACGCGCATTCACGGTCGGCGTCTACCCGCACCATTCTCGAGGCTCTCACCTTCGACGACGTGCTCCTCGTACCGCGATACTCCGCCGTCGTCCCCGATCAGATTGATGTCAGCACGTTCCTCACCCGCGCCATCCGCCTCAACATCCCCCTCGTCTCAGCGGCCATGGACACCGTCACCGAATCGCGCCTGGCCATCGCCCTCGCCCAGGAGGGCGGCATCGGCATCATCCACAAAAACCTCAGCATCGAAGCCCAGTGCCGCGAAGTCCACAAGGTCAAACGCTCCGAGAGCGGCGTCATCCTCGACCCGGTCACCCTCGGCCCCGATGCGCCCGTCGCCCAGGCCAAGGATCTCATGCTGCTGCAAAACATCTCCGGCATCCCCGTTGTGGAGGGCGACAACAAACTCGTGGGCATCATCACCTCCCGCGACATGAAGTTCCTCGAACGCGACGACCTGAAGATGCGCGACGTGATGACCTCTCGCAACCTCGTCACCGGCCCGCCCAACACCACGCTGGAGGAAGCCGCCACGATCCTGCTCCGCGCCAAAGTCGAAAAGCTCCTCCTCGTGGATAAGCAAGGCCGCCTCGCCGGACTCATCACCATGCGCGACATCGAGCGCTCGCGGAAATTCCCCGTGAGCTGCAAGGATCAGCGAGGCCGCCTCCGCGTCGGCGCCGCCGTCGGCGTCCTCGAATACGACCGCATCGAAGCCCTCTTGAAGAGCGATGTGGATGTGATCGTGGTGGACACCGCCCATGGCCACAGCGCCAATGTCATCGAAACCGTCAGGGAAATCCGCAAGCGCTACACCGTGCAGCTCATCGCCGGCAACATCGCCACCGCTCAGGCCGCCAAAGATTTGATCGAAGCCGGCGTGGACGCGCTCAAGGTCGGCATCGGCCCGGGCAGCATCTGCACCACCCGCGTGGTGTCCGGAGTCGGCGTTCCGCAGCTTACGGCCGTGATGCATACCGCTGACGCCGCTAGAGTCGCAGGCATCCCCATCATTTCCGACGGCGGCATCCGCCTCTCCGGCGACGTGGTAAAGGCCCTCGCCGCCGGCGCCCACACCGTCATGCTCGGTTCGCTTTTCGCAGGTTTGGAGGAGGCCCCCGGCGAATCGGTGACCTGGAAGGGCCGCCGCTTCAAGGAATACCGCGGCATGGGCTCCCTCGGCGCGATGGTCAAAGGCTCGGCCGACCGATACAGCCAGTCTTCGGTCGCACCCAAGGGCAAGCTCGTCCCCGAAGGCGTCGAAGGCCGCGTCCCCTTCCGCGGCCCACTGGCCGACATGGTCTACCAGCTCGTCGGCGGCCTCCGCGCCGGCATGGGCTACTGCGGCTGCCCCAACATCGAAGAACTCCGCTCCAACGCCCAGTTCTACAAAATCTCCGCCGCCGGCATGGCCGAATCCCACCCCCACGACGTAGTCATCACCAAAGAATCCCCCAACTACGCGATGGATTACCGAAACGAATAGCCATGCTCGTGCAATATTCAAGGCGTGACGATGGGCAACATTACGATAATCAGTGCCATACATTGGCACCGACTCGGATTTGAATGACATGAGGAACGCATCGCGTTCCGCATTTCAGGTCGCGTCAGCGACCTTCCCCCGCCAACGGCGGGCTTAGGCCAGGCCTTTTAGGCCTGGTCAACCACCGAAACCCCACCCTCTCCTTCGTCAGCCCGTTTCAACGGGCTTCCCCTCGTCGCCCCCTCGCGACCAACTTCGATCTATTGTTCAATGCAATAAAGCGGCAAAGTTCCGGAACATGGCGTCGTCCCGGCGTTCCACCACTTGGGTGCCTCTGTTTGCGTTGGAAACCCAACGATGCCGCTCACGTTCCCTTGCGTCCAGTTGCCGCACGTTCCCGTCGCTGTTCCCAAAGTGGTCATATCGACGCTGCCCGTCCACGCCATAAACGGAGCCACATAGGCACCGGCTCCCGTTTGCCAGATGCCGCTTCGGAGCCAGCCAGTCGTCATCAGCTCCGCGCCTGTGCCGACCACCTGGCCATCCACTCGAATGTAGGTTCCGAAGTGATCCACGAGGCTTGAAGCTTTCAAGGTCGTTGTGGCCAGCAGCGCCCGAACCTGCCCCGCGCCCGCGGGTTTCTGGGCGTTGCACAGATCATCCGCACCCGACCGCCCACTGCCCGGCACAAAATTCGTGCTCGTCACGTAAATATATTTTCCACGTTCCGGCAGAAGGGCAAGCGGCCGATTGGCCGTTTTTTGGATGCAATAAATGGGCAGCGGGCCTTGGTTGCACGGTGGCGCGCCGACGTAATTAGTCCAGTGTACCGGACCTCGAGCGGCGCTCCCCACCGCCATCTGCACCGACCCCGACGTCGAAGTCCAGTTGGAGCAGTTTGCAAGCGCAGCCATTCCATTGGACAGCGTACCAGTCATGGGATACACCGAGCCCAGATCGTTGCCCCATTCGTCGATGCGAATGGGATTCCAAATCTGATTGCTGTCGAGCAGGCTTGTAATCGTGTCCGCTACGGGCACTCCGTCAGGCCGGACGAATCCTCGCGCCGTACCCAGCCGGGCGCGGGCATGGCTCGTGGACGTGGAAATCCACGCAATGAACGCATTGTTGGTTAGATTATTCAACCCCGCCGCAGTTGCCAGCATGTTGCACTGAATGTCATATGCGAACGCGCTCCCCAGGTTGGACAGATAAGTCGCCGAGGAAACAAAAACAACATTGAAGCACTCCGGCCGGATCGAGCCGGTAAAATCCGTTTGGAACACCGCAAAGTCCAACAGATCAACGTCGTTGGCCCCGGCCTGGTCAAATTCCTCGAGGCAGCTTTGAGATGTCTGCGGCGGGTCCGGATCGGGAGCAACCAATGGACCCGCCATGCAATTCTCGAAGCTCGCATAGTCCGCCAGCTCGACGTGCCGATTATGGTTGGCGTCACCCGGCAGTGTCGTACACTGCCCCCATACGGGGACCTGCGACAACACCACTGCGAATCCAATGGAAATCATAGTTTGCAACCAGGTTATTCTTGCGGGACAGATCATGGTTCTTGCTCTGATGTTCACGATCGGCTCTCCGGACCGCAGAAATGGGTCCACCCAGTGAGTTAATATAGCTGATCACGTGTCGAAATGCAGCGCTGGAAATTCCTGCACTGATTCCATTGGATCGAGTTGCATTGCGAACACGAATGTCCATACCTGATCCGAAACGGGGTCAGGCATCCGTCCGTGTTATGGGATGAAGTGGTGTAGCGGCCGATAAATGCCAGAATGCTCGCCTGCGGACCATACTTCGACGAATCGGAAATGGTCGCTTCGCTCGCCCTCGCCAGCAACCTCCCTTGCATCGGCTCCGAATGTGGAACGCCCATCTCAGCGTTTCCCGCTTCGTCGTCGCTTTAATTGCCCCGAGGCGTTTTTCGGTTCCTAAAAAAAGCGCGCGCCCCTGATGTTCTCTAACATTGATGGGACAAACTCTGGTCAACTCTACGAACTCTTACTTTTCCAATCGGATAGCAACCCACGTCGAAGCCCGTTCGGCGCGCCAGAAAAACACCAAAACCGCATTTCTACGCAACCAGCGGAGATTCGGGCATCCGCAACAAATAGTATTTTTCCAAACGAACCCAGTTGACAGTGACGCTTTAGCGGCGAATCGGTAAGGTTGCATGCTGACTCTCGGGAACGATGTCTTCGTGACCGAGATGATCTCAAAGGGAGAATTTTTGTGCCGCCTGTGATGCAACGATTCGATCCAACCCCGCGATCCACCGTCCGCCGCATCCCCGCACGCGGCGTGTACGACCGCACGGTCATCAACGCCATTCTCGACGAGGCCCTCGTCTGTCACGTCGGATTCGTGGACGACGGCCAGCCCGTGGTCATCCCCATGCTTCACGCCCGCGTGGACGACCGGCTCTACATTCATGGCTCAAACGCCAGCCGCGCGTTCCGTCTCCTTTCCGAAGGAGTGCCGGCCTGTGTCACTGTCACGTTGCTCGACGGCCTGGTTCTGGCCCGCTCCGCCTTTCACCACTCGGCCAACTACCGTTCCGTAGTCGTTCTCGCCAAAGGAGACCTCGTCCGCGACCGCGACGAAAAAAATCGAATTCTCCTGGGTTTGGTCGAACACGTCGTTCCGGGCCGTTGGTACGACTCGCGCCGGCCGACGGAAAAGGAATTGAACGCAACCGCCGTGGTGGGTTTTCCGCTCGACGAATCCTCCGCCAAAATCCGTACCGGCCCACCGAAGGACGACGACGAGGACTATTCGCTCCCAGTCTGGGCCGGCCTGCTCCCGTTCGCCCTCACCCCCGGTCAGCCTCAGCCCGACCCGGCACTCCCGCCGCACATTCCGCTGCCGGATTACATTCGCAACTACCAGCGCCCTGGAAGGAGCGCGTAGCTTGAAGGAGAGAAGAGGACGCGGTGCGAAATGCGACTACGAGCCATTCGGAGGAGCCACGCGGCGGCTGGTCCCGCGCATCTTGGCGAAACGGATGAGGCCCGATGCGCTCGCCTCGTTCCACGTCCACTCCAAGGTGTTCTCATCGATGCGGCGAATCGTTCCTCGGCCGGATGTGTGTCGGCCGTACTTTTGCCCCCTGGCCTTCATTCGCCAGGTGTTGGTTCGCTCATTGAACGTCGCCACCACTTCGGAAGTTTCGCCCAGCGTGTCGAACCACCACATGCGGTATTTGCCCAGGGCCGCGTCCCATGCCCAAAGCGTCTTGCCCTTCATGCGGCCAAACGGCCCCATGCTCAGGTCCGAGTGGTCCTCGAGCACGCGCCCGTCCAGCGTCCACTCTGCCTGGTTGCGTCCGCTGGTTGCGAACGGTTTGTCCAGCATGGCAAGTTCGATCGTGCCTGTCGTTTCCCATTCGCCGAGGAACATGTTGAGTCGATCAAGCTCTACCGGTCGCTCCGGTTGAAACTCCCGAATCTGCTCGACTGTCATTTTCGGAATGCAGCCGAGCGACAACAGGAGGAGACATGCCGTGGTACCGGCCCAAGTCATTCGGTGCATTGTTTTCATATGCGTGCGAATCATAACCGCTCATAGGATCTGTTTTCCAGTGAGCGCACCGGCCAGATATTCGACCAGGTGGAGAGGCTGTGCCTGCGTATGATGTTCGACCTGCTGACGGCAACTGAAGCCCTCGATGGCCACTTGTGCGCCGGGCGCGCCGCGAATCGCAGGAAAAAGCCGCTGTTCGCCGATGGCCCTGGCGACTTCGTAGTGTTCGCGCTCGTGACCAAAGGAGCCGGCCATCCCGCAGCATCCGCTGTTGATCTCGGTTGCCCGCCCGCCCAATGCGAGTCGCATCAACCGCACCGCATCACCCGATCCCACCAGCGCCTTTTGGTGGCAATGAGCGTGATACAGAATCTTTTCGTCCGAAGAATCACCCGCGCAGTGATTGAAAAGCGACCTCGAAAGTTCGGGACGGGAATCGAGGACTTGGAGCAAGAATGATTCGAGCATCATGGTTTGCGACGCCACGCGCCGCGCCGCCGTATTGCGTACGAGTTGGGGGTACTCATCGATCAGCGTGAGCGTGCAGCTTGGCTCAGTGCCAACAATTGGCACTGCGGAGTAGGCCAGCGGAGCAAGCAGTTCGACGTTGTGCTCCGCCGCGAGCCGCGCCTCGCCCAGCAACCCCTGACTGATCGCGGGCCTGCCGCAGCACTTGGTCGGCGGGCAAAGCACATGAAACCCGGCGGCCTCCAGCAACGTGACGGCGGCGATACCCACCTGAGGCGTGAAGTAGTTCGTCCATGTGTCCACCAGATACGCCACTCTGGGGAGCATATCGTTCTGAATGCGTCCGCGATGCGTATTGCGGCGGCGGAGCCAGTCGCGAAACGTCTGGCCCGCCAGGCGCGGCGGCGAAACGCGACGGTCCAGTCCATAACGGCGTTCAAGATGTGCCCGAAGCCAGCGCGATTGAGCGACGCGGTTGGCCAGCCTGGGAAAGCGGCTGATTCGCTGCAATGTGCCGGGGAAATCCGCGATCCATCGCGCCCGGCAGCTTGCCCCGTGAGTAAGAATGCGCTGATGAAGGTACTCAGCCTTGAGCCGGGCCATGTCCACGCCCGTGGGACATTCGCTCGCGCACGCTTTGCATGAGAGACAAAGGTCCATCACTTCGGCGAGCGCCGAATCGTCGAGCCCGTTCAGCAATCCCTGGTCGCTCAGCGCGACGCGCAATGCGTTGGCCCGCGCCCGTGTGGTGTGCGTTTCGTCGCTGGTGGCCATGTACGACGGGCACATGGTTCCCACCAGACGCTGGCGGCACTGCCCCACTCCGCTGCACATTTTGGCCGCGCCGAGCATTCCTCCCTGCGCCGAAAAATCGAGCTGAGTCCGGGCCGGTTCGTTTCTCGCCGGCGGGGCGAAGCGAAGGTTCTTCGTCATCGGCCAGGGATCGACGATCTTGTGCGGATTCATCAGTCCGATTGGGTCGAAGAGTGTTTTGACTTCTCTGAAAGCCTGAACAATTTGCGGCCCGTACATCTTCTCGATCCAGCACGATCGCACGATTCCATCGCCATGCTCGCCCGTAAAAGCGCCGCCGAATTCGAAAGTCAGGCTGCTGACGGCGTCCGCGATGCGGTGCATCCGCTCCACATGGTCAGCCAGCGACAGGTTCAAAACAGGTTTGACGTGAAGCAGTCCGACGCTGGCATGCGCGTAATAGCCCGCATGCACACCTTCATGCTGAAGGATTGCTTCCACTCGTCTAATGAACTCGGCGAGTCGTGCGGGATCGACAGCGGCGTCTTCGATGAACGAATACGGCTGTGCATCGCCGGGGCGCGACATGAGCAGCCCCAATCCCGACTTGCGAAGATTCCACACGTCCGACTGTGCGCCTGCGTCGAGCTGCGTCGTTGCCGCATACGAAACGGCGCGAATCGCGGGGTCGGCGGTCAAGCGCTCGATCCGATTCGCCAGTTCGTCTTGCGAGTCGGTGAAAAACTCGACCACGAGAATGGCCTCGGGCGCGCCTTCGAGAAATCCACAGCGCTTCCGAATTGCTTGATTCGCAAGCCCGGCGTCGATAATCAGCCGATCGATCAACTCGACGGCAGCGGGCGCGTGTTTCAACACCAGCGGAGTGGCCGTCAGTGATTCCATGAGCGTGCGAGAATGCAGGACGACCAGGCCAACCCGTGCGGGCAGCGGCGTGAGTTTTAACTTCGCGCCGACCATGACGCCGAGTGTTCCCTCGCTCCCGCAGAAAATCTTGAGCGGATTCGCGTCCGTCCCCTGCGGCCCGAGCCGGTCCAGTCCGTACCCTCCGTTGCTTCGCATCACCTTGGGAAATCGCCGCTGTATTTCATCGAAATGAGCATTACGGATTCCAGCCAATGCCCGTGCGAAAGTAGCCGCGCTCCCGCCTGCCCTCGGGCCGAACGTCACGGTGTCGCCCGACGACAGAACCACGGTCAATTCAACCACATGGTCCACCGTCCGGCCATAAACAAGCGAGTGCGCCCCACACGAATTGTTGGCGATCATGCCTCCGATGGTCGCCCGGCCGCTGGTGGCCACATCGGGGGCGAAGTGCAGCCCGGCCGGTGCAAGGAAGGCGTTGAGTTCATCGAGCACCACACCGGGTTCGACCTCGACGGTTTGCGCCTGCGAGTCCAGCGCGCCGATTCGATTCATGTACCGCGAGAAGTCGATCTGCAATCCCGCTCCGACAGCACCGCCGGTGAGGCCCGTGCCGGCGCCGCGGGCAATCATGGGGACGCCGGCCACACGGCACTCGTTGACCGTGGTTACCACGTCGCAAACCTCTTTGGGAAACACGACGCCCAGCGGGGTGATTTGGTAGATGCTCGCATCGGTGGAATAGAGCGTGCGTGTGAGCCGATCGAATCGAGCTTCACCCGCGAGCTTCTCCCGCAGCCGCGTCGCCAGTGCCGGCTCCTCTTCCCGCGCGAATCCCACTACAGGCAACTCGACGTGCAAGTCCGCTTACTCCCGCAGCGCGAACGTGCTTCGCGCCAACAAGAGACGCCGGTACACCGCGGCCACCCGATCGGCCATGGCGCTCATCGAATGCTCCGCCCGGACATAGCCAATGGCATGGGCGGCAAGTCGCTGGGCAAGCGGGCGATCGGCCAGAAGATCATCGATCCCGTCGGCCAGATTGGAAACCGCGCCGCCCTCACACACCAGCGCCGTCTGTCCCGGATGGAAGAAGTCGGCTGCGGGGTCGGGCACGGCCACCACTGCAAGTCCCGCGCCCATGGCCTGGAGCGCGTCGAGGTACAGGCAGCCGCTGGAGGATGGATGAACGAAAATGTCCGCGCTGGAAATGACATCGAATGCGTCACCGCCGGGATGGGCGAACGTGACGGAGGACAGCACGTTCAGTTCGCGGGCCCGCTGGCGGAGAGCCGATTCAAAGGGCCCCTGTCCCAGCAGGAAGAACATGGCCCGCCGCCCGCGCTTCTGAATGATGTGCGCCGCTTCGATGACCCGGTCGACTCCGGCGGCTTTCGTGAACGGCGCTGTGCATACGATGGCCGGAGCCCGGTCGCTGCGGGCGAAGCAAACCGGTCGATCAGCCGCCGAAATACCGGGCCGCACGATTTCAATCAGTTCTTCCGGCAGCTTGAGTTGCTGGTGTAAAACACGCGAAAGAGGCTCACTGAAACACAGAAACCGACCGATGTGCTCCTCCGTAAACCGCTCCACCTCGGCACAATCCTCCAGCGAGGTCACTTGAAGAACGAGATCGGCGTCAAACTCGTCCGCCAGCGCCAGTCCGACCTGGTAGGACGGCCCCGACATGGCATGGATGACGGTCGGAGATGGAGAGGCGATCGCTTCCGCAATATGGTGAATGCGTCTTCGCGTGAGCGGCCACCTGGGGAAGGGATGGATGACGGCTTGAGTAGGACCCAGCGCAAGGGCCTCGGTGCGGGGATCGGCGCTGATCAGCCGAATCCTTGCGACGTGATCCACCAGGCCAACCACGAGGTGACGCAAAATCGGGCCGAAGCGGTCCAGGCACTCGCCGCTTATGCACAGCGCCAGGCTCACCGGGGGTACGCGGGTTGTGTCGGGCGCATTGGCCACCAAAGCATCTGACCAGTCCGACTCCGCGATGTCAAATGGCGGCGCTTCATTGAACTAAGCGGGCACGAGCGCTATGCTGTGCCTTACGCTGGATTATTGAGATTTGGCATGAAAGTCATTTACGGCATTGATCAGCTTCACCCTCCGCTCCCGCAGTCCGTGCTGACGGTGGGGAATTTTGACGGTGTTCACGTGGGTCACCAGGAGATCCTCAAACGCGCGCGAAGCTTTGCCACCCAGACCGGTTGCCCGGTGGCCGTGCTCACGTTTGATCCTCATCCGCTGGCGGTCGTCTCGCCCGCGAAAGCGCCTCTTCGACTGATGAGCGTTACCGAGAGAGTTCAGCGACTTGCGGAGTGCGGCGCGGAGATCGTGGTTGTCGCCCAAAGCCAGCGCGCCCTGCTGAGTATGGAAGCCGACGATTTCATCGCCGACATATTGATGGCTCGATTTCATCCCAAACACATTGTCGAGGGGCCGTCGTTTGGATTTGGCAAGGGTCGAAAAGGGACGCCTGAACTGCTTCGCGAAAAGACCAAGCCTTTTGGCTGCGAGGTGCATATCGTCGAACCCGTTTCGATCGAGGGCGAGAACGGAGCATCGCAGCTGGTTTCGAGTTCGATGATTCGCAAGCTCTTGATGGAGGGTGAAGTCTCCCAGGCCGCGCGGTGTCTGGGGCGGCAATACGCAATCGAATCGACTGTGATTTACGGCGCGGGGCGAGGCCGGTCGATTGGGGTGGCCACGGCGAACATTCATACTCCAGAGGGGCAGGTCGAGCCGGCCGAAGGCGTGTATGCGGGGACGACCGTGGTGGGCGACGCGGCATACCCGAGTGCGATCAGCATCGGCCGGGCGGAGACCTTCGGAAAAAACAAGCGGCAAGTGGAATCGCATCTTCTGGATTTTCAGGGCGATTTGTACGGTAAGACGATACGAGTGGAGTTCGCCCGGCGCATTCGCGGTCAGCAAAAGTTCGAATCCGTCGATGAGTTGATCAAACAAATCCAGCAGGATATTCAATCCGTCCGGACGACGAACGCTTGAATTCCGCATTTACCGCGAAGGACACGAAGTATACGAAGAAAACACCTGGCACTTCAGGTTCCAAACCGCCAGGAACTACACACCGCGTCGCCTCAACTCGGCGCTTATTTTGGTGAATACTTCGTCTGCGATTTCTAACGCCGCTCGTGCATCGGCATCGGTAGCGTCAGGCCAGTCCCCCGGATAACGGCTTTCAATAGCCCATTCGGAAAGTTGGTCGAGCGTGTTGGCGTCCAACAAGATGGGCCAGTCCCCTGGCACAAGAGCCATCAGCAAAGTCAGGTCGTGGGTTCGAGGAAAGGATAGGTCCAGGAAAACCAATGCGGCCTTGATCGCTTTCTCTGCTGCCTGCTGCGATAGGAAGCAGATTTGACGGGGCACGCCAAATTCTTCTATCTGAAAACTACGCGCGGCTTCAACGTCCTCGCGCGCATAATTCAGCCATCGACGTGCGCTGTGTAGTCGATCAGTTACGCTCAAAAATGACCTGGCCCTCTTGCAAAGCGGGACGAAGCACCGAGCCAATCATGTTTCCCCGCTTCGCTATCTCATCGGGCGTAGTAACGATGATATCCTTACCGACGGGAAGGTCTTGCAACGCACCCCGGATTTTGATGGCGGCTTCGCGCTTGTTGGACACTTCCGAAAAAACAACCAGCAAATCAACGTCGCTGTCCACTCTTGCGTCACCTCGGGCTCGCGATCCAAATAAAATGATTTTGAGAGGATTGAACTCGCGCACGATGCGCTCGCGAACAATCGTGAGAATACTCGCTTGATCTACCATGACTTCATTGTAACTCGCATGTAGATCGAAATACAAACCGCGGCCTGTCGACTATCCCGGCTCGGTCATGGACCAGGGGTCGAGGGTCGAATCGAGTTCGGAGGGGGAGAGGACCTTTTGTTCCGCGGCGACTTGGCGCACCGTCTTGCCGGTCTTGTACGCTTCCTTGGCGATGGCGGCGGCCTTGTCGTAGCCAAGCTTTGGGGCCAGCGAGGTACACATCGCCAGAGAGCCTTCGATGAGTTCGGCGCAGCGCTTTTCGTCGGCCTCTAGCCCAACGACGCAGCGTTCCGAGAATACACGGGTGGCCGTGGCGAGGATGCGGATGGCTTCGAGGAGGTTGTGGGCCATGGCCGGCATGCCCACGTTGAGCTCGAAAAAGCTCTCGCGGGCGGCGTGGGTGATGGCCGTGTCGGCGCCGATGGCCTGGCAGCAAACCTGAATCAGCATTTCGCACATCACCGGGTTGACCTTGCCGGGCATGATGGAGCTGCCAGGCTGGGTTTCGGGCAGGCGGATTTCGGCAATGCTGCAGCGCGGGCCGCTGCCCATGAGGCGGATGTCGCCGGCGATTTTCATCAGGCTGATGGCGATGGTCTTGATCTGTCCGCTGACTTCCACGACGGCGTCCTTGGCGGCCTGGGCTTCGAAGTGATTCTCGGCCTCAACGAATTCGATGCCCGTTGCGGAGGAGAGTTCCTTAGCCACGCGCTTGCCGAACTCGGGATGCGTATTGATGCCGGTGCCGACGGCCGTGCCGCCGATGGGCAGTTCGCGAAGGGCGTAGATGGCCTTGCCGGCGCGGGTGGCCGCGAGCTGGGCCTGGCGGGCGTACCCGGAAAATTCCTGTCCCAGGCGGATGGGCGTGGCGTCCTGCAGGTGGGTGCGGCCGATCTTGATGATCTTGTCGAAGGCGGCGGCTTTCTCTGCGAGCTTTGCGGTGAGGAGTTTCAAGGAAGGGATGAGTTCAAATTGCAGGGCATCGGCGGTGGCGACGTGGATGGCCGCGGGAATCACGTCGTTGGACGACTGACCCATGTTCACGTGATCGTTGGGGTGGACCGGGTTTTTCGAGCCGATAACGCCGCCGACGATTTCGATGGCCGCGTTGGCGATTACTTCGTTGGCGTTCATGTTGGTGCTGGTGGCCGATCCGGTCTGGAAGATGTCGATGGGGAACTGTTCGTCGTGGCGGCCTTCGACGACCTGCTGGGCGGCGGCGGCGATGAGGTCGGCAAGCTTGGGGTCGAGCCGGCGGAGGTCGCGGTTGACCCTGGCGGCGGCCTGTTTGATCAGCCCTAGGGCGCGGATGTAGCGGCGTCCGAAACGGTAGCCCGAGACGGGGAAGTTCTCAACGGCCCGCTGAGTGGTGGCGCCCCAATACGCGGCGGCGGGGACGGACATTTGGCCCATGCTGTCTTTTTCGATTCGGGTTTCTGACATGACTGTTTCCTCCTGGTCCAGCCGTCCCTAACGGGACTTAGCTGCTGTTGCTTGAAACTCGGCACTGAAGTGCCGGACTATTTTCATGGCGTGCTTCCAGCCCGCACAATAACATAGCCTGCATGGATATGGTAGTCGCCGAAACCCTCGTGAAATCGTTTCCCGCACCCGATGGCGGCGAGTCTCGGGCGGTGGACGGGCTGAGCTTCTGCGTGGGGGCGGGGCAAATTTATGGGCTACTCGGCCCCAACGGCGCCGGGAAGACGACGACGCTGCGGATGCTTAGCGGGCTGATGGCCCCCACCAGCGGGTCGGCGCGGCTTGCGGGGTTCGACGTGACTACCCAGCCGGATCAGGTCAAACGCGTGCTCGGATTCCTGACGGCGAATACGGGATTGTACCAGCGGCTGAATTCGCGGGAGTTGTTGGTCTACTTCGCACAGTTGCACGGCATGGAACGCGACGCGGCGGAGGAGCGGGCGCGTTTCCTCATGACGCATTTGGGAATCGATCGCTTCGCCAGGCTGCGCTGCGGAGCGCTTTCCACCGGACAGAAGCAGCGCGTCAACATCGCGCGAGCGCTGGTGGCCGACCCGCCGGTGCTCATCATGGACGAACCCACGCTGGGTTTGGACGTGCTGAGCAACCGCGTCATCCTGGATTTCATCCGCCGCGAGCGTGACGCCGGCAAAACGATCATCCTGTCCACGCACTACCTCGACGAGGCCGAAACCATGTGCGACCAGATTGGTTTGCTGCACAACGGCAGGCTGGTGGCAGAGGGCGACCTTCCCTCTTTGCGAGCGATGAGCGGCGAGGAGCGTCTGAGCAATATCTTTCTCAAAGTCATCGGGTTCGAAGACGCCGTGGATACCGTGCCAGGATGAGATATCATCGCCGCATTCGCACCATTTACAGCAAGGAGTTGATCGATATTCTGCGCGATCACCGCACGCTGATTGCGATGATCGTGGTGCCGATCGTGCTGTACCCGCTGCTGATGCTGGGGTCGGTGCAGGCGGTGAGTTTTCAGGCGGCAAGGATCGATGACGAAGCGCTGGTCGTCGCGGTAGTCAATGAAAATCAGGGAAGAAATCTGAAGGAGCTTGTCGCGGCGGATCGGACGGCGCTGCGACGTGAGTTTGCCGCGCGGAATGAAGAATCGTCCGGTGAGGATCAGCCCACGCCTCTCGAAGAGGACAAGCTCCATGTTACTGCCGCAGGATCCGTCGATGAAGTTGACCGGCTCCTCCGGGAACGATTCGTACACATTGGCGTGGTATTCAATCGGGACGAATTGTTCGACTCCCCCGATGTGCAGAACAAGATTCAGTGGCGCTACGACAAGGAGGATGTGCGCAGCGCGGCCGCAAAGATACGGCTCGAGGAAGTCATGGATCGGGTGACGAAGCGAACCGTCGATGAGCGCAAGGCGGCAGCGCGGCTGCCTTCGACATTCGACAAGCCATTTGTGGTCGAGACGGTGGATCTTTCCTCGCCGCCGTCGATTCTGGGTCAGATCCTCCCGTTGATTCTCGTGCTGATGACCATTACGGGGGCCATCTACCCGGCGATCGATCTGACCGCGGGGGAGCGGGAGCGCGGCACGCTCGAATCGCTGATGGCCAGTCCCGTGCCGGTCATCGACTTGATCGTGGGAAAGTTCCTGGTGGTCACCACCGTTGCACTGATGGGGGCGGCGCTCAATCTGGGCAGCGTGACCGCCACGGTGTACTTCGGCGGCTTCGGACAACTCATCGCCAGCACCGGCGGCTCGATGCCGCTGGGCACGATGTTTTTCATCCTGCTCGCGCTTATCCCTTTCGCGGTGCTGATGTCGGCGATCATGATCGCGGTGTGCAGCTTTGCCCGGACGTTTAAGGAGGCGCAAAACTATGTCACGCCCGTGATCCTGGCCGTACTGATTCCGGGCGGAATCGCGGCCCTGCCCGCGACCCGGCTCGAAGGCGTGATGCTGGTGATGCCGGTGGGCAACATGGTTTTGCTGGCTAGGGACATGCTGCTGGGTGCGCACATTCCCGGCTGGGCTGCGTTCATGGTGATTCTGTCCACGACTCTGTATGCCGGAGCGGCGGTGGCGATTGCCGCCGGAGTGTTTGGGCGTGAGTCGGTGGTGTTCAGCGATGCGGCGTCGCTCAGTGCCATGTTTCGGCGGAGGTCGATCAAGCCGCGCCCGCGCCCGACGGTTTCGATGGCCCTGCTGGTGGTGTCCCTTTTTTTCCCGATCTGGTTTTTCATTCAGGGGTACTTATCGCCGCAGCCCGATCAGGACGCTCGCGGACTTTTGTACGCCAGTGCATGGCTCATGCCGGCGCTTTTTGTGGGCGTTCCGTCGCTGATTCTTGCCTATTGGAAAATCAACTCGAGAGATACCTTTGCCTTTCACGTTCCGCCGCTGCGATACATGGCGGCTGGATTGCTCATCGGTGTTTCCGCCTGGGCGCCCGCACACGAGGTCAGCGTGCTCCAGCAGCGAATTCTGGGCACACCGGAGGCCGTGGTGCGAAGCGCGGAACTCCTGGCGGAAACGCTGCGTGCCATGCCGTTGGCACATGTGCTGCTTGTCCTGGCGCTGGTGCCGGCGATCTGCGAGGAGCTGTTGTTTCGAGGATTCCTGCTCGGTGGAGTCGGACCCGCGCTGGGCAAATGGGGCGGAATCATGCTGACGGCGGCCATCTTCGGTGTGTTCCATTTCTTCCTGTTTCGATTCACGGTGACGGCCGGCCTGGGCGTCGTGCTGGGCTACCTTTGCTGGCAATCGAAGTCGATACTGCCGGCGATGCTGACGCACTTCCTGCACAATGCGCTGGGGGCGTTGACCGTGGTTCGACCGGAATGGGTTCGGTTTCTCGAAGCCGACGGGAACTCGGAGTGGGGACACATCCCGGCTCCGTACCTTGTTGCGGCTTTGATCGTGTTTGTACTGGGGTTGGTTATGGCCGCTAGAAAGAGCCGTTGATCCGCATGAACTGCGAAGCGGGAGAAGGACTCTCCTTTGAAGCTACCACCGTTTTTTATGGTTCATCTGGAGGCGGCCCTTCCGGCAGAGGCTGATCGGCAGGTGATTCCTGCGGCGCAGCAGGGTCGAATGGTTCGGGCAGATCGGGTAGCGGACCGAGCTTGGCGCTCTCCGCGAGCACGACCTTGAGAGGGATCGACTGGCCGTCACGCTCGACTTCGATCTCCACGGTCTCCCCCGCAGGGATCATGTACAGCGCCTGCGTAAGTTGGCCGAAATGCCTCACCGGCGAGCCATCCGCCTTCACAATCTTGTCTCCGATTTGCATGCCCGCTTCCCGCGAAGGCGAAGGATCGGCGATGTTCAGAATGACGACCGCATCGGTCACGCGGGGATTCATCGCCACACCCAGCCACCCACGGTGAAACGAACGGCCCGTCTTGAGTTCGCTGACGATCGCATCGAGGCGATGCCTGGGGATGGCAAATCCCACGCCTGAGTCGTACATCTCCACCCCGGCCAGCTCGCCGGGGCGCTGGGCCATCGGTACGGTGATGCCCACAACGCGGCCCTGGATGTCGCACAGGGGACCGCCGAAATTGATCGGGCTGAGCTTGGCGTCGGTCTGGACGGCGTTGCGGTGCATGCGATTTTTTGCGCTGATGATGCCCACGGACATGGAAGGCTCGGTTCCTCCGAGTCCCAACCCCAGAGCGATCGCCCACTGACCCACGCGCACCTCGTCCTCCTGTGCCCACTGCGGCATGGTGAGGTCGGCCGCATCGACTTTCAATAGGGCGATCTTGCGGACCTGGTCGCGGGCGACGAGGTCGGCGGCCACCATGCGGCCGTCGGACAGCGTCACCGAAATGAGTGCCGGGTCGCGGACGAAATTGAAGCTGCTGGTGACGATATATCCGTTGGCGGAGTAGACCAGGCCGGTGGTGGGCCCGTCGGCGATGACGAAGCCCGAACCGAGCGTTTCCTGAAATGGTTTTTGCGTGCGGCGGGGAGCGGGTGGGCCTTCCGGGTCGTTGTCGGTTGGCTCTGGGTCGGGCTGCTGGGAACGCGCGACCGGCTGAGTGCCCCCGACGGTTTCGATGCGTACCAGCGATGGCCTGACTCTGGCCGCAACGTCGCGGAAGCGATGCTGGGTGGCCTTGAGGGTTTCGACGGAGTTCGCGTCGGCGTCTGCACCGCGCACCATCGGAGCGAGAGTCATTGGCGCCACAGAGAGAATCACGAGGGTAAACACCGAAACGCCGAAACACCGAAACGCGGAAATGTGGAAACCAGAGGTTTTCGTGTGTCTTGTCATGGCGCTGCAGGCTCCAGGCGGACGTTTATGATACGTCGGTCGCGGCGGATGACGAGGTCGATCGGCTCCCCGGGGTTGAGCATCCGCCAGCGCTCGTCGAATTCACGCACGTCGGCCACGTTCGCGTTGTTGATGGAGAGAATGAGGTCGTCCTTGAGCACTCCCGCTTTTTCGGCGGGCGAACCCTTGCGGACCCGTTCGACGAACGGGGGCAAATCCTTGTATCCGGTTCGAGCCATGCGAAGACCCACGTCGATGACCGGGGCGGGCTCCTCGTTTTGAGACCGGCGAGCGGACCTGGCGGCAGAAGCTACCGCGGGATTGGTTGCCTCGCGCATGAATTCGGTGAGCACGTCGCGCGGGATCGCGTAGTTGAAGTGCGTGTGTGTGCGGTTGGAGACGACCACGCGGCCGATCATGCCCACGAAGCGGCCTTCGATGTCCACGAGGGAGCTGCCCGGCGCGCCGGGGTTGCTGGTGATGGCGTCGATGACCAGTACGTCGCCGCGGTACGGAAAATCTTTCACCTTGCGCCTCGCGTCCAGGCGAGTCCGAGCCGAAAAAACTCCGTGTGCGATGGAGACGGGTTCCGCCCCGTCAGCCACCTTGAAGGGATTTCCTGCCGCTACCACCCAATCGCCGATTTGAAGGTCCGGGCACGGCAAGCCTACAGGGTCGCCAACGGAGGGAGTCGCGCACGCAACCTCGAAATAAGAAAATGGATCAAGCATCTTCGCTTGCGACGCCACGGGTGCCGCGCCGCCTGGCGCGACAAGGGGGCGGGCCTTGAGTTGCAGGAGGGCGAGTTGCCGCTGGGCGTCGCGGTGTACGACGTTGGCTTCATAGGTAGTGCCATCGTGTGTCACTGCGCGAATGTGTTCGGCGTCGATGAGCAACGAAAACACGGTGAGCACCAGCCCGTCGGGCGACACAAGCACGCCGCTGCCGTAACCGGCCTGCGTGCCGACTCCCAGACCGTACAACTTCACCACACGCGGCAATGCCGTCTCGATGGCGCGGCGAAACCCTTCGGCGTGAACAGGTAATGGCCGCACAGGGGCAAAGGCACAGAACGCAATCAGAGCCGCGCGTAATAACCAGCCCTTGCGGAATGGACGACGGGGCAACCATCCCCCCTTCCAGGGGGGACCAAGGGGGGTGGGTCGTGCCGATGTCCGAGAGATTTCCAAATGAGGGCGGTCTTTACCCTCACCCCAGCCCCCTCCCTGAAAGGGAGAGGGGGCGGCGCGACCGGCGTGTGCGAAACGCAAACCCATCATTTTACGTTCCAATTCGACTGCGTTTCGCGATACGTCGAGCTTGCGGTGCGCACTTCCAGCGTGTGCGGAAGCACGAACCCCGCGGCCCAGTTGTAATCGGATAGTTCGATGGTGGCCCGTTCGTTGGTGGCAATGTCGCGTACGCGAATGCGCAGCAGGCGCCCGGTTATGTAGTCGAAGGAAAACCTGGCCAGTGTGTGTCCGCCCAGAGGCCAGTCGATGACTTCAAGCTGGGTGAGCAAAGGACATTGGCCCGTATCGATATCCTCCGTGTCCTTACTTGTCATTGCATCCGCCCCGGAATGGACGACATCGGCGAGTTGCTCATCGGTCAATTCTCCAAGCAGCCGATGACGCACAACATGCAGGGCGTTCAGCACGATCCTGTCGCCAGTGGGCAAATCCACGGTGTCGCCGTCCTGGGCCAGATGCTTCACCGCGGAGGCTTCGTCGTAGATAATCTCGAATCCGCGAGCCCCGTCGTCGTAGCGACGAACCATGCGAATCGGCGCCTCGACCAGAGCCGAAACCTCATACTGTTCGTTGAACTTGGGAACTCCGCCTTCATTCAGATAATCGCGTTTCGCCGTCCAGGTCCAGCTTTGCGGAAGTTTGACCGATGCGTCGCGAAAGACCGCGCGTCGGAAACCATTGAGCAGGCGACGCACCTGTGCCAGATTGACCTGGCGATCAACGCGAAACGGCGCTTTCATTTTCGGATTGACCGGATCGAGGCGGACGGTGACTTCTCGCCACTTGCCGTCGGTTTCGACTTCCAGCGCGATGGGCCAATCTTCCGGATACGTTCCCAACATGCTGGCGAAAACATTCTGAGTGCGAACCGGCACGCCATCGAATGTCAGCAGCCGATCCGCGTTACGAATGCCGGCTTGGTCCGCTGCGCCGCCAGGCGCAACATCGACGAACAGCACACGGCCCATTTCGAGTTCGATCACACCGGCACCCAAAGTGCCGTGTCGGGCGATCAATCCCCCCCTCAGCGCGGGAATGAACCGACGAATCTGATTCGATGAAATCGCAAACCCATGACCGACGTTGAGCCGCCCGCGCGCTCCCACCGAGATGCGGCCATTGATGCCGATGACTTCGCCCTGTGCGTTGAACAAGGCCCCGCCCGAGTTTCCAGGGTTGATGGCCGCGTCCACCTGGAGGCAATCCGAGTAGATCAAGTTTCCATCCACTCCCTTTTGGTATCGGTGTGTGCCCGAAACGAGGCCGACCGAAATGCTGGGGGTGTAATCCTCACTGAGAATGAACGGATTGCCCGCCGCGATTACCGTGTCGCCAATCTGGACGCGGTCGGAGTCGCCGAGGGTCGCGAAGGGAAACGCATTCTCGCCCTTCAGGCGGAACATGGCCACGTCGCCGACGGGGTCAACGCCCAGCACTTCCAGTTCGTAGAGTGTTCCGTCGCTGAGTCCGCCCCAGCCCTTTCGCTTTTCCATCATGCCCGCGACGACGTGGAAGTTGGTCAGGCCGTAGCCTTGAGCGTCGATCAGCACGCCTGAGCCGCCGCCGCGCTGTGCGGCATCATGAATGCAGACAGCGGCGGGCGAGAGTTTGTCGATGGTGTTGATGAGTGCGGATTCGGCGCGCACCACCAGGTCGGAATCGGGTGGCACCGCCAAGGCCGTTGCGGCACTTAGTGCAACACTGACTCCAATCGCCGAGAGGAAAATTCTATTCTTTTGAATCATGAGCCTGAATCGCGTTTCGATTTGTTTTTCCGCGGACGCAGCAATCGCGCGTCCCCCCAGTCGGCGTGGTCCGACACATCCAATCCCTCGCCATAATCCACAAGCAGCGTAAGCGACTGCACGCCGGTGACATCGACAAAAATGTCTCGCGGCGGTTCATTTCCTCCGACCAAACCGCTGTCAAACAGCGTGCGGCCATCACCCATGATTCGCATCACCACGCTTCCGAGTGGGCGCACCGCGTCGTCGATCCCGATGGTGGCGGCGAAACGCTCGAACTCGCCCGCAATCGGGTACGAAAGCTCGGTTCGGCTATGGACTCCCACGCCTCGTTCGAATTTGCGCCCGCCGATGGAGAGCGGATCGCCCAGGATGTTTCGGTCGGCGCGGAACGGCCAGGGGGCGTGCAGGACTCCTTCGACGCGCTGTGTTGCTGGTTTGAGATCACTGACGTATTGGACGCGGTCGCTGCGGAATTTCAAACGCCTGATGTTCGTCACGGGAATCTCCGCCGGGGCGCCGAACGAAGACTCGACGCGCAATGAACTCACGTCCGCTGATCTGAGTGTTCCGGAAAAGCTCGATCCGTCGGCCAGTTCCAGCATGACCTGGGCGGGCGCAGGCCTGGCCGCTCCGGCCGCAAAGACAATTCCGAAGAGCTTCTCGTTCTGAAATTTGCGCGACTCGCCCGCGAAGAGAAACGAGCCCCCGCTTTCGCTGAGCGATTCGAGGCGACCCTGGAGAACCTTGATATCGGCATGATCGCGCGAAATGAGCGCGTCCTGGCTTGGCGAGCGGATTCGTATCGAATCGTCGAACAACTCATTTGCCCGTTTGAATTGTGTGGGTTCGGCGAGGCGAATCGCGGCTAGTTTGTTCCAACCGATTGTCACTTTGCCGATTGCCGTCCGGGCTTCGACGGCGTCGGGCTGCCCCGCAAGGAGTTCGCCGAACATCATGCCGCCATCGTGAAGGAAGAACGCGATGGGCCCAAATGGTGCACGAATCTCGGTCGGGAAATCCAGGTTCGCAAGATCGTCGATGGCTTTGGTTGTCAGACCATCGGTCGTTTGAATCTCGACGCTGTTGCCGTCTTTCGATCCCGCCCATTGACCGGCAATGTTGGTTCCGTCCCATCCTGCCGCTCGTATGTCAGCCGCGATCACTGGCGAAACGGCGGCAAGCAGAGCGAACAGAACAGCTATTTCCAAGCGGTTCCTGTCCGTCAAGCCTCGTTGCCTCGTTGCCTCTTTGCCTTGCTGCCTTTCCTTTTTGACTTTCATTCCCATTTTCGATTACCCTACGTTTTCGACTGCGGATCGGCCAGAGGGGGCTTTTCCCGTTGCATCCGTGTTACGGGGTAGGGGTTGAAGACATTCAATGCCATTGTCGTCGCCTTAGACCCCCTTGAATTCAAACCATTATATGCTGTGCAGGTGTGTGAGCGACAACATGAACACAAAACGAATTTTGCACGTACTGTTTCTTACGACATTGGTTCTCGTGGCGCTGAACTCTACGATCGCCTCCGCCCAGACCAAGCGCTCAAGTGCTATCGATCAGTTGCGAACTCGATTTCCGGGTGTCGAAACCCATGTAAGTGAAGACGGCGTCACCACGATTTTTGGACGACCGATGATTAGCGCCGCGACGCCGGAAAAGGCCGCCGCACTTTTCCTGGAGCAGCACGGGAACGCTCTCGGAGCCTCCGACCCGCAGCTACGACTCGAATGGCGGGCGGCCCTGGGGTCCGGCAAGGGCACCATTCTCGCTTACCGGCAGTACATCGGAGGTGTTCCGGT
>CXWL01054894.1_pt1 | contig 22688 bp, 21 predicted proteins | sample 590931 | NCBI WGS metagenome assembly CXWL01 (sample SAMEA3498368, study PRJEB10139) | groundwater metagenome | biome: water well; material: biofilm material | place: Germany | collected 2015-04-27
GAGGATCTCGCCCTGGTCCGGTTTTTCGGCAGCTGCATCAGGGATGATCAGGCCGGACGCAGTTTTGGTTTCCTGGTCGAGACGCTTGACGATGACGCGATCGTGCAAAGGGCGAAGGTTCATGTAAAACTCCTTTAGTTTCAATGGTTTGACTGGCTTGCCGGAACACCCGACAGCCGATCCGGTACTTCATATGCCGCTCCCGCAGGCGGACGCGGCTGGAAAGAATTGTTAGCACTCTCTGCCAACGAGTGCTAATTATAGGGACGATAGGGGGTATTTTCAAGCTGCTTGTTTGGTTTATTTGACTTCGAAGGTTGAGCGGGCGCAAGCGGGGAGGGCGCTGCGGCGGCGCATGGCGCGGGCTGGGCCAAGCCAGTCCGGGCCGGCGCCAAAGCAATCCGTTCCATGAATAATCGGCGCTAACGTACTGAATCTGTTGACGGAAATTCGTTCCCGGTTCTATAGTTACGGATGATTTCCGAATTCCAAGACCTATCCGACAAAATCTCCCGGCTCGCCGAGATGACCCAGTCGCTTCGCCGCGAGAATGCCGTCTTGCGCCAGTACAACGCCCACCTGACCGCCGAAAACATCGCGTACATCGGGCGCCTCGACCAGGCCCAGCGTCGCGTGCAAGCGCTGCTGGAAAAAATTCCGGCGCCCGGCGCCGGCGCAACGCCCACCGATGACGAGGCCCCGCAATGATCCATCTCGACGTCACCATCATGGGCCAGCCCTACCGCCTGGCGTGCAAGGAGGGCGAGCAGCGCACCTTGCAGGAAGCGGTCGCTTTCCTGGACGGCAAAATGTGCGCGCTGCGCGACTCGGGCAAGGTCAAGGGCAACGACCGCATCGCGGTGATGGCCGCGATCGGCATGGCCGCCGAATTCCTGTCGGTGAAGTCGCCGCAAGGGCCGTTTTCCGACCAGTCGATTTTGGAAGTCAAGCAGAAGATGGCAGCGATGCACACGGTATTGGACAGCGCGCTCACACCGCAAGAAAATCTGTTCTGAGCGGCCAAATTCGTTTGACTTGTGAGTTCATCGGAGTAAACTCCGTTCCACCCTGCGGTGTTCGCGATTGCCATATATTCCTTGAACCATTTATGTGCACCGGTTGCGGGATTTTGTTCGATGGGAGTGAGCGTCGCTAGTCCGACGAACCCGAAATTGAACTAACTGTGACCACCTTGAACCGTTTGGTTCGGGATGCCGGTAAAAACGGCACAGGCGGGGCTTTTATTCCAAGAAGCGGTTGCACGCATTTCGATGCGCAACCGTTTTTTTTCGTGCGCCATTTCGTGCGCGGCTTTTGCGGAGCAGGTCCATGCGCTACTGGCTGATGAAGTCCGAACCCGATGAAGTGAGCTTCGACGACGTGCTGGCCGCCCCGGGGCGCACGGTCGCGTGGTTCGGCGTGCGCAACTATCAGGCCCGCAACTTCATGCGCGACCAGATGCAGCCGGGCGACGGCGTGCTGTTCTATCATTCCAGTTGCGCCGAGCCGGGCGTGGCCGGCATCGCCGAGGTGGCCAGCGCGCCTTATCCGGACGAATCGCAATTCGACCCGAACGGCAAATACTTCGATCCGAAAGCGGCGCGCGAACAACCGCGCTGGATGTCGATCGACGTGCACGGGCTGGAGCAGGGGCGCTATTTGCCCTTGTCGGAAATGCGCGCCTTGCCTGAACTCGAAGACATGGTGCTGCTGCAAAAAGGCAGCCGCCTGTCGATTTCGCCGGTCACCGCGCCGCAATGGAAGGCGATCCTGAAACTGGTGCGAAGGGCGGCGAAATAAACGCTTGTATTTATTTTATCGAGGCCGCGATGCAGCGCGGCCAAACGGCCGCGAGACCGGCATGGCGGCCAGGTTCCGGACCGAGGTCAACGACGCCATCGCGAAGCGCCGGCCAGGGCGTTGGCACGCGGCTCGGCAAGGCGCTGTAAAATGCGGGCACCCGGGCGCCGCCCGTCCGACCTGGAAAGAAGACTCGATGACCTGGAATCTGGCGCTCGCCTTGTGCGCAATGGGCACCCTCGGCGGTTTCGCGGCCGGGCTGCTCGGCATCGGCGGCGGCATGATCCTGGTGCCGTTCATGACGATGATCCTGTCGGCCCTGCATTTTCCTTCCGAACTGATCGTCCACGTGGCGATCGCCACCTGCCTGGCGATGATCCTGTTTACCTCGATTTCATCGGTGCGCGCGCATCACCTGAGGGGGGCGGTGCTGTGGCCGGTGGTGCGGCTGCTGGCGCCCGGCATCCTGGTCGGATCGTGGATCGGCCCGTGGATCGGCAAGCAGATGAGCACGACCGCGATGGCGCTGTTTTTCGGAATCTTCGTGGCGGTCGCCGCGACCCAGATGCTGATCGACGCCAAGCCGGCCGGGCACCGCGAACTGCCAGGCAGGGCCGGCATGTTCGGCGCCGGCGCCGTGATCGGCGTGCTGGCCGGCCTGGTGGGGGCGGGCGGCGGCTTCATCTCGATCCCGTTCATGACCTGGTGTAACGTCAGCATTCGCAGCGCGGTGGCGACCAGCGCCGCGCTCGGCTTCCCGATCGCGCTGGCCGGGACGCTGTCGAACATCTATCACGGCTGGGGCGAGGCGGGTTTGCCGCCGTACTCGCTCGGCTTCGTCTACCTGCCGGCGCTGGTGGTGATGGCCACCGCCAGCGTCATCGTGGCGCCGCTCGGCGCGCGCACCGCGCACCGCTGGCCGGTGCAGCGCCTGCGCCATGTGTTCGCGCTGGTCCTGTACGCGCTGGCAATCTACATGCTGTGGAAGGGCATCGCGCTGGCGAACTCACGCGTGTAACGGACGCTTCGCCTCGTTCCGGTAGGCCCACACCAGCAGCGCGATGGCGCCGACGATCATCGGCAGCGACAGCATCTGGCCGGAGGTGACCGGCAAGCCGGCCACGCTGATTTGCCAGTCCGGCACGCGGAAGTATTCGGTGAAGAAGCGCGCGCAGCCATACAGCAGCGTGAACAGCGCGCCCACCGCCAGCCGCGGCCGCGCCTTGCGCGCGAACAGCCACAGGATGACGAACACCAGCAAGCCATCGATCAGCGCCTGGTACAGCGGCGACGGATGGCGCAGCCCTTCGAGGAACACCGGTACCGGTTGCAGCGGGTAATGCAGGTCGGGCCAGCGCATCGCCCACGGCAGGCTGGCGTCGGCCACGCGGCCGGGCAATTCGGCGTTGATGAAGTTGCCGATGCGGCCGGCCGCATATCCGAGCGGCACCAGCGGCGCGATGAAATCGTAGACGTCGAGCAGGTTGCGCCTGGTCTTGCGCGCCCACAGCGCCATGGCGATCATCACGCCGAGGAAGCCGCCGTGGAACGACATGCCGCCGTGCCAGACCTTGAAGATTTCGAGCGGATCGGCGAGGAACAGCTTCGGCGTGTAGAACAGCACTTCGCCCATCCGGCCACCGACGATCACCCCGAGCATGCCGTAAAACAGCATGTCGTCGAGGTCTTCCTTCTTCCATCCTTGCGCGGCGATGTGCGGTTGCCTGATCCGTACCCGCCCGAGCGCGATGAACAGCGCGAATGCCAGTACGTACATCAGGCCATACCAGTGCACATCGACCGGGCCGATCGAAAACGCAACGGGGTCGGGCATCGGGTGGGTCAGCATGAAGTGTTTTTCCTTAGTAAATCCAAAAAGCCCGACAGCACCGGCGAGCGGTTGTCGCGGCGCCATGCAAGGCCGGTTTCCACTTGCGGGGAAGGGTCGTGCAACGCCCGGTATTCTACGCCCGGACGCATCAGGTTGGACACAGATTGTGGCACAAGCGCCAGGCCCATGCCGGCCGAGACCAGGCTGACGATGGTTTGCATCTGGATCGCCTGCTGGCCGATCTCGGGCGTGATGCCGGCGGCGCGGAAGCAGGCCAGGATGGCGTCGTGCAGGGACGGCGCGATCGGGCGCGGGAAAATGATCAGCGGCAGCGGCGGCAGATCCTTCAGCCACACCGGGCCGCCGCCCTGCAGTGCCGCAAGGCCGGCCGGGGCGGCCAGGATCAGCGGTTCCGACAGCACCTTCAGGTAATCGAGCTCGGCGCGCGCCTTGTCGGGCAGGGGCGGGATCAGGAGGCCGGCGTCGACCCGGTTGTGCAGCAATTCGTCGACCTGCAGGTCGGAAGTGGCTTCCTGCAGCACGATCTGCACTTGGGGAAATTGCGTGCGGTAGTTGCGCAGGAACGGCGGCAGCACGCTGTAGTCGGCCGACGAAACGAAGGCGAGCGCGAGGCGCCCGGACTCGCCCGCCGCGGCGCGGCGCACCAGTTCCGGCAGTTCCGCGGCCTGGGCCAGCATGCGGCGCGCTTCCGGCAGCANNCTGATATGTTTTACGACTCACAGGCACGAGCATACTATATTTGACTTGGCGTGGCGGGCAAGGCATTCTCGGAGCATCGAATATCAGGAGTTCACCATGGCCGACCAGCCCCGCTACAACCGCCGTTCCCGCAACATCACCGAAGGCGTCTCGCGCAGCCCGAACCGCTCGATGTACTACGCGATGGGCTACCAGGAGGCGGACTTCGACAAGCCGATGATCGGCATCGCAAACGGCCATTCGACCATCACGCCGTGCAACTCGGGGCTGCAGAAGCTGGCCGACATCGCCATTGCGACCATCAAGGAAGCGGGCGGCAATCCGCAGGTGTTCGGCACCCCGACCATTTCGGACGGCATGTCGATGGGTACCGAAGGGATGAAATATTCGCTCATCTCGCGCGAAGTGATCGCCGACTGCATCGAAACTGCCGTCAACGGCCAGTGGATGGATGGCGTGGTGGTGATCGGCGGCTGCGACAAGAACATGCCGGGCGGGATGATCGCGCTGGCGCGCACCAACGTGCCGGGCATCTACGTGTACGGCGGCACCATCAAGCCGGGCAAATGGAAAGGCAAGGACCTGACCATCGTGTCCGCGTTCGAGGCGGTGGGCGAATTTACCGCCGGGCGCATGTCGAAGGAAGACTTCGACGGCATCGAGCGCAACGCCTGCCCGTCGTCCGGCTCATGCGGCGGGATGTACACGGCCAACACCATGTCGTCCTCGTTCGAGGCGCTGGGGATGGGGCTGATGTACTCGTCGACGATGGCCAACCCGGACGACGAAAAGGTCGGCTCGGCGGCCGAGTCCGCGCGGGTGCTGGTCGAAGCGGTCAAGCGCGACCTGAAGCCGCGCGACATCATCACCCGCAAGTCGATCGAAAACGCGGTGTCGCTGATCATGGCCACCGGCGGCTCGACCAACGCGGTGCTGCACTACCTGGCGATCGCGCACGCGGCCGAAGTCGAATGGACGCTGGACGATTTCGAGCGCGTGCGGCAGCGGGTGCCGGTCATCTGCAACCTGAAGCCGTCCGGCCAATACGTCGCGACCGACCTGCACAAGGCCGGCGGGATTCCGCAAGTGATGAAGCTGCTGCTGGACGCCGGCTTGCTGCATGGCGACTGCATCACCATCACCGGGCGCACGATTGCCGAGGAACTGGCCGCGATTCCATCGGTGCCCGATCCGCGGCAGGACGTGATCCGCACGATCGACAAGGCGTTGTACAAGCAGGGCCACCTGGCCATCCTGAAAGGCAACCTGGCGACCGAAGGCTGCGTGGCCAAGATCACCGGGCTGAAGAATCCCGTGATCACCGGGCCGGCGCGCGTGTTCGAGGACGAATACACGGCGATGGACGCGATTTTGGCGGACAAGATCCAGCCGGGCGACGTGCTGGTGATGCGCTACCTGGGGCCGAAGGGTGGGCCGGGCATGCCCGAGATGCTGGCGCCGACCTCAGCGCTGATCGGCAAGGGGCTGGGCGAATCGGTGGGGCTGATCACCGACGGGCGATTCTCGGGCGGCACCTGGGGCATGGTGGTAGGACACGTGGCGCCCGAAGCGTTCGAGGGCGGCACGATTGCGCTGGTGCAGGAGGGCGACTCGGTGACGATCGACGCGCACCGGCAGCTGATCCAGCTGAACGTGGCCGACGAAGAAATCGCGCGCCGGCGCGCCTTGTGGAAACAGCCGGCGCCGCGCTACACGCGCGGGGTGCTGGCCAAGTTTGCGGCGCTGGCCTCGTCGGCCAGCAAGGGCGCGGTGACGGGTTGATTCCCCGGGGTCAGACCTAGGTCTGACCCCGGGGTTAGGTTATTTGCGCTTGTAGAACGCTTGCTTGACCCGGTCCTTGCGGCGCTGCTCGTCAACGTTGTGTTCTTTTTTCTTGTCGAGACCGAGCATCTTTTCGATGAACTCGAACCAGATGAACGCGAACCCCATCAGGCCAACTATCCACCACCAGGATAGCTCGGCAACACGCCACACTTCGAAATAGCGCAGGCCAACCAGCAGTGCAATTATGATAATCAGTGGCATAGGGAACTCCTTTTCATACTCGCATCTTACAAACAATTTGGTTCCGTGTGGCACTAAATCGCAAGGCGCGGCGCAAGCTGTGGTCAACCGGACCCACCCGTCAACCGTTATGGATTCAAGTCGCCGAAATTCATCTTTTCGGAAACACGGTAAAATGCATTTCTAGTTGTCACCTTTGGAGAAATAGATGAAACGTTCACTAATGCTCTGCTTGGTCTTGTCGGCACTGGCTTCGACCAGCGCGATGGCCAATGCCGATTTGGCCAAATCGAAAAATTGCATGGCTTGCCACGCAGTTGCTAACAAACTGGTTGGCCCGGCCTACAAGGACGTGGCAGCGAAATATGCTGGCCAGAAAGACGCAGAAGACAAGCTGGTCTCGAAGGTCGTCAAGGGCGGTTCCGGCACATGGGGCGCCGTCCCGATGCCAGCTAACCCACAGGTCTCCGACGCCGAGGCGCGCACCCTGGTCAAATGGATCATGGCGCAAAAATAATTTTTGCCGATGTAATCGGCAAGAAGTAACGAGCTAATAAAAAAGCGCGCTGATTTGATCAGCGCGCTTTTTTTACGTCCCCACGGCCGCGGCCGCGGGGGAATTGGATTTACCGTACCACTTCCATCTTGGTCTTCTTGCCGCCTTTGTAGGTGAACAGCGTCAGCGAGCCGTCCTTGATGTCGCCGAAGTTGTCGAACTGGATCAGGCCGGTCACGCCCTGATACTTGATCTTCTTCAGCTCAGGCAGGTACTTGGCAGGATCGGCCGATTTGGCGTTCTGCATCGCGGTCGCCATCGTCATCACGGCATCGTACACGTACGGCGCGTAGATCTGGACATCGGCGTTGAACTTCTTCTTGTAGCGTGCGACGAAGTCGGTCATGACCTTCTCCTGCGCACCTTGCACGCCGCCCGCTTCGGCGCACGTCACGCTGCCTTCGCCGATGCCGTCGCCGGCCAGGCGCGCCAGCGCTTCGGTGCAGATGCCGTCGCCGCCCATGAACTTGGCGTTGATGCCCAGCGCCTTCATTTGCTTGAGCATCGGGCCGCCCACCGAATCCATGCCGCCGAAGAAGATCAGGTCAGGCTTCTTGGCCTTGATCGAGGTCAGGATGGCGGTGAAGTCGGTCGCGTTCGCATTGGTGAATTCCTTGCCGACCATCTTGACACCCGGCATTTTCGCTTTCGCGCCTTTGACGAATTCGTCCGCCACACCCTGGCCGTAGGCCGTGCGGTCGTCGATCACGGCGATGCTCTTGGCGCCCAGCTTTTCAACCGCGTAACGGCCCAGCGTGCCGCCCAGCTTGTTGTCGTTGGCAACGACGCGGAACGCGCCCTTGAAGCCTTGCTTGGTGTAGGTCGGGATCGTCGCCGATGGGGAGATCTGTGGAATGCCGGCATCGTTATAAATGCGCGACGCAGGCACGGTGGTGCCCGAATTGAGGTGGCCGATCACGCCGTTGACCTTGGCGTCGACCAGCTTCTGCGCCACCGAGGTGCCTTGCTTCGGATCGGCCGCGTCGTCTTCGGTCAGCAACTGCAAGGTCACTTTCTTGCCGTTGATCATGAAACCCTTGGCGTTCAACTCTTCAATCGCCATTTTCGCGCCGTTTTCGTTGTCCTTGCCCAGGTGCGCGCTGGCGCCGGAGATTGGAGCGACATGGCCGATCTTGACGATTTCTTGCGCGCCAGCGGTGCCGGCAAAGGCCATAGCGATGGCAAGTGGAATGAGCTTCGTTGTGAACTGCATAGACATTCTCCAATGGATTGATGAAAACAACAGCGCTCGTGACGCCGATTTTAGAATTTTTGCGTAGGGCAAAAGGTACAACAATTTGCAAACTTCGCAAAGAGGTAAACGTATGGGGATGCTGACGGGTGGACGNNCGGCGCAAAAACAGCGCTTTCGCGCGCTATTTCTTCAGCGTTTGCAGATGGGTCAGTTCCTGGGCCACGGCCCGGACCACGATTGTTTCGATGGTCTGCTGCAGCCCGCGGCGGATCTCGTCGGTCAGGCCGGCGATTGCCGCCTTCAAGGCCTCTTCCATGCTGTCGCGCAGGCGCTGTTCCAGCACGAAGTCGACCCGGCTTTGTAATTGAAAGAGGATGCGCTCGGATAGCCGGCGTTCCATCGCTTCCCACTCCATCACGGTCCAGCTGTCGATCGCGCGCGCTTCNNGCGGTCGCGGCAGGCTCCTGGACCTCGTTCTTGACGGGCTGATCCTGGAAAACTTCGGTCAATACCGGGATGCTTGCATCGAACGCCGGGTTATTGCTCATGACTGGCCCGCGACAAAATGGGTGAGGGGATACGATTGCTGCTTGTAGGCGGCGTAACGCTTGCGGCCGGCGGCGGCGTCGTCTTCGTCGGTGGAGATGATTTCAAACACCCGGTTGAAGCGGTCGACGTTGGCCGGCGCGCGCCGCGTCAGGTTGACCAGCATGTCGCCGTGCGGCAGTTCGGCCTGGTCGCTGTCGGTCACGATGATCGGGGTTTGCGTGGCGAGCGGGTCGCCGGCCATCACGTGCGGCAGGAAATCGGTCTCGGACAAGGTCCACAGCGCGTCGTTCAGTTGCGCGGCCTGGGCGGCGTCCTCGGTCAGCAGCACCAGCTTGCCGCCGCTGGCGTAGGCCTTGCGCGCCAGCCGGCACGCGTAGCTGAGCTTGTCGGGAATATTGGTGTGGAAGTCGATCCGGGTCATTGCCGTCCTCAGAACTGGAAACCGGGCGGAGCGTCCGGCGGCGGCGACTTCGGCCGCCGCGCCGCGTCGGGCTGCGGGTCGCGCACCACGTTGCGCGCCAGCGGCCGAAGCGGCGCGGCCGGCGCCGCCGATTCCGCGGCCGGGTACTGGTAGTTCGCCGGCAGCATGCGTTGCACCGGATAGGCAGCCGCGCTCAGCGCCTGGTGCCAGCCGCCCGCCTCGAAGCCGATCCGCTTGTTGCTGCCGACCAGCAGCAGCGGCAGCTGGCCGGCGCTCCCGGCATCCTTCAGCTTCTGCTGGTCGTCGTTCGAATTGACGGTTTTCTCCGAGAACGGGATGCCGCGCTGGCGCAGCATCTCCCGGCCCTGGTCGCAGGCTTCGCAATCGGCTGTCGTATACAAGGCGACGGGATTGTTCCTGACCGCCTCGGCCAGCGAATACGGCAGCTCGACCCGGTTGGCGCCGCTGGCGAACGACTTCAGCTCGACCTTGCCGTCCTTGCCAGCCGGCGGCTGGTCGCTGAAGTGGACCACCCCTTTCGCGTCGGTCCACTTGAACATCTGGGCGCCGGCGCCGGCCGTGCACAGCAGCAGCGCCAGGCCGAGCGGTGCGCCGCGTTTCAGTGTCGAGCTCAGTTGCCGTTTCATTCAGTCTCCCGCTGGCAGGCTCCCATCAGGAGCTCATGCCGCTGTGGCGTAGCAAGGCGTCGATGCTCGGTTCGCGGCCGCGGAAGGCCTTGAACGATTCGAGCGCCGGACGCGAGCCGCCCACCGCAAGGATCTCTTGCTGGAAGCGCTTGCCGGTTTCTTCGGACAGGGCGCCGCCGCCAGCCGCGACCGCTTCCTCGAAAGCGGCGTAGGCGTCGGCGGACAATACTTCAGCCCACTTGTAGCTATAGTAACCGGCAGCGTAGCCGCCGGCAAAGATATGTCCGAACGAGTGTTGGAATCGGTTGAATGCGGGCGGCATCATGACCGAAAACTTCTCGCGCACTTCGTTGATCAGCTCCTGCACCGAACGGGCGCTGGCCGGATCGTAGTCATAATGCAAATGCATGTCGACCAGCGAGAATTCGACCTGGCGCAGGGTCTGCATGCCGGACTGGAAGTTCTTCGCCGCCAGCATCTTGTCGTACAGCGCGCGCGGCAGCGGTTCGCCGGTCTTGACGTGCGCGGTCATGTGCTGCAGCACTTCCCATTCCCAGCAGAAGTTCTCCATGAACTGGGACGGCAACTCGACCGCATCCCATTCGACCCCGGAAATGCCGGACACCGAGATCTCGTCGACCTGGGTCAGCATGTGGTGCAGGCCGTGGCCGAATTCGTGGAACAGCGTGGTCACTTCGTCATGCGTAAACAGCGATGGCTGCAACTGGCCGTCGACCAGCGCCGGCGGCGTGAAGTTGCAGGTGAGGTAGGCGACCGGCGTTTGCAGGGTGCCGCCGGTTTCCAGGCGCCGCCCGCGCGCGTCGTCCATCCAGGCGCCGCCGCCCTTGCCGCTGCGCGCGTACAGGTCGAGGTAGAACTGGCCGACCAGTTTGCCGTCGCGCTCGATGCGGTAGAAGCGTACGTCCGGATGCCAGGCCGGCGCCGTGTCGGGCGCGATGGCGACCGAGAACAGCGACTGCACCAGCCGGAACAGGCCGTCGATCACTTTCGGCTCGGGAAAATATTCTTTCACTTCCTGGGCCGAGAACGCGTAGCGCTGCTCGCGCAGCTTTTCCGACGCGTAGGCCAGGTCCCAGGCTTCGAGCTGCTCGATGCCGAGTTCATGCTTGGCGAAGGCGCGCAGCTCGGCCAGGTCGTTCTCGGCGAACGGCCGCGCGCGGCGCGCCAGGTCTTCCAGGAATTCGATCACGTGCTCGGGGCTCTGGGCCATCTTCGGCACCAGCGAGACTTCGGCGAAATTGCGGTAGTCGAGCAGCTTGGCTTCTTCGTCGCGCAGCTTGAGCAGGGTGGCGATATTGCTGGTGTTGTCCCATTTTTCCAGCTCGCTGAACACGCTGCCCATTTCCGACGCCTTGGTCGCGCTGGCGCGGTAGATGGTTTCGCGCAGGCTGCGCTGGTCGGCAAATTGCAGGATCGGGAAATAGGACGGGAAGTGCAGCGTGAACTCGAAGCCGGCCTTGCCGTCCGCTTCGGCGGCGGCGCGCGCGGCTTGCTTGACGTCGTCCGGCAAGCCGGCCAGCTCGGCCTCGTCGGCCACCACCAGCTTGTAGTCGTTGGTGGCGTCGAGCACGTTCTCGGAAAAGCGCGTCGAGACCGCGGCGTGCTGTTCCTGGATGTCGGCGAAGCGGGCTTTCTTTTCTTCAGGCAGTTCGGCGCCGCCGAGGCGGAAGTCGCGCAAGGCGTTGTCGATGATCTTCTTGCGCGCCAGCGACAGGGTCACGTAGCCCGGGTTGGCCTTGAGCGCCTTGTACTTGGCAAACAGCGCTTCGTTTTGCGCCAGCGCGGTCCAGAATTCGGTGACCTTCGGCTGGTTCTCGTTGTAGGCGGCGCGCAGCTCGGGCGTGTCGACCACGTTGTTGAGGTGGTTGACGATGCCCCAGGCGCGGCCCAGCTTCTCGGTCGCGTCTTCCAGCGGGATCACGAAGTTCTCCCAGGTCACGTTGGCGGACGGCGCCTCGAGCCCGGTCACGACCGCGCTCGCGTTGGCGATCAGCTGGTCGATGGCGGGCAGCACGTGCTCCGGCTTGATTTCGTCGAAGCGCGGCAGGCCGGAAAAGTCGAGCAGGGGATTGCCGGGGGTAGTCTGGGTGTTCATATGCTCTCTTCCAATAGTTGTTCGGATGCGCGGCGCGCCTAGCGCTCGGCCGCTTCCACCGTATTCATCAGCAGCATGGTGATGGTCATCGGCCCGACCCCGCCCGGTACCGGCGTGATGTGCGAAGCGACTTCGCGCACGCCGGCAAAGTCGACGTCGCCGCACAGCTTGCCGTTGTCGTCGCGGTTCATGCCGACGTCGATCACGATGGCGCCGGGCTTGACCATGTCGGCGGTCAGCGTGTTGCGCCGTCCGACCGCCGCCACCACCACATCGGCCTGGCGGGTGTGGTAAGCCAGGTCCGGGGTCGCGCTATGGCAGATGGTGACGGTGGCGTTGGCTTGCAAGAGCAGCAGCGCCATCGGTTTGCCGACCGTGTTGCTGCGCCCGATCACCACCGCGTGCTTGCCGCGCAGGTCGAAGCCGGTGCTTTCGATCAGTTTCATGCAGCCGTACGGGGTGCATGGACGAAAGCCGGTCAGCCCGGTCATCAGTTCGCCGGCGCTCAGCACCGAATAGCCGTCGACGTCCTTGGCCGTCGAGATCGCCTCGATGACCTTGTGCGGGTTGATGTGGCGCGGCAGCGGCATCTGGACCAGGATGCCGTGGATGGACGGATCGGCGTTCAGCGCGGCGATCCGCGCGAGCAGCGCCGCTTCGCTCAGGTCCGCATCGTATTTTTCCAGGATCGAATGGAAGCCGACGTCGGCGCAGGCCTTGACCTTGTTGCGTACGTACACCTGGCTGGCAGGATCTTCGCCGACCAGGATCACGGCCAGTCCCGGCCGCTTGCCGCGCGCGCTCAGGGCGGCGGCGCGCTGGCCGATTTCGGCGCGCAATTGTTGGGAAAGGAGGACTCCATCGATCGGTTGGGCGGGCATGGTGTTTTAGTAAAGAGCAAAGGGGAAACAGGATTATAAAGCCGCCGCCGCTATCGCGCGCCTTCGTTCCCGGATCGTCCGCATATTCGTGCCTTGGCCGGACCGCCAGGACCGGGCCGGCCGGCCGCGCCCGAGATCGCCAATCACTACGTGTTTTCCACAATATGAAACGACATATCGCAATTTGAAATTATCCGAAAGTGCTGTTAGAATCCTCACACTAACTTCAAATATTGGTAAATAATCAGTAAGACCGTCCGCCAGCGATTGCGATCGGGCCGGGCGCCTACAACAAGGAGACGCATCAAATGTCAGCTCAACTCGACCAGTTGACGGCCCAGGCCGCCAACGATCCGGACACCCTCGAAACCAAAGAGTGGCTCGAAGCGCTCGAAGCGGTGATCGAAAACGAAGGCCCCGAGCGCGCCCACTACCTGATGGAGCGCCTGGTCGATCTGGCCCGTCGGCGCGGCGCCCACATTCCGTTTTCCAGCAATACCGCTTACGTCAACACCATTCCGGCGCACCTGGAACAACACTGCCCGGGCAACCTCGAATACGAAGAGCGCCTCCGTTCGTGGATGCGCTGGAACGCGATGGCGATGGTGGTCAAGGCCAACCGCGCCGACGGCGACCTGGGCGGCCACATCTCGAGCTTCGCGTCGCTTGCCAACATGCTCGGCATCGGCTTCAACCACTTCTGGCACGCGCCGACCGAAGACCACGGCGGCGACCTGCTGTACATCCAGGGCCACTCGTCGCCCGGCATCTACGCGCGCGCCTTCCTCGAAGGGCGCCTCTCCGAAGAGCAGCTGCTGAACTTCCGCCGCGAAGTCGACGGCAAGGGCCTGTCGTCCTATCCGCACCCGAAACTGATGCCGAAGTTCTGGCAGTTCCCGACCGTCTCGATGGGCCTCGGCCCGCTGATGGCGATCTACCAGGCGCGCTTCATGAAGTACCTGCACGCGCGCTCGATCGCCGACACCGAAAACCGCAAGGTCTGGGTGTTCTGCGGCGACGGCGAGATGGACGAGCCGGAATCGATGGGCGCGATCGGCATGGCCGCGCGCGAGTGCCTCGACAACCTGGTGATGGTCGTGAACTGCAACCTGCAGCGCCTTGACGGCCCGGTGCGCGGCAACGGCAAGATCATCCAGGAACTCGAAGCGGACTTCCGCGGCGCCGGCTGGAACGTGGTCAAGGTGGTGTGGGGCCCGGGCTGGGACGCATTGCTGGCCAAGGACAAGGACGGCATCCTGCAGCGCGTGATGATGGAAACGGTCGACGGCGAATACCAGAACTACAAGGCCAAGGACGGCGCCTACGTGCGCAAGCACTTCTTCNNCAACACCGCGCACCAGACCAAGAAGCTCGACGACGAAGCGATCCGCGAAATGCGCGACCGTTTCGCGATCCCGATCCCGGACGACAAGCTGCACGAGATCCCGTTCTTCAAGCCGGCCGACGATGCGCCGGAAATGCTCTACCTGCACGAGCGCCGCAAAGCGCTGGGCGGCTACCTGCCGCAGCGCCGTATGCAAGCCGACGAGACGCTGGTGGTGCCGCCGCTGACCGCGTTCCACAACGTGCTCGACGCGACTGCGGAAGGGCGCGAGATCTCGACCACGCAGAGTTTTGTCCGCATCATCTCGACCTTGCTGCGCGACCCGAGCCTGGGCCAGCGCATCGTGCCGATCCTGGTCGACGAATCGCGCACCTTCGGCATGGAAGGCCTGTTCCGCCAGATCGGCATCTTCAACCAGCAGGGCCAGTTGTACGAGCCGGTCGACAAGGACCAGGTCATGTACTACCGCGAAGACAAGGCCGGCCAGATCCTGCAGGAGGGGATCAACGAGGCGGGCGGCATGAGCTCGTGGATTGCCGCGGCGACTTCGTACTCGACCAACAACCGCGTGATGATCCCGTTCTTCACGTTCTACTCGATGTTCGGCATGCAGCGCATCGGCGACCTGGTGTGGGCTGCCGGCGACATGCGCGCGCGCGGATTCCTGATGGGCGGCACGGCGGGGCGCACCACGCTGAACGGCGAAGGCCTGCAGCACGAGGATGGCCACAGCCACATTTTTGCGGCGACCATCCCGAACTGCATGCCGTACGACCCGACCTTCGCGCACGAAGTGGCGGTGATCGTGCAGGACGGCCTGCGCCGCATGGTGACCAACCAGGAAGACGTGTTCTACTACATCACGCTGATGAACGAGAACTATCCGATGCCGGGCCTGCGCCAAGGCACGGAAGAGGGCATCCTGAAGGGCATGTACCTGCTGCAGCAAGGTCCGGCGGACGCCACGCAGCGCGTGCAGCTGATCGGTTCGGGCACCATCCTGCGCGAGTCGGTCGCGGCCAGCGAACTGCTGATGAAGGACTGGGGCATCGCCGCCGACGTCTGGTCCGCACCGTCGCTGACGATGGTGGCGCGCGACGGCGTCGATTGCGAGCGCTGGAACCTGGTCAACCCGACCGCCGAACAGCGCGTGCCGTACGTGACTGGCCTGCTGCAGGACACCAGCGGCCCGATCGTCTCGACCACCGACTACGTGCGCCTGTTCTCCGAGCAGATCCGCCCGTACATCCCGAAAGGCCGTAACTTCACGGTGCTCGGGACCGATGGTTTCGGCCGCTCGGATTCGCGCGTCAAGCTGCGCGAGTTCTTCGAGGTGAACCGCTACTATGTGACGGTTGCCGCGCTCAAGGCGCTGGCCGACGACGGCGTGATCGCGGCATCGGTGGTTGCCGAAGCCGTGGCGAAGTACGGCCTCAATCCGAACAAGCCGAATCCTGTGACGCAATAAGTATGCACCGTCGTTCCCGCCTGCGCGGGAATGACGGTTCTAAAGGTAACGGGTGAAGTCGCGCTCTCTCGCAAAAACGAACAAGAACGGAGTCATGCTATGAGCATTGTGGAAGTCAAGGTCCCGGATATCGGCGACTTCAAGGAAGTGGAAGTGATCGAGTTGATGGTCAAGCCGGGCGACACCATCAAGGTCGACCAGTCGCTGGTCACGGTCGAATCGGACAAGGCCAGCATGGAGATCCCGTCCAGCCACGCGGGCGTGGTCAAGGAAATCAAGATCAAGGTCGGCGACAAGGTTGCCGAAGGTTCGCTGGTGCTGACGCTGGAAGCCTCCGACGCCGCGGCGCCGGCGCAAGCCGCGCCGGCCGCGGTACCGGCCGCCGCTGCCGTACCTGCTGCAGCACCGGNNGCTGCAGCACCGGTGCCTGCGCCAGTCGCGGCACCTGCCGCTGCCGCGCCGGCGCCGGCTGCGGTATCGAGCTCGAACGCGCACGCATCGCCATCGATCCGCAAGTTCGCCCGTGAACTCGGGGTGGAACTTTCGCGCGTCGGCGGTAGCGGCCCGAAAGGACGCATTACCCAGGAAGACGTACAGAATTTCGTCAAGGGCATCATGGCCGGTGGCGCCGAAGCGGGCGCCAAGCCTGCCGGCACCGGCGTCGGCCTAGACCTGCTGCCATGGCCCTCGCTCGACTTCAGCAAATTCGGCCCGACCGAACTGCTGCCGCTGTCGCGCATCAAGAAGATCAGCGGCCCGAACCTGCATCGCAACTGGGTGATGATCCCCCACGTGACGCAGTACGACGAATCCGATGTGACCGACCTCGAACAGTTCCGCGTCGATTCGAACGCCGCGTTGGCCAAGGCCAAGTCGACCGTCAAGCTGACCATGCTCGCCTTCGTGATCAAGGCCAGCGTCTCGGCATTGAAGAAGTACCCCGCGTTCAATTCGTCGCTCGATGCGGAAGGCGCCAACCTGATCCTCAAGCAGTACTACAACATCGGCTTCGCGGCCGATACGCCGAACGGGCTGGTGGTGCCGGTACTGAAGGACGCGGACAAGAAGTCGGTCTCGCAGATCGCCACCGAAATGGGCGAGCTGTCGGCCCAGGCGCGCGAGGGCAAGCTCAAGCCGACCGACATGCAGGGCGCGACGTTCACCATCTCGTCGCTGGGCGGCATTGGCGGCACCTACTTCACCCCGATCATCAATGCACCGGAAGTGGCGATCCTCGGCCTGTCCAAAACCTCCATGAAGCCGGTATGGGACGGCGCCGCATTCCAGCCGCGCCTGATCCTGCCGCTGTCGCTGTCGTACGACCATCGCGTGATCGACGGCGCGATGGGCGCGCGCTTCACCGCCTACCTGGCCGATGTCCTGGCCGACCTGCGCAAAACCCTGTTGTGATTGGAGCGCATGATGAGCACAATTGAAGTGAAGGTCCCGAATATCGGCGACTTCAAGGAAGTCGAAGTGATCGAAGTGATGGTCAAGCCGGGCGACACGATCAAGGTCGACCAGTCGCTGATCACGGTCGAATCCGACAAGGCCAGCATGGAGATCCCCGCCAGCCATGCCGGCGTGGTCAAGGAACTGAAGGTCAAGGTCGGCGACAAGATTGCCGAAGGCTCGCTGTTGCTGATTCTCGAGGAGTCGGAAGCCGCCGCCGCTGCGCCAGCGGCTGCCCCAGCTTCGGCTCCCGCCGCTGCCGCGGCCCCTGCGCCGGCGGCTCCGGCTCCGGCTCCCGCTCCGGCTGGCGGCAGCTACGCCGGCCAGGTCGACGTCGAATGCGAGATGATGGTGCTGGGCGCCGGTCCCGGCGGCTACTCGGCGGCGTTCCGGTCGGCCGACCTGGGTATGGACACGGTACTGGTCGAGCGTTACCCGACGCTGGGCGGAGTGTGCCTGAACGTCGGCTGCATCCCGTCCAAGGCGCTGCTGCACGTGGCGGCGGTGATCGACGAATCGGCCTCGATGGCCAAGCACGGCATCAGCTTCGCCAAGCCTGAAGTCGACGTCGACCAACTGCGCGGCTGGAAGGAAAAAGTGGTCGGCAAGATGACCACCGGCCTGACCGGCATGGCCAAGGCGCGCAAGGTCAATGTGGTGCAGGGCGTCGGCCAGTTCGTCAGCCCGAATCACATCGAAGTGACGGCCGGCGACGGCACGAAAAAAGTCATCGGCTTCAAGAAGGCGATCATTGCCGCCGGTTCCTCGGTGGTGAAGCTGCCGTTCGTGCCGGAAGATCCGCGCATCGTCGATTCGACCGGCGCGCTCGAGCTGCGCGCGATCCCGAAGAAGATGCTGGTCATCGGCGGCGGCATCATCGGCCTCGAAATGGCGCACGTGTACTCCACGCTGGGCGCGCGCATCGACGTCGTCGAAATGATGGACGGCCTGATGCAGGGCCCTGACCGCGACATGGTCAAGGTCTGGCAGAAGTTCAACGAGCACCGCTTCGACAAGATCATGACCAAGACCAGGACGGTCGGCGTGGAAGCGCTGCCCGAAGGGATCAAGGTCACGTTCGAGGCGGCCGAAGCCGGCGCCGCGGCGCCCGAACCGCAGCTGTACGACATGGTGCTGGTGGCTGTTGGCCGCAGCCCGAACGGCGCCAAGATCGCCGCCGACAAGGCCGGCGTCGCGGTGACCGATCGCGGCTTCATTCCGGTCGATGGCCAGATGCGCACCAACGTGGCGCATATCTTCGCCATCGGCGACCTGGTGGGCCAGCCGATGCTGGCGCACAAGGCGGTGCATGAAGCGCACGTGGCGGCGGAAGCGGCGCACGGCGAAAAGGCATTCTTCGACGTGAAGGTGATTCCGTCGGTGGCGTACACCGATCCGGAAGTGGCATGGGTCGGCATCACCGAAGACGAGGCGAAAGCGAAGGGCGTCAAGCTCGAAAAGGGCCACTTTCCGTGGGCCGCGAGTGGGCGCGCCGTGGCCAATGGCCGCGACGAGGGCTTCACCAAGCTGCTGTTCGACGCCGAAACCCATCGCATCGTCGGCGGCGGTATCGTCGGCACGCATGCGGGCGACATGATCGGCGAGATTGCGCTGGCAATCGAGATGGGCGCCGATGGCGTCGATATCGGCAAGACGATCCATCCGCACCCGACGCTGGGCGAATCGATCGGCATGGCGGCTGAAGTGTACGAAGGGGTGTGCACCGACCTGCCGCCGCCGCGCAAGCGCTAACTCGACGCAGCGGCAGACGCTGTCAGTCGAAAACGGGAGTCGGTCCGAAAGGCCGCCAAGTTAATGCTTGGCGGCTTTTTTAATGGTTCTTCACGGATTAGCGGGAAACAACCTTAGAAATGAGAAAGCGGTGAATAGGACAAAGCATTGGGGTCAGGTCTGACAAACGGACAAATGTCACAAAATTGCTCCGGCCTATGGGGCAACATTGTGAAAAATGTCCGAATGTCAGACCTGACCCCATAGTTGTCAGAGTTGGCGAAAAAATATTGTCGATCGATACCAGGACGATAGCGCTCGGTAACAATGTCTCTATCCCATGCCGGAAACTGTGCTGGCTTCGCCCACTTAACGGTCACATAGCCAAAAGTTTCAGGGAGCGCGCAGCACGCCGCGGTAGAACAGGTCGAGGCGCTGTTCGAGTTCGCGCAGGACTTGTTCGCGCGCTATCGCCGGCTGTTCGAACAGCAGCCTGCTGTACATGTCCCCGCTGACGCAATTGAGCAGGTGCACCGGCAGGAAATCGAGCTCCACGTCGTCGCGCAACTGGGCGCGGATGTCGGGGCGTGCAAAAAAGCGCAGCAGCATCTCGCGCGTCTGCTTCGGGCCCGCATCGAAGAAAGTCCGCGCCAGTTCCTCATTGCCCGGCGCATCGGCGATCACCATGCGCGCCATGCTGAGCGCCTCCGGCATGCTCACCAGGTCGAGGAAGTGGGCCGCGAAATCGCTGACGATTTCCTTCAGCGGCCGCCGGTCCTGTTCCATCTCATGGGTATTGAAGAAGCGCTCGCGGTTGGCGACCAGCACCGCATTGAGCAGGCCGGCCTTGCCGCCGAACTTGACGTAGATGGTGCGCACCGCCACGTGGGCTTGGCGCGCCAGCATCTCCAGGCTGACGTTGCGGTAGCCGTGTTTCAGGAACAGCACTCCCGCCGTATGGATGAGATCGTGCAGGCGCGCCTCGCGCTCGCTGCTGCGCGGCCTGCCGGCACACTTGGCGCATGAGGGAGTTTGCGAGTCGGTAGTCATGCCCAAACTGTAGTCCAATTTAAAATGAAATGCAATCGTTTCATTTCTTGACTTGCCCGGATAACTGACCAATAATGCCCAACTACCATTTCATTTATCCTGGAGCCGTTCCATGTCAGCCACGCCCAACAAGCTCGAGCACAAGCCGCTGGCCGCCGTCGATCCCGCGGCGGCCGCCGCTCCGGCCGGTTCGCCGCCGAACCGGCGCGTGATCGGCATCGTGGCGGCGATCGCGCTGATCGCGCTCGGCGTGGGCGGGCGCATGTGGTACCGCAGCCATAACTTCGTCGAGACGGAAAACGCGTTCGTATCGGGCCACGTCCACCCGGTCTCGTCGCGCATCGCAGGCGTGGTCACGCGCGTGGTGGTCGAGGACAACCAGCGCGTCAAGGCGGGCGACGTGATCGCCGAACTCGATCCGGCCGACCAGCGCGTCAAGGTCGAGCAGATCCAGGCGCAGATCGCCAGCGCCGAGCAGCAGGTGCTGCAGGCCGACGCGCAGGTGGCCCAGGTGCGCGCGCAAGCCAGCGGCGCGCAGGCCCAGGTGGCCCAGTCGCAGGCGCAGCTGCTGCGCACCAGGCAGGACGCGGAGCGTTACGGCCAGTTGTACAACACCCAGATGAAGGCGGTCTCGAAGGCCGAACTGGACGCCGCCAACGCAGCCCGGGCCGGCGCCACCGCCGACCTGGCCGCGCGGCGCGACAACGCGCTCGCGGCGCAGGCGCAGATCGCCGCCGCCGGCGCGGCGCGCGAAGTGATCAAGGCGCAGGTCAAGGTCCTGCAAACCCAGCTCAAGGACGCGCGCCAGCAACTGGGCTACAACCAGATCGTCGCGCCGGTCGCCGGCCGCATCGGCAAGCGCAGCGTGGAAGTGGGCGCGCGCATCCAGCCTGGCCAGCAGCTGGCCGCGATCGTGCAGGATGAAGTGTGGATCACCGCGAACTTCAAGGAAACCCAGTTGGCCGGGATCGTGCCGGGGCAGGCCGTGCATATCGTGGTCGACGCCATGCCGGGCCATCCGCTGGTGGGCCGGGTCGACAGCTTCTCGCCGGCGTCGGGTAACCAGTTCGCGCTGCTGCCGGCCGATAACGCGACCGGTAACTTCACCAAGGTGGTCCAGCGCGTGCCGGTCAAGATCGTGCTGGACGCCGAAGACGTGCGCAAGCTGGGCGGCCGCCTGGTGCCGGGCATGTCGGCGCTGGCCGAAATCGAACTGCGCCAGAAAGCGGCGCAACCGGCCGTCGCCGCTGTCCGTTAAGCGCCGGCGATGAAGAGCAGCACGCACAAGCCGCCGGCCGAGCACGTCGACCTGCGCACCTGGATGGCGGTCGCCGCCGGCATGCTGGGGGCATTCATGGCGGTGCTCGACATCCAGATCACCAATTCGTCGCTGAAGGACATCCTCGGCACGCTCTCGGCCACCCAGGAAGAGGGCTCGTGGATCTCCACCGCCTACCTGTGCGCCGAGATCGTCGTGATCCCGCTGGCCGCGCTGATGGTGCGCGTGTTCAGCATGCGCGGCTACATGATCGGCACCACTGCGGCGTTCCTGGTTTTCTCGACCCTGTGCGGCTGGGCCTGGAACCTGGAGAGCATGATCGTGTTCCGCATGCTGCAAGGCTTCACCGGCGGCGCCCTGATTCCGATGGCGATGACGCTGGTGATGGCCAAACTGCCGCCCTCGAAGCGGGCGGTCGGCATGGCGATCTTCGGCTTGACGGCGACCCTGGCGCCCACCATGGGACCGACGCTGGGCGGCTATCTGTCCGAACTGTATGGCTGGCCGTCGATTTTCTACATCAACTGGATTCCGGGGCTGCTGCTGATCTTCGGCGTCTGGTGGGGGCTGGACAAGGAGAAGGTCGAACTCAAGCTGCTGGCGCAGGCCGACTGGGTCGGCATCGCGTTCATGGCGATCGGCCTTGGTTGCCTCACCATCTTCCTCGAGGAAGGCAACTCGAAGGACTGGTTCGACTCAAGCTTCATCGTCACCTTCGCGGCGCTGGCCCTGTTCGGCATCGTCGGCTGGGTCAGTACCAGCATGACGCGCGCCGAACCGTTCGTGAACCTGCGCCTGTACGGGGACCGCAACTTCCTGGTGGCCACCGCGCTGTCGGCCGCGGTCGGGATGGGCCTGTACGGCGCCTCGTTCCTGCTGCCGCTGTACCTCGGCCAGATCGCCGGCTACACGCCGATGCAGATCGGCACCGTGATCATGTGGGCCGGCCTGCCGCAGCTGCTGGTAATGCCGTTCGCCGCCGCGCTGTCGTCGAAAGTCGACAACCGCATCCTGTGTTCGATCGGCCTGGCGCTGTTCGGCGTTTCCTGCCTGATGAACTCCCACATGGACGCCACCACCGGCTACGACCAGCTGCTCTGGTCGCAGGTCGTGCGCGCGCTGGGGGTGCCGTTCATCATGCTGACGCTGTCGAACTTCGCGATGCAGGGCATCTCGCAACGCGACACCTCGTCGGCTTCGAGCCTGTTCAACATGACGCGCAACCTGGGCGGCTCGGTCGGCATCGCGATGCTGGCCACCGCCCTGACCAACCGCGAGCATTTCCACTCGGCCCGCCTGGGCGAATCGATTTCCAGCTATTCCGCGGCGACCCAGCAGCGGCTGGACCAGATGACCGGGGCCTTCGTCGCCAACGGCATCGACCCGGCCACCGCCGCCAACCAGGCGCTCGCCGCGCTCGACCGGATCGTGCGGCGCGAGTCGTACATCATGGCCTACAACGACGGCTTCGTGATCATGGGCTTCGTCCTGATCGCCTGCATCGGGGTGCTCTGGTTCGCCAACAAGGTCAAGTCGCCATCGGGCGGCGGCGGCGGCGCCCACTAAACAAGAATATTTTGATGAGAATAACCATGCCCAAGTCTTTTGTTCTCGGCGCGCTG
>CXWL01002621.1_pt1 | contig 22675 bp, 23 predicted proteins | sample 590931 | NCBI WGS metagenome assembly CXWL01 (sample SAMEA3498368, study PRJEB10139) | groundwater metagenome | biome: water well; material: biofilm material | place: Germany | collected 2015-04-27
CGATGCGCGCCCTGAGCGGACAGTCATTCTTGAGTTCGACTCGATTGCTGAAGCGCGACGCGTTGTCACGTTTTAGGGGTGTGGGAGTCGATTACCGCGGTATATGCATATCGCTGCCTTTAGGAGGGTGGCTGCAGGGGCAGCTGCCGGAGAGTGAGCTATGAATCGAGAATTGATTTCGGTCATCGACGAACTTGGTCGGTCAAAGGGCATCGAGAAGAGCCGAGTGATCGGGGCGATTGAGTCGGCCCTTCAAATGGCTGCTAAAAAACGTTTCGGGCAGGCTGAGAACATTCAGGTTGAGATCGACTCCAAGACCGGTGAAATCTCCGTCGTGTCGAAGAAGACCATTGTTGATGTGGTCGCCAATCCCAAAACAGAGGTCTCCCTGCAGGAAGCTCGCCAGTTCGATAGCGAGGCAGAGGTCGGTGACGAGATCGGGTCGGTCATCGAGATGAGCGACTTGGGACGGATTGCGGCGCAAACTGCCAAGCAAGTGATTTTCCAGAAGGTCCGTGAGGCCGAATGGGAAGCGGTTCAAAAGGAATATTCGACGCGGCAGGGAGATCTGGTCAACGGCATCATTCTCGGGATGGAGCGCCGGAACTACCTGGTGGATTTGGGCAAGACGGAGGCGGTGTTGCCGATTCAGGAGCAGATCCCGCGGGAAACCTATCGCCGTGGCGATCGGGTGAAGGCGATGCTCCTGGAAGTGCGCCGGACGCCAAAGGATGTCCAGGTCATTTTGACGCGCAGTCACCCCCAGTTCGTCTCGAAGTTATTTGAGCTGGAAGTGCCGGAAGTGCTCGAGAAAATCGTAGAGATTAAGTCCATTGTGCGGGAACCTGGCGACCGGACTAAGATTGCCGTCACGTCTCGTGAGAAGGCAGTCGATCCGGTCGGGGCCTGTGTGGGGATCAAGGGGTCGCGGGTGCAAGCGGTGGTTCGCGAGCTGCGCGGAGAGAAAATCGACATCATTACCTGGACCTCGGATCCGCGTGTGTTCATCGCCGAGGCGTTGAATCCGGCAAGTATTGAGAAGGTCGGCCTCGATGAGGAGAAGAAGTCGGCGTTGGTCGTCGTGGCGGATTCTCAGCTGTCGTTAGCGATCGGGAAGAATGGCCAGAACGTGCGATTGGCTGCCCGTCTGACCGGCTGGAAGATCGATATTATCAGCGCGACGGAGTACGAAAAAGAAAAAGCCGAGCGGGATAACGATATCAAGGCGGCATTGGCAGAGGAAACCGAGGCGCTGCATCAGCAACAAGAAGCCCGGGAACAGGAACTACAAGCTCGGGCAGAGTCGGAGTCGGATGCCGGGTAAAGAAGAACAGGTGTCAAATCCTCATGCGCGTTTACGAATTGGCTAAGCAGCTCGGGATGGAAAACCGTGAACTCATTCCTGAATTGAAGCGGATGGGTGTCGCCGTCGCTTCGCACAGTAGTGCGTTGGAGGACGACGTGGTGCAGAAAGCGTTGGAAAGGCTCGGTTCAAAAGCCAAAACCGCCGCGAAAGCAACAGGCAAAGAAGCCGATGCTGGTCGGGGTAAGGTTGTCGCGGGGGTAAAGGCCGGGTCGGCCCAGGCCGCTCCGGTGGCGGAGGATGCCTCTAAGTCCGATAAGCGCCGGATTCTGATTAAGCGCAAACGGGATGACGAGCCGCCCGCTGAAATCGTGGCTTCCCAGCCCGCAGTTGAAGCGATTGGCAGTGGCGGAACGACCGTCGATGCTCCTGTCGTCACTCCTACGTTGGCCCATCCCATCATTGAGACACCAATCGCTCCGCATCCTGAGTTGACGCCGATGCCGGATCTGACGCCTGCTGCGGGAGTTCAGATTGCTCNNAAGAAGCCCCTCTCCCTCGAAGAGTTACAAGCCGAGGGCTTGAAAGAGAAGGCGAAGAAGGCTCGTAAGCCCGGCCGTACTCGGGAAGAAGAAGAGCTTCGACTGCGTGAGGATGCGGCTCGCTGGCAGGATCTTCGTGCCATTCCGTTGCACCAGCGCCGTGACGACCGTAGTAAGCATGTGCATCATAGCGCGCCAGGGGAAGTGACCAAGCCGCGGCGGAAGGGTTTCAAGTTTACGGCTGGTATGACGGTGAAGGAATTCGCCGAACTGATCGGGCAGCGCCCCGCCGACATTATGCGTAAGCTGATGGATATGGGGCAGATGCTCACCTTCAATCAGACGATGAACGTGGATGCGGCCGTGATCATTGCTGAAGAGAACGGGATCAAGCTCGATCTCTCGACGGAGAAGGTCGGAGAGGAATTGTTGGAGTCCGTCGTACAGACGGAGGAAGACGCTCAGCTCGAGTCGCGGCCACCGGTCGTGACGATCATGGGCCATGTCGACCACGGCAAAACNNGCCAAGATTACCGATATTGTCATCCTGGTCGTGGCGGCGGACGATGGCGTGATGCCGCAAACGATCGAAGCGATCAATCATGCCAGGGCCGCGTCCGTTCCAATCATTGTGGCCATTAATAAAATCGACAAGCCTGGCGCCAATGCAGACCGTGTGAAGAACGCCCTGTCCGAACATGGGTTGATCTCCGAGTCCTGGGGCGGGGATACGATCATGGTCGAGGTTTCAGCCAAAGAAAAGACCGGCTTGGATACGTTGCTGGAGATGATTCTTCTGCAATCTGAAGTGCTGGAGCTCAAGGCTGATCCGCATCGGATGGCCAAGGGTGTTGTGGTGGAAGCCAAGCTGGAACGAGGGCGTGGACCCGTGGCGACCGTGCTGGTCCAGAGCGGGACGCTTCGCGTCGGTGATGTGTTTGTCGTTGGGGTATTTAGCGGAAAAGTTCGCGCACTGATTGCGCACACGGGAGCCAAGGTACAAGCAGCCGGTCCTTCCATCCCTGTCGAAGTGGCCGGGCTCCCTGGTGTGCCTTCGGCGGGCGATGTTTTTCAGGTTGTGAAGGATGAACGGGTCGCGCGCGAGATTGCGGAAGATCGAGCGCATAAGCAGCGAACGACAGATTTGTCCGGGTCAGCGAAGGTCACCCTCGACGACTTGTTTGCCAAGATTAAAGAAGGCTCCGTGAAGGAGCTGGCATTGGTGATTAAGTCCGACGTTCAGGGGTCGGCGGAAGCGCTGACGGCCAGCGTCGAAAAACTGGCAACCGCCGCGGTCAAGTTGCGCGTCATTCACAGCGGCGTGGGCGGGATTACGGAATCCGACGTGTTGCTGGCTGCCGCGTCGAATGCCATCGTGATCGGATTCAATGTCAGGCCGGAGCCGAAGGCGTTGGCCCTAGCCGAGCAGCAAGGCGTCGATATCCGCCAGTACACGATTATTTACGATGCGATGACCGAGATTAAGGCCGCGATGGAAGGGCTGCTCGAACCGACGCTCAAGGAGCGGATCTTGGGACGGGCCGAGGTACGGCAGGTCTTCACGGTGTCCAAGTCCGGAGTCATTGCCGGGGCCTATGTGGTGGATGGCACGATTACCCGTGCGGCGGTCGGAGTTCGGGTGCTTCGCGACAATGTCGTGGCCTACGAAGGGAAGCTCGGTTCGTTGCGCCGCTTTAAGGACGATGTCCGTGAAGTGCAGCAGGGCTACGAATGCGGAATCAGCGTCGAGAATTTCAACGACATCAAGGCTGGGGACATCATCGAAGCCTACGCGATCGATAAGATCGCCGCAAAGCTCTAAGGTGTGAGTTTGCCCCGTGGGTATCATTGTCGGACTCTGTACGGTTGAGCTGTTTATCCCTGGGAGTCAGTCGTTGAAGGATAAGCGGCAGGTGCTGTTGAGTCTCAAGGACCGATTGCGTGAGAAGTTCAATCTCTCCGTCGCTGAGGTTGATGGGCAGGATTTGTGGCAGAAGGCCGTATTGGGGCTGGCCTGCGTGGCCAACGAAGGGCGATACGTCAACCAAGTGTGTGACCAAGCGCTGAACCTGATTCGGAGCGTCCCGGACGTGGAAATTGTCCAGTCTCGAGTGGAATTGTTGTGACGGCGGCATGCCTGGTGGAGTGCACGGTGGCCAAGACAGGATATCATCGGGCTGATCGTGTGGCCGATCAAATTCGCATGGAAGTGGCCGATATCCTCATGCGGAAGATCAAGGACCCCCGTGTACAAGCCGTGACGGTGACCGACGTCAAGCTGACGAGCGATCTGCGGATCGCTCGCGTGTTTGTCACCACCATGGGCACGAAAGACGAAGAGCGGAACGTCTTTGTCGGGTTGGAGCAAGCCAGCGGATTTGTCCGAGGTGAGCTAGGGCGCCGACTCTCGCTTCGGTATCTGCCGGAAATCGTCTTTGCCAAGGATGTCAGCGGGCCGAGAGGCGATCGCGTGCTGCAGTTGCTGGATGAGCTCCACGTCGATACGGAGGCCGGAGGCGGGTCGTCCGAAGAGAAGACGAGTTCGTAGTATCGGGGACGTGATGATGGATCTCGCGCAGAGCTGTGCCGTGGTCGACGGCGTACTGATCATCAAAAAGGAATTAGGGTGGACCTCCCACGATGTCGTGGCGAAGGTGCGGCATCTTCTCGGCGGAGTGAAGGTCGGTCATGCCGGCACTCTTGATCCTGCCGCAACGGGAGTCTTGCCCGTGCTGATCGGGCGGGGAACCCGCATTGCCGAGTATCTCGTCGAGTGGGATAAAGAATATTGTGCCGTGCTTCGGCTCGGCGAAACCACCGACACGCAGGATGCGACGGGAACGGTCCTCGCCAGGCAGGCGACGGAACATCTGACATCAGCGGCGATTCATGAAGCGGTTGGTCGATTTCTCGGACCGATTGAACAAGTTCCTCCGATGTATTCGGCGGTAAAAGTCGCAGGCGTTCCTCTCTATAAGTCCGCTCGTGCGGGCAAAACGATTGCACGGGACGCCCGAACCATTGTCATCCACACCCTTGAGGTGTTGGGGATCGAGGGTCGNNATTGGAGCAGCCTTAGGCGTCGGTGGTCACATGTTGGCGTTGGAGCGAACGCGAGTGGGGCCCTTGACGATCGACCAGGCGCTGACGATCGACGAGGTGGCTACCCGTCATGCCCTCGGCCGGTTGGGAGACGATCTGTTATCGCTGGATCTGTCGTTAAATCGGTTTGCGCTGGCGGTGGTGGATGAACAGACCGCTGATCGCGTACGACATGGCGCTCCAGTGCCTGTGGGAAAAATCCTGCGTTGGGAGGGGGCGGCTGCTGGCGAGCGCCAGCCACATATGCCGGTTCGCATCCATGATATCGACGGGCGATTGATTGCGATCGGGAAGTGTCCGGCGAATGCGGGAGATGCGCTCAAGGTTGAGAAGGTATTAATCGATCAGGACGTATAAGCGTTCGTTGTGGATGACGGAAAGGAACAGGAAGGAAGGAAACCATGGCATTACTCAAAGAAGCAAAAACTGAATTGATCAAACAGTATCAGCAGCATGAGACGGATTCCGGTTCGCCGGAAGTCCAGATCGCGGTGTTGACCACCCGGATCACGTATTTGACGGAGCATTTCAAGACCCACAAGAAGGATCATCACTCGCGGCGTGGCCTGCTGCTCTTGGTCGGCCGCCGTCGGCGGTTGCTCGACTATCTTCGTGGCGTCAGCGATGCGCGGTATCGTGCAGTGATCGAGCGATTGGGCATCAGGAAATAGCATCCCGTCCCGCTGTCGCGCCAGGAGGCGCAACAGCGGGACCGTAGTCGTCAGTCGCACAGGTGAACACGGACAGAGACTGGAGTGTTCCTCATCGCTCGAGTCCCTCTCTGTGGGCATCTGTGGGGCCTAACCAGAGGAGACTCAGATGGTACACACAGTTGAAATAGAGGTTGCGGGGCGCATCTTGCGACTCGAAACCGGTCGTGTGGCACGACAAGCAGACGGTTCGATTTGGGCTACGTACGGCGACACGGTCGTCTTGGCGACGGCTGTTGCGTCACAGACTGCCAAGCCAGGCATCGATTTTCTCCCCCTCACCGTCGATTATCAGGAAAAATCNNAATATTCCCTTCGATAATCCGATCGCGGGCGTGAGGATTGGGCGGCTGGACGGCAAGTTCGTGGTCAACCCTGATCTTGAGACGGTGGCGAAGAGCGAGTTGCACCTCGTAGTGGCGGGGACGGCTGATGCGGTCATGATGGTCGAAGCAGGGGCGAACGAACTGTCCGAAGCCATCATGCTCGAAGCGATCGAACTCGCCCATAGCGAGATCAAAAAGATTGTGGCCAAGATTCGCGAACTGCAAGTGCTTGCCGGCAAGCCGAAGCGGAAGGTGGCGAAGGAACAGATCGACTCCGCGCTTGCGGCGCAAGTGAAGACACTGGTGGCGCAAGGTATTCGTGATGCCATCATGATTCCCAACAAAGCGGCCAGGCAGGAGCGGTTGGATGAGGTCAAGAACGACGCGGTCCAAAAGCTCAAGAGCGCAGACGATCCGAATCGGGAGCGGCACGTCAAGCTGGTGTTCCATGAGTTGGAATATACCGAAGTCCGGAACATGATCCTGGAGAAGGGATCTCGGGCGGATGGACGTGGCCCGGCTGATATCCGTGCGATCACCTGCGAAGTCAGCGCGTTGCCAAGGACACATGGGTCGGCGATTTTCACCAGAGGCGAGACCCAAAGTTTGGCCGTGGTCACCTTGGGGACCTCGGACGATGAACAGCGGATCGATGCATTAGAAGGGGAGTACATGAGGACCTTCATGCTCCATTACAATTTTCCGCCGTTCAGTGTCGGTGAAGCACGGCCGCTTCGCTCGCCGGGACGCCGGGAAGTGGGTCATGGTGCCTTAGCGGAACGGGCGTTGGCCCCGGTGATTCCGAGCAAGGAAGCCTTTCCCTACACGCTTCGTATCGTGTCGGACATCCTTGAATCCAATGGGTCGTCGTCGATGGCGACCGTCTGTGGCGGGAGCCTTGCCTTGATGGATGCCGGCGTGCCGGTCAGCAAAGCTGTGGCCGGGATCGCGATGGGATTGATCAAAGAGGGCAACCGGGTCATGATTCTCTCCGATATTCTCGGGCTCGAGGATCATCTGGGCGATATGGACTTTAAGGTCTGCGGAACCAGGCAGGGCGTCACGGCTCTACAGATGGATATCAAAATCGGCGGCATTACATCGGCCTTGATGCAGAAGGCGTTGGAGCAAGCGAAAGCCGGTCGTTTACACATTTTGGGTTGTATGGAAAAAGCTCTCCAAGCGCCGAGAACCACCCTGTCGGCTTACGCGCCCAGGATCTTCACGATGAAGGTGAAGCAGGACAAGATCCGTGAAATCATCGGGCCGGGCGGCAAGACGATCCGCGGCATCATTGCGGATTGCGGGGTCAAGATCAATGTCGATGACAGCGGAACCGTGACGATNNGAGGTGAAGGAAGGGGATCAAATCTTGGTGAAGGTCATGGAAGTGGACCGTCAAGGGAAGATCCGCCTGAGCCGCAAGGAAGCCATGCCGGCTCCGGCTGGGGCTGCTGCGCCTGACCCATCAGCCGGGTAACTGTCTTGTATCGCAAGCTCGTCCTGGACAACGGGGTGCGGGTCGTAACCGAGCGGATGCCGACGTTAAAGTCGGTGACCGTCGGTGTATGGGTTAACACCGGGTCGCGGGACGAGCAGCCTCCCCAAGCGGGCTATTCCCACTTTATCGAGCACATGCTCTTTAAGGGAACGCGCAAGCGTTCCTCCGCCGAGATCTCGCGTGGAATCGACGCACTCGGCGGAGAGATGAATGCCTTCACCTCGCGTGAGACGACGACCTATTACGTGAAGGTGTTAGATCAGCAACTGCATCGAGCATTAGAGCTCCTCTCAGACCTATTTCACCATTCCCGGTTTGTACCCAAAGACATCGAAAAAGAAAAACAGGTCGTCTTGGAAGAAATCCGCATGGTGCAGGACGATCCGGAAGATCTCGTGCAAGAGCTCCACATGGGTCAAGTGCTGGGGCGTCATCCGCTCGGTCGCTCTATCTTGGGCCGGGAGAAGACGGTCAGAGGGCTGCGACGCCAGGATCTGCTGAGCTATATCGAGGCCCACTACGATTCAAGTCAGACCGTGGTGTCGATCGCCGGGAACTTTGAGCAGGACAAACTTGATCTCCTGGTCTCGAAGTATTTCGGCAAAGGTCGATCTGCAAAGGCGATCCCTGCCAACGGACGCCGTCCTCCTGACTTGCGCGGCGGTGTCTTGCTGAAGAAGAAGAAGTTAGAACAAGTCCATCTTTGTTTAGGACTCAAAGGCGTTCCCGCCGGACATCAGGATCGGTATGCCTTGTATGCGCTGAACAGTGTGTTGGGCGGCAGTGTGAGTTCGCGATTGTTTCAGGAAGTCCGGGAGAAACGGGGTCTCGTCTATTCCATCTACTCCTATTTGTCCGGCTATTCTGACGGTGGCATGATCACCGTCTATGCAGCGACCAGACCGAAAGAAGTGGACCGTGTGGTGGATCTTGTCTGCCGTGAAATCAGACGGCTGGGGAGCAAGGGCGTTGTCGGAAAAGAGCTTGAGCGGGCGAAGGTCCAGATGAAGGGCAGCCTCATGTTGAGTCTGGAGAGTTCGCATAGCCGCATGAGTAAATTGGCCAAGGACGAATTGACATACGGAAAGCATACGTCGCTGGACGATATGCTGGCGCGCATTGATCGTGTGAGCGAAGAGCAGATGTTCAACGTGGGCCGTCAATTTTTCAATGTGGACTCCCTCGCCATCACCGGGTTGGGCCCTCTCGCGCCAGGTACGCTTCAGTCCTACAGATGAGAATTTTCTAATAGATGCGAGTTGAGCGCTCAAATATGATAAAAACTTCGAGCGAGCTGGTCATCGTAAGTATTTGATTATTAATTATTATTGTGATTAAATTCGAACCTATCCACAGGACAAACATTTCCTTGACAGTGTTTCGCGGTTTCAGTACCATGACGGAACTTTTTGACAACGATTCTCAATCGAGGGACTCAACGCGAGAGAGAGCAAAGGAGGTGGCGGAACCCATCGCTCGTGATTGCAGGATCTCTGAAACCGTTTCTGTTCATTCATCGTACTTAAACTAGTGTCCATCGGTTATTTCGGTTGTTATTTTTATGAAGGAGGGACTAGGTATGAAAAGGGTTGCAGTTTTAGCCTCCGTGGCAATGTTGTCCATGTTCGGTATGTTGACGGCTGAATTCGCCGTTGCGGCCGATGCTCCAAGTGTGGCTGGCCCAACCGACAACATTGTCGGCGGAAAGCCGATGAAGGGTGAAGTCACCAAGACCTTGAAAGGTCGTGTCTGGTCACAATGGGCGGACAATCCAGATGGCGAGTTGCTCTTCGGGATTCAATATTGGAACACCGGTGAGCCGGCGTCAGGGACTCCGAACGGCCGTTCCTCCTCCGATCTCGACGTGAAGCCGCCAGATCCATTGTTCTCTTGCTGCGGCTGGGGCTTTGTGGGCGGAACCGATAAGAACAATCCTTATTCCGGTTGGTACCATGCTGCCACGACCGTTCGTCTGGCAGTGAAGGACAAAGCGTTGATGGACCAGATCATCAAGGCCTCCCAGGAGCTCGTGGCCATGGAAGTGAGCCTGGACGGTCGGACGATCACCGGGTTTAAGGTTATTAAGTAATCGACCTCGACAAGCCTTAATTCATTTATGTCCAGCAAGGAGGACGCGATTATGAAGTTTCATGCGAAAGGTTGGGCCATGGTGGCCGCTGTAGCGCTGGGGGTTTCCGTAGCCTCCACCGCGTTAGCCATCGAGTCATTTCAGGAACGTTTTGAGTGGGGAGATTTGAGCAAGCCGACGACCCTGCAGGGTCGCGTCATTGTCCTCGATCACTACGATGAGGCGGTCTGGATCAATGTGGCCGTGTTCGGCGGGAATGCCGAGAGCGGTTTTTTCTGGCAGAAGATTCACCCGGGCAAGACTTTGAAGTTTTATGCTGACAAGGGAGCCTGGGATGAGTTGAAGAAGATGGGCCGTCCCCATGCAGGTCCTGCTGCCGCGAAGGAAGTTCCGCCTTCCAGCACGACCGATCTGATCGAGTTTACCGTGACGGAGCCAGAGCAGAATCACCGGGTCATTTCCTCGATCAAGAAGCTTCCGGAAGTGGCTGGTGCCATGGGGAAGCCGCTCAGCATCTCCGGTCTGCGCTTGAAGGAGTGCGCGGGGAAGAGCGAAGTTGAAGCAGGCTGCGCAGCAGCGAAGCAGATGTTGAACACCTCCCCGAAGGCTGTGCCACCCATGCTGTACGATGTGTTGATCCCTGGTGGTCAGCCCGTTGGTGGGTTGGTTCCTTGGACTGCGGAGTACAACAAGGCAGCTGCTCACTAAACTGAGCCAGTTTCTGTTTGGAAAGGCGGCATCTCCGAAAGGGGATGCCGCCTTTTTTATGTGCCGAGATCGTCTTGGCCTGCAGGGCCGATCCGACGTTGGATGTCAGCGAGGCGGTTGAGTGCATCGAGCGGCGTCATGGAGAAGAGGTCGATTTGTTTCATTTCCTCGATGATTGGATGGGGCTTGGGAAGTGAGGTCTGCGGTGTTTCTTTCTCCAACGATACGGGCGTATCCTCGATGGTGCTATCAGGCTGTTCCAGCTGGGCCAGGACTTGTTGCGCTCTGGCGATGACCGTGGGAGGGAGCCCTGCCAGTTTCGCCACATGAATGCCGTAACTGCGGTCTGCGCCGCCCGGTATAATCTTACGCAAGAAGACCACGTCTCCATCTCGTTCCTGGACCGCGACGCAATAGTTTTTAATCCCTTCCCGTAACCCTTCCAGCTGCGTCATCTCGTGATAATGCGTGGCGAACAAGGTTCTGGCTCCCAGGTGCTGGCGGTCTTGAATATGTTCCGCAATGGCCCAGGCGATACTGAGTCCATCGTAGGTGCTGGTTCCTCGACCGATCTCATCCAGGAGAATCAAGCTGCGTGACGTCGCACTGTTTAAGATATGAGCCGATTCGATCATCTCCACCATAAAAGTGCTCTGGCCGGCGGACAGGTTGTCCGAAGCGCCCACACGCGTGAAAATCCGATCGACCAGTCCGATGTGGGCCTCAGTCGCCGGCACGAAACTTCCGATTTGTGCCAACAAAACGATCAGTGCGACCTGGCGGAGATAGGTGCTTTTCCCCGCCATGTTGGGCCCGGTGAGGATCACCAGCCTGTTCCCCTCACAGTTGAGGGCTGTATCGTTGGGCACGAAGGTGAGATCGCTGCTGAGCTGTTCTACGACGGGGTGCCTGCCTTCCCGAATGAGGATCGTGCCGCTCTCATCGACGAGTGGTTTGACGTAGCGATGTAAGGCTGCGGCCTCGGCCAAACCGGCGAGGACGTCGAGCAACGCAACGGTCTGGGCCATCGCTTGAAGGCGAGGCACCTCGTTCGCTAAACGACTGCGGACCTGATCGAACAGCTCCTGCTCGAGCGCCAGCAGTTTACTTTCAGCGCCTGTGACCCGTTCTTCCAACTCTTTCAGTTCCGCTGTCATGAATCGTTCGGCATTCACCAGCGTCTGCTTGCGAATGTAATCAGGCGGAACCCGGGAGAGGTGAGTCTTGGTAATTTCGATGTAGTAGCCGAATACTTGATTGTAGCGAACCTTCAACGAGTCGATTCCCGTTCGTTCCCGTTCTTTGGCTTCTAGCGAGGCGATCCAGCCCTTGCCTTCCGTGCTGGCCTTGCGCAGTTCATCGACTCCGGCATGGTATCCCTCTCGAATCACACCGCCGTCCCGGAGAGACATCGGCGCATCCGGCTTGACGGCCTGCTCAATCGTGTCATGGACATCGCGGCAGTCGTCCCAGGACTCGCGGACAGCAGCCAGCAGCGAAGCGGAGAAGGGTTGGAGGTGAGACCGTAATTCCGGCAGGGCGCTTACGGATTGTTTCAGTGCGAGTAGTTCGCGAGGTCCTGCGACGCCGAGCGTCAGACGGCTACTGAGACGGGCGATATCTTGCACATCACGGAGTGTGGTCCTGAGCGACACCCGTTGTTGTATCCGGTCTTTCAACTCGCCGACTGCGTCCAGACGAGCCTGAATAGCGCCTCGGTCGAGGAGTGGTCTGACGAGCCAATCGCGCAACAGGCGACTGCCCATCGCCGTTGCGGTGCGGTCCAACACCGACAGGACTGTCGACTGGTCCTGTCCCGATCGGGGCTCGCCGAAGCCGAGCGGCCGCACGAGTTCGAGATTGCGAATCGTTGCGCTATCCAGATGCATGGCGTCGCTGCTCCAGCGCGTGTGCAGACGGCGGAGATGCGCGAGCGAGGCGGTCGGCTGGGTCTCACGAACGTATCGCAGGACCGCTCCGGCGGCTCCGATCCCGGCGGTCAGGCCGCGGCAGCCGAATCCGTCGAGCGACTGCACCGCAAACTGTGTCTGGAGTAGTTGCGCGGCGTCTTTGGGATGGAAGGCGGCCAAAGGTTGTGCGCAGAGGCGTGGCCCACGCAGGTGAGCCAGGCAGGTTCCGGCATGTGCCGTGGAATCTTGATGCAGGACTTCCCGCGGTTCCAGTCGAGCCAGTTCATCCAAGAGTTGGGTTTCCGCCTGCGCCCCCTGGAATTCCGTCATCCAAAACTCGCCCGTGGAGACATCCAGACAGGCCAGCCCAATGACAGATTGTCCCTTGGCCGATGAGGCCATGGCATTGGAGAAGGCCACCGCAACCAGGAAATGCGATTCGCCGGGAGAGAGGAATTCGGTATCGACCAGCGTGCCTGGCGTATAGAGACGAACGACTTCTCGGCGCACGAGACCCTTTGCAAGTTTCGGGTCTTCCACCTGTTCGCAGAGTGCGACGGTTCGTCCGGCCTTAAGGAGCTTCGCGATATAACCTTGCGCGGCATGGTACGGCACGCCACACAATGGAATGGGGGTGGCGCTGGATTTATCGCGAGACGTGAGGGCAATGGAGAGCAGTTTTGAGGCGACCTGCGCATCCTCGTAAAACATTTCGTAAAAGTCGCCGACGCGGAATAACAGGATGGCGTCGGGATACCCGCGTTTGATTTCCCGGTATTGCCGCATTAACGGTGAGGCGTCTGCGTCACTCATCGTGCCGGTCTCTTTGTGGTTCGCCGGTCATAGTGGGTGGAGTGCGGCCGGTGACTTTAGCGAGCGAGAGGCGTAGCCGTTCTAAGTCCACTTCAGCCTCTTGCAGCGCTTTGGTTTTTCGGCGGAGTTCGATCCGGCCTCTCACCCATGGAGGAAAGAGCAGAATGCCGGAGACCAACAGTCCCACCGCGAACCCAGTGAGGATAGGTTTATAGATCGGCGTTGAAGCTTCGAGCAAACCGAAGAAGTACCGGAGCGTAACTTCCTGTTCCTGATTTTGAAGAAAAAATGCCAGGGAAAGGAGCAACAGGACCCCAACTAGAATCAGCCTTATCATGACCTTGTTGTCCCCTTCTTGTCCGAGCCTTGGTGCGGTGGTGCCTGATGTGTTTTGCGCGCTCGCGCGAGGACATCCTCAGACGTCGGACCTGTTGCATTCAACTGAATCGATCGACTCTGCGCGGTACGATGACTCAGGGTCACCTCAATCCGGTCCNNCCATTCGATGGCTGTCACGGTCTGGCCAGAGAAATACTCCATCACACCTGTCGATTCAAGCTCACGGAGCGAGCGGATGCGATACCAATCCATGTGGGCGAGTGGCAGCCGCCCCTGGTATTCGTGAATCACGACGAAGGTTGGGCTGGTCACTGCCGTTGGCAATGCGCCAAGACCCTGCGCAATTCCACGAACGAGCGCCGTCTTACCGGCTCCGAGCGGTCCGTAGAGTGCGATCGTTTCCCCTCCCCGAAACGTACGTCCGAGCACTTGGCCTAACCAGTCGGTCTGCTGGTGCGAGGAGGACGTCAGTTTCCACGGCAGGCTCGACATGGCGCGGCGGCGAGCGGCAGGCTCTGTTGCCTTGGCTGACTTAGTGACGTTCAATCGTTTTGGTTCGCTGGAGCGCATAGGGAATCTGGGCAATCAGGTCACTGGCGAGCATGCCGGCCTGCCCGAGTTGTTGGGCGGCCATGTCGCCGGCTGACCCATGAAAATAGGTGGCGGCACAGGCGGCGTCCCATGCGGGAACCCCTTGTGCCAGTAAGCCGACAATCATGCCGGTCAACACATCGCCGGTTCCAGCCGTGGCCATGCCGGGATTCCCGGTCGGACAAATGGCGACAAGCCCATCGGGGCGGGCGATGACGGTTCGTGCGCCTTTTAAGACAACGAACACACCGCGTTCTCGGGCAAACCGTCTGGCCGTGCCGATGCGGTCTGCATTGACGCTCTGTGTGGTGGCATCAACTTCGAGCCGGGCCATCTCGCCGGGGTGCGGAGTGAGAATGGGAGGCGTCTGACATTCGGTCAACAATGAAACGCGGCCAGTCAACGCGTTGAGTGCATCGGCATCGAGGACGGAGGGCCGGTCCAGATATTTCATCAACGACTGCACGAGTTCAACGGTCTCAGGGTGGGTCGAGAGTCCAGGGCCGATGGCGATTGCCGTACGTGCCTGGATGAAGGCGGCGGCACGATCGAGTCCTGAGCGAGCCAATGTCCGTGCTTTCGTTTCCGGGAGCGGCAGGGTCATCGCTTCCAGCAGCTTGGCCTCCAGTACATCGTTGACGCTGCTGGGAGTGGCGACGGTCACCAGACCGGATCCGATTCTGAGAGCCGCCTGAGCCGCTAAGGCCGCTGCGCCGGTTTTTCCCACGGAGCCTGCAATAATTCCTGCATGGCCAAAAGTCCCTTTATGTGCGGAGAGCTGGCGCTCCGGAAGGGTTTTAAAGGCGCTGTCGCTTGTCAGGAGTAGTGTCCGGCTCTCGATATCGTCCACAAAAGCAGAGGGAATGCCGATATCGACGACGTGGATTGCGCCGACTCGGTCAATCCCTGCACCGACATAGAGCCCGAGTTTTGGGAGGCCTAACGTGATGGTCAACGTGGCGCGGATCGCTTGCCCGAGGATGGCGCCGCTGTCGGCATGGAGACCGGACGGGAGATCGATGGCGATGATTGGTTTCCCGGCTCCGTTGATGAGTTCGATGGCTTCACGATAGGTTCCGGTCACTTCGGAGGACAATCCGGTTCCAAGGAGGGCATCGACGAGGATGTCGCTGGAGGCGAGAAGGGATCGTGTGTGGTCAGCAGAGCGGAATCGAACAGTTGCGGCTTGGCCTGCAACACGAACGAGTCGACGATACATGGTTGTGGCATCGCGGCTGAGCTCGGTGATCGGCGTGAGGAGCACCACGTGCACCTTTGCACGTCGGCGGCGCAGGAGGCGAGCCACAGCCAATCCGTCTCCTCCGTTGTTCCCTTTTCCGCAAAGGATGGTAATGGTCTTGCCGCGTGCTGGTCCATAGTGCTCTTCCAGATGTCTGACAATGCCCTCGCCTGCCCGTTCCATCAAGAGGGCACTGGGGATATGCGCCTCGGTGATCGTGCGGCGATCGAGCGACTGCATCTCGGCTCCCGTCACAATCTTCATCTGTGGCCTTGCGTGCGGGATCGATACCGCATGAGGAATCGGGTGGGTGCGGGGAGGAGAAATATCGTTTCGCTACGTCGCAATGTCANNCAACCGTGTCACGTTGCGATAGTCCAAGCCATGTCCGGCGTTGACGCCCATGCCCAGCTTGTAAGAGAGTTTCGCGGCCTGTGTAATGGCTTCCACTTCGGCATCGGCTTCTTTCGAGCGTTTGGCATTCGCATAACGACCGGTATGGAGCTCGACGAAGTCCGCTGAGACTCGGTGTGCGGCTTTGACCTGAGCCAAATCCGGTTCGATGAAGAGACTGACGGGAATGCCGCCATCGTGGAGCATGGTGACGATCTGCTGGATGCGATCTCTGTGGCCGGCCACATCCAGGCCGCCTTCCGTCGTGAGTTCCTGACGCTGCTCCGGGACGAGCGTGACCATATCAGGTTTGATGGTCAGGGCAATTTTGGCCATGGTCTCATCGGCAGCCATCTCCAGATCGAGCTTGGTACGGATGAGTTCTCGCAAGAGGCGAAGATCGCGATCTTGAATATGCCGCCGATCTTCTCTGAGATGGACGACAATGCCGTCGGCGCTGGCCAATTCCACTAGCACGGAGGCGGTCAGAGGGTCCGGATCGGTTCCACCGCGGGCTTGCCGCAACGTGGCCACATGGTCGATATTCACCCCAAGTCGTGGCACGGATCCTCCGTTCTGGCGATGTGGAGCTAAGGAGAAACTGAGTTGCGTGATGAGTGCGACAGGCGTTTCAGTTGTAACAGAAATTGGCTAGGATGGGCAAGGACTGGGAGAGGGAGTCGGTGCTGTGCTGCTTCAGCACGTCTGAAGGGTTGGAATGTCGAACCCCATAGAATTACGGGATAATTTGACTCGGTGCGCCCCTCGCCATTAGAATAGGCCCCCTGATTAGGGAGGCTGGTGGTTTCTTCACGCCTCCCGCATAGATGAATTGTCGACAGAGGATACGATGGGATTAGGCGACGGATTTTATCGCATTAAACGGCTACCGCCCTATGTCTTTGCCCAGGTGCAGAGCCTCAAGCTTGAGGCTCGTCAACAAGGTGAAGACATTATCGATTTTGGAATGGGCAATCCTGACCAACCGACTCCGAGCCATATTGTCGAGAAGATGATCGAGGCGGCGCGGAAGGGAAAGAATCATCGCTACTCGGCTTCGCGCGGGATCACCAAACTGCGGCATGCGATCACGGGCTGGTATAAGCGAAATTACAATGTCGATCTGGATCCCGAGACCGAGACCATCGTCACGATCGGCTCCAAGGAAGGGTTGGCGCATTTGGCCTTGGCGCTGATCGGGCCAGGCGACGTGGTCCTGACGCCGACGCCGACCTATCCCATTCATATGTACAGTTTTATCATTGCGGGGGGAGAAGTTCGCGGAATCGAGTTGCGTCAGGATAGTGACTTTTTTGACGATTTACAGCGAGTCTACCGCCAGACGTTCCCGAGGCCGAAGATTTTGGTCATCAATTTTCCGCATAATCCTACCACTGCTGTGGTGGACCTCGAATTTTTCAAGAAAATTGTCGCCTTTGCCAAAGAGCATAGTGTGATTGTCATTCATGACCTGGCTTACGCGGACTTAGTGTTCGACGGATATAAGGCGCCGAGCTTCTTGCAAGCTCCCGGGGCGAAAGATGTCGGCGTCGAGTTCTATACCCTCTCGAAGGCCTACAATATGCCAGGTTGGCGTGTGGGCTTCTGTTGCGGCAATCGTGAGGTTGTTGGCGCTCTGGCCAAGATTAAGAGTTACCTCGACTATGGCATTTTCCAGCCGTTGCAGATCGCCAGCGTCATTGCGCTGAATGGACCACAAGAATGTGTCAAAGAGACGGTCTTGCGCTATCAGAAGCGCCGTGATGTGTTGGTCGGCGGCCTGAATCGCATCGGATGGCAGGTGACGAAGCCCGTGGCCACCATGTTTGTCTGGGCCAGGATTCCGTTGCCCTATCGATCGATGGGCTCGTTGGAGTTTTCCAAGCTCCTGCTCCGCGAGGCGAAAGTGGCGGTGTCTCCCGGGATCGGGTTCGGGGAAGGCGGGGATGAATATGTGCGTTTCGGCCTTGTCGAAAACGAGCATCGCACGAGGCAAGCCGTGCGCGGTATTCGCAAGGCCCTGAAGCTTGGAGGGGCGGAAGAATGATCTCGCGTGTGGGCGTCGGCATCATTGGATTCGGCACGGTTGGGACGGGCGTCGCGAAGATTCTTTTGGAGAATGCCGCCTTGATCAGCCGTCGGGTCGGTGTGCCGATCGAGCTCGTTCGGATTGCGGACCTCGATGTGACGCGCGACCGTGGACTGACCCTGCCACCCGGCCTCCTCACGACCGATGCGAAGCAGATTCTCAACGACCCCTCGATCGACATCGTCGTGGAGTTGGTCGGAGGCTGCGACTTTGCCAAACGCATCATTCTGGAATCCATTGCAGCCGGGAAACATGTCGTCACGGCTAATAAGGCCTTACTGGCGATACACGGAGAAGAAATATTTGCCGCGGCGTCCAGCAAGGGAGTCGACCTGGGTTTCGAAGCGAGCGTGGGAGGGGGGATTCCCGTCATCCAGGCTTTGCGAGAGGGGCTGGCGGCCAACACGATCCAATCTATTTATGGGATCATCAACGGGACGGCCAATTATATTCTCTCACGTATGACCCGGGAGGGTATGAGTTTTGAGACCGTACTCAATGAAGCCAAGCGGGCTGGTTATGCCGAGGCGGATCCAACCTTCGATGTGGCCGGTATCGATTCGGCACACAAGCTGGCGATCCTGGTGGCGCTGGCCTATGGCACACCGGTCAATATCAAAGATGTATACACCGAGGGGATTACCCACATTACGCCGCTCGACATCGCCTATGCCAAGGAGTTCGGTTACACGATCAAGTTGCTGGGCATTGCCAAGTTAGTGGGCAACGAAGTTGAAGCTCGCGTGCATCCGACAATGCTGCCTTCCTCGTCTCCGATTGCCCAAGTCGAAGGGGTCTACAACGCGATTCAACTTGTCGGCGATGCGGTGGGCGACGTGGTGCTCTATGGCCGGGGAGCGGGGTCTATGCCGACCGGCAGTGCGGTGGTTGGTGACCTCATTGCCAACGCGCGTAATCTATTAAAAGGCGCGGTTGGGCGAGTGCCGGCCGCTTCGTTTCAGCAGGACCAGCGTTGTCCCCTTCGTATGCGGACGATGGAAGAAATCAGCTCGCTCTATTACCTCCGGTTTATGGTGCTGGACCGTCCCGGGGTGTTGTCGCAGATTGCAGGGGAGCTGGGCCGGTGCGGCATCAGTATCTCGTCCGTCCTCCAACAGGGACGACGGGACGGGCAGACGGTTCCAGTCGTGATCAAGACCCATACCGCCACAGAACGTGATATCCAAACAGCGCTGCGGGCGATCAATCAGATGGCATTTATTTCAGAGCCGACGACGTTGATTCGCGTCGAAGGCAAGGACGAGTGATGCGATGACTTGCTGGCGTGGGGTGATCGAAGAATATCGGAGGTTTCTGCCGGTGACCGAGCGTACTCCCGTGGTGACGCTCGGTGAAGGCAATACTCCGCTCATCAGGGCGACGCGGCTGGCCCAGCAGATTGCTCCCGGTATCGACCTGTATCTCAAGTTCGAAGGCATGAATCCGACGGGATCGTTCAAGGATCGCGGTATGACGATGGCTATTTCCAAGGCCGTCGAGGCCGGTGCCAAGGCGGTGATCTGTGCCTCCACGGGGAACACCTCAGCCTCCGCTGCGGCCTATGGCGCACGGGCTGGGCTGGCAGTCTATGTGCTGATTCCTGCCGGGAAGATTGCCGTGGGCAAGTTGTCTCAGGCCATGATGCATCAAGCCACGGTCATTCAGATTGAAGGAAACTTCGACCAGGCTTTGACCATCGTGAAGGAATTGTCGGTGAGCCATCATATCGAGCTGGTCAACTCGCTCAACCCCTATCGGATCGAAGGGCAGAAAACTGCCGCGATGGAGGTCTGCGATCAGCTCGGCGATGCCCCGACTATTCATATGCTGCCGGTCGGGAACGCCGGCAACATTACCGCCTATTGGAAGGGGTACCAGGAATACCGTGCGGCCAATCAATCCACGAGACTCCCACGCATGATCGGGTTCCAGGCGTCTGGTGCGGCACCCATTGTACTGGGCCACATCGTGGAGAATCCGCAGACGGTGGCCACCGCGATTCGAATCGGTAATCCGGCTAGCTGGCAATCAGCGTTGAATGCCGTGAAGGAATCCTCGGGGGCTATCGATTCGGTCACGGATGGGGAAATTCTCCAAGCCTATCGTGCGGTGGCGGCGACAGAGGGTGTCTTCTGCGAGCCGGCATCTGCTGCGTCGGTGGCAGGCGTTATGAAATTAAGCAAGCAGGGTAGGCTTCCCGAAGGTGAGACCGTGGTCTGCACCTTGACTGGCCATGGATTGAAAGATGCCGATACGGCGATCAGTGTATCGGTTCAACCGAAAACCGTTAGAGCGACGCGGGAGGATGTCGCTCGTCTTTTAAGGGTGTAGATACAATGAGCGCAGGGCTTCGATGAAATATGTGATTCTCCATGCCGACGGGATGGCAGACCATCCCCGGCAGGAATTGGGCGGACGGACTCCTCTTCAGGTGGCCTCAACTCCTCACCTCGATCGCTTCGCGCAAGCCGGGGAGCTTGGCCTCCTGGTCTCGTCGCCTGAGCATCATCGGCGTGGGAGCGGATTGATGGGGACGGCCATTCTTGGATACGACCCCAAGAAATACTACCAAGGTCCCGGCCCGTTCGAAGCAGCCAGTCTGGGGGTTGCCGTGGGCGAGCAGGATGTGGCCTATCGCTGTACGATGGTCACGTTGCGGGCAGACATGCAGTCTGGGAGCAAGGGTGGACTCAACGAGATCAAGAAGCTGGGGCCGCATGTGGTGATGGACGATGCGACCGCCGGCTTGATTTCGACTGAAGAGGCTCGCGAATTGATCGAGGCGATCAATGAGCAGCTCGGGTCGGAGATGATTCAGTTCTATCCCGGATTAGGCCATCGTCATCTCATGGTGTGGGGCAATGGGAAGTCGCGAGCCGTCTGTACGGATNNGCTCATGGACGCGTCGTTTCAGATTTTGCGGGATCATCCCCTCAATGAAGAACGCAGCGCGGCGGGGCAGAAGCCGGCCAATTGTCTCTGGCTCTGGGGCGAAGGCCGTGCCATTTTTTGGCCAAGCCTTTCCGAACGATTCAAGATGGCCGGTGTCGTGGTCTCTCAGAGCGATGTCCACCGCGGTCTTGGCATTATGGCCGGGCTTGAGGTGGTAGATGGCTCGCGATTGGCCGGTGCAGATCTTCGTGCCCAGGCGGCGGTTGCCCTGGAGGAACTCGTCAAAAAAGATTTTGCCTACGTGCATGTGGAGTTGCCTGACGAGGTGCTCTATGGGTCGGATGTCGCAGCGAAGGTGAAAGCGATTGAAACGGTCGATCGCGAGCTGGTCGGGCCGCTGCTCGAAGGGCTGTCCAAATTAGGCTCCCATCGTATCGTGGCCTTCTGCGATTCCGGCAGCGTGCAACAAGGTCAGGCGGCGGACGGTCCTGGGTTTTTCGCCTATCGTGACAGTGCGGTGGCTCCCTCTGCGGGAGTCGGACGGAGATTTATCGAGGCTGATGCCCAGGCCTCGACCGTACCTCCTCGTGATGCGACGAAGTTCATCGTACGATTATTCGCAAAAGGATCCTGACGATCGTGGCGCTGATTGTCCAGAAATATGGAGGGACCTCCGTCGGTACGATCGAGCGGATCCGTTGTGTGGCCGAACGTGTCGAGCGAGCACATAAGGATGGCCATCGTGTCGTGGTGGTGCTGTCCGCGATGAGCGGCGAAACGGATCGGCTGCTTCGGTTGGCGCATGAAGTGACTGCGCTTCCGGATGATCGCGAACTCGATATGCTGTTGTCGACCGGAGAGCGGGTGACGATTGCCTTATTGGCGATGGCCTTGCGGGCCAGGGGACTCGATGCCCAATCGTTTACGGGCCGTCAAGTCGGGATTATGACCGACAGTGCCCATACGAAAGCACGGATTACCAGGGTGAGCGCCGATCGAATTCGCGAGGCTCTGCTCAACGGGGTTATCCCGGTGGTTGCCGGTTTTCAAGGGATCAACGAGCAGTCGGATGTCACGACGCTGGGGCGCGGAGGCTCCGATCTCACGGCCGTCGCGTTAGCCGCGGCGCTGAAGGCCGATCGGTGTATCATCTTTACAGACGTCGATGGTGTCTATACATCGGACCCCAATATCGTGCCGGCGGCTCAACGCATCGACAAGATTTCCTATGAGGAAATGTTGGAAATGGCCAGTCTGGGCGCCAAGGTGCTGCAGAGCCGCTCCGTCGAATTTGCCGCAAAGTTCAATGTGCCGGTGGAGGTGAATTCCAGCTTCAAAGAAGGAAAGGGGACGCTCGTGACGCGTGAAGATGAGGACATGGAAGCGGTCGCGGTGTCGGGAGTGACCGGCGATCGGAATCAGGCGAAAATCACGATTGTGGGCGTGCCGGATAAACCAGGTATTGCATCGAAAGTCTTTGGGCCGGTGGCGAAGGCCCACATCAATGTTGATATGATCATCCAGAATATGGGCCAGTCTGGGATGACCGATATTTCTTTCACGATTCCACGGGCCGATATTAAAAAAGCGCTCCCGCTGATTCAGGACGTGGCAAAAGGGATCGATGCCAAATCAGTCGCCGTGACCGAGGCGATTGCGAAGGTCTCGCTGGTCGGCGTTGGGATGCGTTCCCATTCGGGCGTCGCGGCCAAGATGTTCGATGTGTTGTCTGGGGAAGGTGTGAATATTCTTATGATCAGCACGTCGGAGATCAAGATCTCCTGTGTCATTGATGAAAAGTATGTGGAGCTCGCCATGCGTTCGCTGCATACCGCGTTTGGGTTGGATCAGCCGTTGGCCGTGGACCGGGCCGCGAAGTAACGAATTTCTGATGCTGTGAGTCTCAGTCAGGATTGTCCTGCTCCCGTACCTTTTTATGGCTCGAAAAACACCTCAGTCACGATCTTCACAAGGCAAGCCGGGCGCTTCCTCATCCTCCGGTCTGTCTTCTCCTGCCGCAAAGCCGGCAGTATTGGAAATCTACGACACCACGTTACGGGACGGCGCTCAGGCCGAGGATGTCAGTTTTTCGGCGGAAGACAAGGTTCGGGTCGCACAACAGTTGGA
>CXWL01010912.1_pt1 | contig 22661 bp, 14 predicted proteins | sample 590931 | NCBI WGS metagenome assembly CXWL01 (sample SAMEA3498368, study PRJEB10139) | groundwater metagenome | biome: water well; material: biofilm material | place: Germany | collected 2015-04-27
GCTGCCGGACCTGCTCATCGGATTGAAGTCAGCGGGGCGCTCGATCCTCGTTGGACGACCCTGACAGTTCTCCCGCCGGGCACGAACGAGTTCCGCTACTATCGTGCCATCGACGCCGAGTGGGTCTGCCTCAGGATCAGGGCTGAAGTGGGACGCGCGGTCTCTCTCTGGGCGGCGGCGGGAGGTCCGAACGATCGGCAATTCTGCTTCAAGCCCTCCTCTACCGTCTCCGCGACTCCATGATGAGATGTGGTCGAGCGATCGCCCGGAACGGACAGAGAGGAGCGATGGTACGCCCCTCTCGATCTTTGAACAGAAAACGTCTGCTCACCCGAACCACGACTAGGCCGCCAGCTCACGGCGCTTCTTCCAGGCCAACCCGCCGACACCCATCGCCCCGCTGGCAAACAACAGGAACGCGGCAGGAACCGGCACTGGCGCCGGGGTCAGTCCGACGGCCTTGCCCTGCAGGAAGAACGTGGCGCTCCGGTCGTGTCCTCCCTTGCGCGACCACTCGTGCTCGCCCTTGAACGCGCCGCGCTCGAAGAGATGATTCCAGGAGAGGCTGAATTCAGAGGTTTCCGGGTTGAACAATCCCTTGGCGAGACCGCCGATGTTCCAGGCGCGCACCTCGCTGCCGCGGCTCCAGCCGAAGAATAGCGAGGAGAGATCGACGCTGAGCGACGACCCGTTGATCGTGGCGGATGGCGCCGGGGCGCCGGTCATGCCGCTGGTGAAGAGCGAATAGGTGGTGCATTGCTTCGTGATCGGATCTACGATCTCCGTCATCGACTGAAACGATCCCATCTTGATGACCCCGTCACGGTCGAACAACCGGTCGAGCGTGCGGCCATGTTCGCCGGTCCAATTTACTGCCCCCGACGTGAATTCCAATTGGCCGATCGAAACCGCGTGGGCGCGGCCCTCCATCCCTACGAGCGACATCGCCGCCGTTGCAACCACCGCCACCGTCATTGCGAGTAAACCTTTCATCGCGAACTCCTTTTGTTGTGAGACGAACTCTGCGAGTTCACCCCGGTGTGAATGTAAAAATGAACCGATGCGCTTCGATGAAACCGTTCTCCGTTGCATTCTGTAACAAGCCGCTGTGAGGAACATCCCGGCAAACCCATTCTGGGAGCCATGGATAACATCCGTGTAAACTTTTGATCCTGGTTTGATTAACTTTTGATCAAGATATTGGCAGCGGCGCAATACCCCGCGCTCTTATTAGAGATCGTGACTGAATGTCAACAAGCCCGCTGAGCAATAGTGCTCAGCGGACAGCGTCTATGACTGCCGTCGTCCACCCAGCCGTTCGGTCAACCCCAAGCACGATGTGTTCCAGTAGCCGCTTCCGCCCGTCGAACAGGGATGGCAGAGTTCCAAGCGAGACAGGCCCAGCTTGAGGAACATTCTTCCGGTCAAGGCTTACCCTGTCGTGGGAGGAGATTTAAAAGAGCGAGTGGTAGAAAAAGACACCGGCCCCCGCCACAGGATCGCTGCGACGGGGGCCGGGACAAGCGGGCCGATCGTGGCCCGGGAGATTAGATAACTTGGCGGGTCTTGCGGAAGCCCAACATCCCCATCAGGCCGCTGCCGAAGAACAGCAGAGCGCCGGGAAGCGGCACCGCCGCGAGCTGGGCAGAGCCTTGGAGAGAAAACGTGCCGGACTGCAAGAACGGAATGCTGTATCCCGTAAAGGACTTGGTCCAGGACACGTCGAAGGCGTTCGTCAGTTCATTGAATGAACCCGTGGCGTTGCCGCCGAAATTCAACGACGCCATCTGTGGATTCGTGTTGACCCAAGCCCATCCCGTGCTGGTCACCCCGACGAAGAGTGACTGGAGATCCGCCGTCATGACCGCCCCGGTCGTCTGTGCGGTCGGAGCGGGAAGATTGAGCGCTCCGCCGTTGCTCGTGAAGAGCGAAAATGTAAGGTGGGAGAGTGTGATCGGAGTGAAAATGTTCGGCAGAGGCTGATACTGCCCCATGACGATCTGCCCGTTCTGCGTGAAAGTGCCGGAGACCGACCCCAGCACGCCGAAGTTCAGATTGATCGATCCGCCGGTAATGTCGAGCTGCGTGACCGACGCCGCCTGTGCGGGAGCCGGCGCAACCGACCACAGCATCACAACCAGGAGCGCGAGCACTCCTCCCCATGACCTGAATCGTTGAATGTGTCTCATCAAAGCACTTCCTTCCCCAGGTGGCTGCCAGAAGTCTCGCTCCTGGACAGCCACACTGCGCGAGTGTGAAGGGTTCGATTACCGGCACTCGGGGTGAGCGCCTGCCTTCCAAATGAGCGGACCCTTGTCCACGTTCTTGCTCACCGCCATTTCCTCATCGGAGGCCCAGTAGGCGCCGGTGCGGATAATGCTGATGGTGGCTTGCGCCGAGGCATTGTCGACATAGGCCTGGGCCAAGGCATCGATGGCCGCGCCTTCAGAGGTCGTCCGGCGATTCAAGCGCCAGCCGGTCCAATAGGCATACTTGCCACACTTGAGGTCACGCTTCTCATTGCCGACTAACGCAGCGTCATAGGCCAACCCGCCATCGAGGCGGATAGTATAGCCCAACCCGGTGTAGGCGGTGAGAGGGCCGAAATTCACGATTTCATCCGAATTCATGTACCCGATCGACCGGCGATTGCCGGCCACACAGGTCACCGCACCCGACGAACTTGAGCTGAACACAGACGTAGCATTGGCCACCAGCGTTTCCGTCGCATTGATCATCACGATCTCGTCAAAGGCCGCCTTGGTCCCTGATCCCGCGCTGCGCAGACAGAGAGTAATCGGTGAGGTCGCTTCTAACGTACCGGGAGCCGCGTCCGTCACTGTGCCGTATCCTAGCTGCCTCCAGTCCGTAACCTGCTTCGAGAAAATCCGCTCAACCTCCAAGCGGGACAGCCCAGCAATCGGTCCGCCCGGAGCGCCTGCTACATCCTTCACGACACCTTTCCCCACGAAGATCGAGAACGGCACGATGGCCGCCACAACGCTATTGAGGCTGCTATCGTCCGCCGGGCTCACCGTCGTCCCCAAGGGACCGCTCTGGTGAAACGACGCACCCTGCACATCCGACGCGCCAATATGGACCGGGAGATTGATGGTATTGAAGATGCTGCAGTCATATATCCAGTTGTACTGCTTGCCGTCCGACGGTCTGGTTACCACGCTCGGTCCCGTGCAACCGGCCGTCACGGTATGGTCAAGGAACTGCATGTTCGAGGCCGGATTGCTGGCCAACTGGAGCAGCTTGTTGATGCCGTCGTTGTAAGAAGTGCCCGCCGAATATCGCATAATCACCGGCAGGCCGCCGCGGTTGCATGTCCAGGTGATCTTGTTGCCGTCTGCGGCCGAAAACCGGGTGGGAAGCGGCGCAGCGTCGCACAAATTCAACGGCACGTCTGTCGCAAAGTTACGCCCGGCGGATGAGCCGCCGATATTCAACACCGTTTGCGCCTCACTTGGATTGGGGATCGTGGTCAAACTCAGAATGATTCCTGCTAGACCAATTACCCCGACGAATCTATCTTTTCGCATATCGCCTCCGCATCATCACGGACGGTGAGAGACTCTCAATCCTTCCTCTGGTTGTGCCCGGGATGAATTTCCCGGACACAACGCATTGGAGCAGAGAAAAACTTACTTACCGGCACTCGGGATGATTGCCAGCTTTCCAGAGAATCGGTCCACGATCGGCATTCTTGAAGACCGCCATATCTTCGTCTGACGACCAGTAGGCGCCGGTGGGAATGATGCTGATGGTGGATTGCGCCGAGGCATTGTCCACATAGGCCTGGGCCAACGCGTCGATGGCAGCACCTTCACCGGCCACCCGGCGATTCAAGCGCCATCCAACCCAATAGGCATACTTGCCGCACTTGAGGTCGCGCTTCGGATCAGTCAGTGACGGATCGTGGGCTAAACCGCCATCGATCCGGACTGCATAGGCCAAACCAGCGTTAGCACCGCCCACATTGAACGACACCACCTGATCCGCATCCATATACCCGATCGACCGCCGATTGGCCGCCAAGCAGCTCAACACGCCGGATGTGCTCGAACTGAACACTACGGTGGCCCCGGCAACCGAGGTCTCGTTCGCATTGATCATCACCGTTTCATCCCAAGCCGCCTTGGTCCCTGATCCCGCGCTTCGCAGGCAGAGGGTAATCGGCGAGGTCGCTTCTAACACACCAGGAGCCGCATCCGTCACCGTGCCGAACCCAAGCCGCTTCCAATCCGTCACGCCTCGATTGAAGATGGCTTCAATCTCCATCCGAGACAGGCCGGTGATCGGTGCACCCGGAGCGCCCGCCACATCTTTCACTACGCCCTTGCCCACAAACAGTGAAAATGGAACGATCGCCGCACTGACGCTATTCAGCGTGGAGTCGTCCAACGGATTGACACTGGTCCCCACAGGACCGACTTGGTGAAACGATGCGCCCTGCACATCGGAGGCGCCCAGATGGACCGGAAGACTGATCGTATTGGCGTTGTTACAACCGGTCGTATTGTTGTACTGCTTGCCGTCCGACGGTCTGGCAACCACGTTCGGCCCCGTGCAGCCGGTCGTCAGGGTATGGTCGAGGAACAGCATGTTCGAGGCCGGATTGCTGGCCAACTGGAGCAGCTTATTGACGCCGTCACTGGACCCGGTCGCCGAATAGCGCATGATCACCGGTGAGCCCCCGCGGTTGCAGGTCCAGGTGATCTTGTTGTTGTCCGCGCTCGAAAACCGGTTGGGAAGCGGCGCAGCATCGCACAAATTCAACGGCACGTCCGTCGCAAAGTTACGCCCGGCGGATGAGCCGCCGGCATTGAGGACGGTCTGGGCCTCGGCAGTCCCGGCCAGTCCGGCCAGCGCCAGCGCTCCGGCGAGAACCGTCATGTACTGTGTCGTAAACTTCATGGGTGATCTCCTTCAAATAAAGTAATGTACCTGTTGGTTTCGATCCGTACCTTATGCGGCCATCTGGGCAAACTTGCGCCGGGCGATTCCGACGAGCCCGATCAAGCCGCTGCCGAACAGCACGACGCCGGCAGGAAGAGGAACTGGAGCCGGCGAGGGCCCTGGATTGCCAAGCGTCAGCAAGCCGCTGCTCGTCAACAGCACCCGACCGACTTGAGTAAACGTATTCGTATTCACGTCGCCTTGCATGATGTTGAGGATCGTATCGAGACTCCCCTGCATCGCCACCGGCCAGGTGCCTCCCATATTGCCGGCGCCGTTCTGGTTGAGATTCGAGGAAAACGACTTCGTATCCGCCTTTGCAATGGTATCTCCCGTGAATCCGCCCAAGGCTTGCATTCCAATAGAGGCTTCAAATTGAACCGTCAGGCCCAGAAGATTGGGGTTGATCCCACCACTCGCGAACGACGTGGCTGCATGCAAAGTTCCCAACGTGCTATCGTGACCGAACAACGTATACCGCACGGGATTCGATCCCACCCCCGCAGCCGTCAACCCAGTCGACACATTGAGATTCGAAATACCCGCTCCGCCTGGAGCAAGAACCGTGCTGGCATTCCCCAGATTGTAGAGCGCCTCGGTATTGTTCCCGTAAATCGCAAGGACGAGATCGCCCTCGTTGAATGAGAACGCCTGCGCCTGTCCCGCGACGGCGGTGGCAATCGCCAACACCGACGCCATCACTGCCTGCTTGATCCCTCTAACTTTCATACGACCCCTCCTTGATTGTAAGAATGACCTCTACCGCGCATCAGCTCCAAAACCGGCTTTGCTCCCATCACCCCCTCTCTTCGAGAAGGGCAGGCGAATCTTTTGGTAGATTCACAGTCCCGTTCTCTCGTTTCCGTGTTACAGCCACGTCACCCTCCTATTTGAGGGTCGTTAACAGTGCATTGAATCGGTGTTGCGGATTGGGCGGAGCCAGAAAGGCCTTCCGCCTGCACGGGAGGAGTTGTACGCGGGTGGGATTACCGAGCGATCAGCGGAGCTTGTGGGAAGGGTAAATTTTAGATGAAGACTGAGAAACAACCGGCCGATGAACTACTACAGAATGCTCCAGCAAGGCCGTCTACTTCGTCCGTCGTTCGTGAAGCGTCGTGCGTCTCTCGTAGTAGGATCGGCGGAGGCATGCTCGCGAGATACGCTTCACGAGGAACGCTTCACGGATGATGAGAACGCCGCTGGCGGGCTGTTTCAGCATCCTGCTATGTCGGCGGAAAGAATTTGACGACGATCGTATGGTCCATCCCCGGCGGAGGCGGACGCACGTCCGTCACCTTTGCCAGCGCATCGAGAGCGGATTGATCGAAGAGGAGACTGCCGGACGAATTGATGAGGCGGAACTGCAACACCCGCCCCTGCTCATCGATCACCAATTCGCAGAGGACGGCATATTCCAAATCGTCGGGCAGCGACGCCGGGGCCTGATACTTCGACTGAATCGATGCCGTCAAAATATCCGTGTAGCCGGCGAATCGTCCCCGGCCTTTCCCGATGGCAAACGGATCGGTGCTCACCGGCGGCGGCCCCGGCGCATCGGACGCCTTGGGTGGCGGAGGCGCGTCGGCCTGCTGAGGGGGCGGTGGAGGCGGCGCCTCCTGCGGTTTCGGCTCAGGCTTGGGCGCCTCCGGTTCCGGCTCAGGCTCTGGCTCCTTTTCCGGCGGGGGGGGCGGCTCTTCCTTCTTAAACGCGTTGAGCTTGTAGACCTTGATAAGGTCCTGCCCCCATTGGGTTTGCGCCACCCAATAGAGTCCGCCACCGATGCCGACATGCACCAGCCCGACGATCAACAGCGTCGTGCCGAGCTTGCTCTTCTTTTTTTCAAACCCTTTGTAGCCGGCCATCTCTTCAACTCGTGAAACGTGAAGCGTCGTGCGTGAAGCGCAAGAGGGAAGGCGTCCGACTCGTGAAACGTGAAGCGTGAACCGTGAAGCGCAAGAGGGAAGAGAGAACCGAAGGGGAGAGGCAAAGCCTCCACCGGAACGTTTTGCCCCTCACGCCTAACGATGGTTTAAACGTTTCACGCTTCACGAGGGACGCTTCACGGTCTTTAAGGCTCATTGAATGGTTTCGTCGCGATGGCCAAATCCTCGACCGGAATCCGCTGGAGAATGTCGAGCACCGCGACGACATGTTTGTACTCCACGCCGGAATCGCCGCGGAGCACGAGCGGCAACTTGCCGCCCTTGGCGGCTTTCAGATCGCGGATCAGTTTTTCCAGTTCCGTGATCTTGACCTTCTCTTCATCCATGTAGATATCGCCGTTCTTCTTCACGGAGAGCGTCGGCGTGGTGGTCTCCATTTCCGTTTCGTGCGGAGTGGATTCCGGCAACTTCAGCTCGATCCCCTGTACCGCCGCTGTCGTCGTGATGATGAAAATCACGAGCAGCACCCAGGCCAGGTCGAGCAACGGGGTCATGTTGATATCGGCGACCGCGCCGTGACTTTTTCGTGAAAATCGTCTCATGTCTTCGCCTCGTCTTTCGTGAAACGTGAAGCGTAATTGGTGAATCCCGTAACTCGTGAAGCGTGAAACGTCATGCGTGAAGCGCCCGAATCCGAAACGAGATACGCTTCACGTCCTTAGAGCTTCTTGACCAAGTTCCGCAGCATCCTCGTTTCATGATCGAGCTTCTCAATGATGAGATCCCGGATATCCTGTTGGACAAATCCAAGGTCCGACGATATCTCCACCTGCGTTTCCAGTTCAGCACAGGAACCCAATGCAATGAAAAGAAATTGCCGATATTCCTTGTTGTGAAACCGATTGAACCCTTCCGCTACATTCGATGGAATCGAAACCGATGCTCTTCGCATTTGCGCGGCCAGGCCGTACGCCTCGACCCTGGGGTATGCCGCGGTCGCTCGATAGACGTCCAGCACGATCTCTTTCCCCATTTTCCACACATCCAAATCTCGAAAGTTTCGAATCTTCATGGGCGCCCTCCTGTGCCGAAAACCCTATCATGCGATGCGGCATCTGAGGAACACCCTGTCACTTCGTGAAGTGTGAAACGTATCTTCGTGAAGCGTGAAACATCATGCGTGAAGCGCCCGAATCAAAATCCGAATACGCTTCACGTCTTTCCGCCCGCGATTCACGTCTTTGTCCTCCCCCCCGTTTCACGTTTCACGAAGGCCGCTTCACCTACCTTCTTCTGACGCTTCACGCCTTCAATGTCCTGTCGCCGCTGAGGAAGGCTCGGCCTCTTGTCGGTGCCCGCCGGGGCGGTAGTCTTCGGGATCTTCCGCTTCGGCCGCGGCGCCTTTTTTCTCCTGGAGATAGTCCGTCATGAAGACGGTTTCGAGATGCGCCGCGAAGTTATCGAGTTCCATAGTTAGCGTTTTCGTCTTGGTCACAAGGAAGTTGTAACAAAAGAGGGAGGGGATCGCGACCATCAGGCCGGCGACCGTCGCGATGAGCGCGGACGCAACTCCCGGCGCCATGGTCGCGAGAGTGGCCGACTGCGCCTTGCCGATACCGGCGAAGGTATCCATGACGCCCCAGACGGTGCCGAGCAATCCGATAAAGGGCCCGCCGCTGATGGCCGTCGCGAGCACGATCATGCCGGACTCGAGACTAACCGCCGCCTCACCGAGCACGCGCTCCAACGCAATCCGCACGGCGCTCATGCCGTGATGCGGAATCTTCTCCCCCTCATACTTTTCCTGCTGCACCTTGAGTTCTTCGCAGCCGCCATAATAGACGTCGTACATCGGCGATCCCTGCAGCTGTTTGATCGGGCCCTTGCCGAACACGACCAGGGGACCTTTGGACTTCGAGTAGTAGCCGAGGAATAGCCCGTTCCGCTTCTTCGCTTTACTCAACTGCCGGAACTTGTTGATGATCACCGTCCAGCTCACCAGCGAGAAAAACAGCAGCACGGAGATCGTAATCTTCCCTTCAAGCGTCGCATGGCTCAGCGCGAACGCTACGCCTCCTGAACTCGTTTCCATCTGTATCGTCCTTTCCGGTTAGCTGCCCGCTTGCGGCTTCACATCGACTTGAATCACCACGCCGCGTTTCACGCGGACGGATTTGGCCAGCTGCGTCGCCGTCGATTTGCCGTCCGATTTCTTCGCTTCTTTGGTTTCTCTCGATTGACCCGACGACTCCGCCACGCTCTCTTGCACGGCATCCGACTGTTTCACACCCGTCGCAGTCGCCGCCGCCGTCGTGGAAGCCGCGCCGGCTGTCCCGCCGCCACCCAGTGCGACCGGAGGCGCCGCGGCCCCTGCCGGAGCCAGCCCGCCGATGGCCGGCGGCGACGGCAGGATCGGGGGCCGTGGAAATTCGACAATGCCCTGGACTTCGCCGCCCTGAAAATCGACCACCGGCGCGTTCAGCGTCACCCGGCGCCCGCGGATACCGGCGGGCGGAATGATGATGCTCCCCCGTTCAGCCGTCAGAGTGATGTCGCCGAGCTTCGACTTCTCGATAAACGGCCTGAGCACCGTTTCGTTGAAAATCGGCAGGCGCTCCGCGCGCAACCGGTTGGCCTGCTCGTTGATCGCCGTGACGTCGCGGCCGAAGAATCCTTCCCGATTCGCCAGATCGACCAGCGCATTGATTTCCGGATCGTTGAATACAGGGAAGACCAGCGGCTGCGGATCTTCAGGATGGAAGGTAAAAATACCGCTGCCGGGCACTTCAAAGGACACCTCTTTGAGCGCGGGCGTGCCGTCGGGGTTGAATTTTGGATTGCCCTGGCTGTCCACATCCGGCACCCGTGTGACGAACTGCGCCCGCTCATCTCTGCTACCGCTCCCGGCATTGATACTGCCCGTGAGAGAAGTCAGCCGGATGTCGCCGCCGCCGAACGTCGCGATGCGCGACTTATTTACATCGATGTTGCCGGTCGCTCGCATGAGGATGGCCGCCGGGTCTTTCACGAGCTGGACGGTGACGGTTCCATCGGGATTCACGACCGGTTGCTTCGCCAGTTGTCCCACCGATCCGCCGTCATAGACTTGCACGCCCGTGAGTGCGCCCCTCGATCCAGCGGATCGGGAGCTGTTCTCGCCCACATTGATCCGGCCGGCGACGGCCGGAAGATTGATCCCCCCGCGCACCGAGTCCGGAAACTGAAGAGGATAGAGGGCGCTGTTGTCGTACCCCACGATATAGGGCTTGGTTTCGTCATACCCGTGAATGGAAATACCGGCCCCGTTTTGACTGATAATGCTCGTCGTCACCATATCGACGCTGGTGCCGGCTGCGATGTCGAGCAGTCCGCCCTGGTCGCCGGCTTTGCTGCGCTCCATACTGATGCCCGCTCCGTCGGCAAGATCCAGCGACTTCTTCGCAACCAGCCGGGCGGTCCCGGGGCCGGAGAACGCCAGCCGGCCCTCGCCGGCGTTCCCTTTGCTCAAACTGATATCCTGCGCCTTGATGGTCGCGGCGACCTTGGGAGAGGTCACCGTCACAGTGGCATCTCTGACCACCACGTTCACCAGATTGGCCGGATCGACGGCTTCCTGTTTGTTCCAGGGCCGGATCTCCACCAGACCGGTTGCAGGATTAACCGCCCGGATCAAGACCACGTCGGCATCGGTAATCGGTCGCAATTGATTCGTGTTCGGATCGAGAAACAGCGGCACGTGTTCGGTGAGCGTCTGCGTCTGGGTGCCCAGATCGGGCAGATAGATTCTTGCGCTGAATTCTTCGATACGATTGCCGGCCTCGATCAGGACTTCCTTGCGGAACGGCCGGCTCACCAGATCGAGGACCAGCTTGCTGATGTTGCCTAGCTCTGCGACAAAACTCACCGTCGCCAGGGCGGTCTGGTTCTCTGCCGCCACGGGGCGGTTGTTACTGACCAGCGTTCCGACTGTTGTGAGGTCCGCGTTGTTTGCCAGCGCCGCAGGATCGACTTGGAGTAACCTGACGGTCGGCGGATTCCCCTCCCCGTCCCGAAATGCATATTCGGGAAACACGCTGGGAGGGGCCTGATCAATCGATGGCCTGGGAGGCAAGGTGTCGCTGCCGGGCTTATTCGCGAGGAACGGCCACAAATCGGGCCGCTGGAGAATCGTCCGCTGATCGACGGCGACCCACTGTCCTCCGGCCAGTCCCCCGTAGCCCACATAGAGCCAGATGAAATTGTTGTCGAGCTGTCGCCCGATCTTCGGCACGCCTTGGATATCCTGCTTCGCGAAGAACTTCACCGATCCGGCCGGGGAAGGGAGAAACGTCAAGCTCGAGCGAATCTGGATCGTGCCCTTTTCGGCCCGGGCCTCGAAGGAGGCGGGCAGCAGGGAACTCAACACGTCGGACGGCAAGGTTTGACGCCCGGCATCACGATTATTGGTATTGATAATAATATGCCCGTCACGGGACACGATCGTCGCTTTGTTCCGCTCCAGTCCTGCCGCAAGTGCCAGTTCGCGGGGCGCGCCCGTCGCCGGATCAATTCCAGCCACGAGCCCCGCATCACGGATGCGTTGGAGATACACATTGCCTCCGGCGGTGACGGTGAGGTCGCCGTTGGAGAGTGAAAAGTCGGCATACTGCCTGGACGACTCTGCCAGCGTCGTGGTCTGCGGCAGGCCGTTCACTCCCAGCGGCAGGTTGGTCTCGCCGATAACCCCGCCGACGGTGACGGTATGTTGCGGCAGCGGTCCGCTGCTGTCGAGATTGCGCAGGACGAATCCCGGCCCGCTCTTTACCCCGTTGGGCGACCCGCCCAGAAAATTCCGGGCCACGTCGAGGACTAACTTCCCCGCCCCTTCGATACTGATGCCCTGCACACTGAAGAGACCCAGCGGGCCTCCGGATTCATCGACCGCCGTCCCGGCGATGAGGTCCTGGCCGGTCTTAATCGACACCCCGCCTCCACCGCTCGCCTGCACGACCGAGAGCGCGCCGGTGGCCGGATCGTCCAACCGGACATTCCCGGTCTTCGCATGGAGCGCGATGCTGCCGCCGTGCGCCGTGGCCAGGGTGGATCCGGCAAATCCGGCAAACAGAATGTGGCGCTCGGCGGTGCCCGCGATGTTCCAGAGCGCGGGCGGCCCGACAGGATTGTTGAACAACGTGAGGTTGTCGAAGAGCAGATCGCGGCCCGCCTCGAATCGAATGGTGCCCCCACTAGCCGGAGGTTGCACCAGACTCAAGTCGAACAGGCCGGTGATGCGGAGATCTTCTCCGAGCAGCGAGGTGAAGAGAATGTCCTGGAAATTTGTGGCGGCGAACCCCGTGAGGTCGACCTCCACCGGATCGATGAGGAGCCGCCCGCCCCGGTAGCCCGCCGCCGAGTTGGCCAGAAAGCGGCCGCCCAAAGACACGTTCTTGCCGCTTAATTCGGCCGAACCGGCATGGCCGCCCTTTGCGCCGCCCGATACATCCAGCGTGGCGCCTTTCTCGAACGTCGCCGTGCCCTTGGTCTTATCGGCGATCGCGAGAATCGTCCCGCCGTCGGAGGGTCCGTCCCCACTGCCCTTCGCCACTGTTTGACTTCCGGACTTCAGCGTGAGGGTCTCGCTCGCAAAGAGTTCGATTTTGCCGTTCCGTTCCCGCACGCTGTTCGCTTGGACGAGGCCCTCTTGATTCACGACCCGGCCGGCTAACGTGATGTTGCCGCCGTCCGCAATCAGATCCTTCAGATTAACAGCGCGACCGATGGGCGCGGAAATTTCCGCGAGAAATCCCTGGCCGTCCGGCCGATTGGACAGATAGGCCCTCGCCCCCGCCGCCAGCACGATACTGCCTCCGGCGGTCGTGATGATCCCGCTGTTTTCGACGTTGGGCGCCAGCAGATAGACCCCGTCGTGGGCTCCGTGAATACGGCCCATGTTCTTCACCAGCCCTTCGATCCCGGCGCCCTCGAATGAATAAAAGCCCCGCATGAAGTTTTCATTGGTCAGGTTGAGCGAGGATGCGATGAGGCCTCCGACATTCACCTGCGCATTGGGTCCGAAGACGACGCCGTTCGGGTTCAACAGAATGACGGTGCCGTTGGCGCTCAGGGTGCCGAAAATCTGGCTGGGGTTGTGATCGAAGATGCGGTTCAATGCAATGGCATTGACGTTCGGCTGGATGAACCGGGTCACTTCGTTCGGTGCGATGTTGAATTGCTGCCAGTTGATGATGGCCCGCTGGGAAGCCTGGGCGATCGTCACGTGCGAAGTGCCGAGGCCCGATACCACCGCTTCTCCGGCCACGACGGCCGGCCCGGTGGGATTGGCGAGCAACACCGGCACGGCGAGCATCTGAGCTGTATAGGCGATCACGACCGCGAGGGCCGTGAGCGATGACTGGTTCCTGGTCTTCATGGGCAACCTCACAATTCCTAGAACGCCAATCCAACGGAGAAATGGATGAAGGTATCGCCGCGCTTTGTATTCAGCGTCTGCCGCAACGCGAACCCTTCGTCGATCATGAGCTGGCCCACATCCTTGGGAAACTTAACCCGCAACCCGCCGCCGACACCTTCAAGCCGGAATTGCGACGCCTGGCCGGCCGGCGCCTGGAGCACCCAGAGTTGAGCCACATCGTAAAACGCCGCGGCTTTTACGCGAATCGTATAGTCGGAGCTTTTGCGGCGCTGCCAGAGGCGATCGATGGGAATCGCCAAGAGTTCAGGAGTCGTGAGTTCAGCCCGCCCGCGGACACCATGATCACCGATCGCCTCGTAGGTGAGGTAGCCGCGCACCGTGTCCATGCCGCCGGCGAAGTATTGCTCAGCCGGAATCAGCGGCTGGCTGGCCCACTGCCCGTCAGCGTGGAGGGTCAGGGAGAAGTCTCCCGGCAGATTCTGCGTGCGATCGAGCGCCGCCTGAAGCACCGCGAACGTGCCGGTCGATCCCTGGCGGTTACCGGGCTTATTAAAGGGATCGTTCGGATCCCCGGCAAAATCCTCTTTCCTCCCCCCGGGGATCAGCCCGGCCACATACCCTTTCGCCGAGAGCGATGCCTTGGTCAGACCTTGTCCATAGGGGAAATAGCCGGCATATCCGAGAAATGCCGGCGTGTACTGGACCGGACTGAGGACCACAGCAGAAAATCCCCCATCAAACAACGCCTCCGTTTTCTCCAGCCGTTTATAATCGAACCCCATCGACAGTTGATGGGTATTCCGGCCTCCGGGAAAGAGGGGCATGATATAGCGGGCGCCGGCGATGGTCGCGTTGCCGGCGAAGGACACATCGCCTCCGCCGCCGAGCGCGATCCCGGATCCCGCCAGCACCGACTTGCTCTGGGATTTCGACGCATAGACGGCCAGGAGATGATCCGGCCAGCTCACCGGATAGACGAAACTCACTCCGTAATTCTGCACCGCCCCCCAGTCTGTCGGCGTCTGCACCGTATTCACCGTGAGAATTTCGTCTCCGCCGAAGAGATTCGTATGCTGGATCTCCGCGATCAGGCGATGGGCCGGCGTGGTGATGGGGCCCCGGTTGTCGGCCTCCAGTTTTCCGTGCACCGGCAGTCGATCAGTCGTCTTGAGTTCGAGATTCACCGTGCCCGGCTCGGTCCCCGGCTTGAGCACCGGCGCAACTTTCAGGTCGGGATTCCCGTTGAGCGCGGTCAGCTCTTTGACGAAGGTCGGTTCATATAACAACGCGCCCGGCTGCACGGAGGGCAGCTTCCCGCGAATGTTCGACCACTCGTAATGTTCGTTGCCCGTCACCGTGATTTCCATGAGCCGGCTTTCCAATACCTGTAACCGCACCACACCGTTCTCAATCGTCTGCTCGGGCAGATTCACCAGCACGGTGAGGTACCCGGCGTCGTGATACAGCTTCTCCAACTCGACACGCGCTTTCTCCACATCCGCAATCTGCTTTTCGCCGCCTTTGTGGCGATCGAGCAGGTTGTCGATCTTTGCCTGGTCCAGAATCGTATTCCCCTCGACGAGAAAGGTGGTGATGGCAAATCGTACGGCCTGCTGATCGATGGCGGGGCCCCCATCCGGCATCGTCTCGGCGCGAGGAGTCTGCGGCTCGCGGCGCGGCGGCGCATCGGCGGCCGGCGGCGCCGGCGGCTGCCGCGACGCTCCCGACGAGTCCTTCAGTGCGCCCGCTTGCGAAGAAGTCCCCGACGGTTTGCGATTTTCACGCGCATCACTGACTCCATTCCCCGCGCTGCCCCATACCAGCACCCCGATCACAAGCCACCCCACCCTCTTCATGTGACATCGCTTTCCCCGAAGCCCGCGCGCTCCCGTGATGTCTCTCCGTCGTCGCATACCTTGCCGGCCATCTGATCCATTGCCCCAATTTCTCCGAGGAGGGCCCATGCCCCGACGAATCCCCCCGTTCGAGGTCTTCGCCGTCTTAATCGAATCCTAATAGACCAAGAGGTACCGGCGGGATGTTACGGAATTGTTATCGAGTAATTGGTGGGCTGTTAATTCGTCTCACGCGAGCCCTCAACCCCTTGTGAGGCCGACCGGCGCAGACTAGGATGCGCTCATCATTATTTCGGCGAGGCTCGGACAATCGGACACTATGAACACACAGTGGCTCACTCCCAAGCGGATCGTCGTCGCCATCTACCTCTGCCTGTGCGGCTCCGTGGTCGCCCACTCGGCGAACGCCCTGGTCGCCAGTTCACTCTATCTGCCGCCGGATCGATCCCCTTCCTCCGTCCCGGCATCAGGCGCCCCCTCCGACCCTGATCCCATAGACACGCCTCAGCAATCGGTCAAGACGATTCTTCAGAGCGGCCTCTTCCTTCTTCCTCCCGGCGCGAGCCTGGAATCGGTCGGCGGCGCTTTGCCGCCCCCGCCCCCGCCGCCGCCGCTCGATGTGGCCAGGAAAGTCTCGTTGTCCGGAACCGTGCGGGGCGCGCAACGCGGCATGATGGCGATCCTCGAAGACCTGGCCTCCAAGAAGCAGAGTCTCTACCGCCTGGGCGAGGCCGTTCCGAACGTGGGCGAGCTGGCGGCGATTGAAAAAGACCGGGTGCTGTTTCGAGAAGGGGCTCGCGAAGAATGGCTGGAGCTGGGCGCGGTCCATACCAGTCATGGGGCAGCACCGGGGACCGTCCTTTCACCGCCGATCCCAACGCCGGTGCCCCCTCAGCGGCGGGTACTCGATCGCCGTGAAATCGACGCCGCCCTGTCCGACACGACCCGCCTCCTGACGCAGGCGCAAGCGGTGCCCTATCTCACGGACGGAAAGCTGGACGGGTTCCGTCTCTACAGCGTCATGCCGCTGGGATTCTTCGACAAGATCGGCCTGCAAACCAACGACGTGCTGCAACGCATCAACGGCGTGGAGCTGCGCGACCCCGGCATGCTGCTGTCGCTCTTTCAGCAACTGCGGAACGAGCGGACCATTCGCGTCGATCTCGTTCGCAATATGCAGCGACAGACGTTGACCTACGACATCCGTTAGACCGTCCCCTCTCCGCCTGCCTTTTCTTTTCTGCTCCCGCACTCATGTACGTGAACACAAGGGCAATTTAACGGGAACTTAATCTCACCGTAATGGCATCGTCACGGGTTGCAGATTATTGTGCGCCCGTATCATTTTCATCGCTTCATTCTTCACAGGAGTTCCCGATGACCAGCGCTTCCCGCACAATTCTCTGTATCGGAATGATGACCCTCTCCGGTCTCTTCGGCCTTACGCCGGCACCGATCGACAACGCCTACGCCGAATGGTACGTGGCAGGATACGGCGGCATCAGCGCTCCTCAATCCTTAAAGAACGTCGCGATGGATGCCTACGGGCTGACGCAAGACCGCGCACAATTCTCCGGCGCGTTCGACAATCCCCCTCTCGGCTCCGTGACCCAGTCGTTTCGCACCTCGAATCTCGACCTGAAACAATCGCCCCTCTTCGGCGGGAAGGCGGGCTATTTTTTTTCGGATGAAGGACTGCGCTGGCTCGGCGTCGAAATCGAAGCCTTTACGTCTACGCCCACCATCAAACGGCAGACCCTCTCAACCACGCACGACGTGACGTTTCTGCCGAATACCGTGGATCCCCCCGCTACCTGCATCCCCGGCATAACCTGTCAGGTTCAGCGGCGCTTCAACAGCACGTTGGCGCTCCAGGAGAACTCTCTGCAACTGATCACCCTAGCCTTCAATGTAGTCGCGCGTTATCCGGGAGAAGTTTTCCAACCCTATGTCGGGGTCGGCGTCGGTGGTTTTTACTTCAAGGGGAGCAACCAATTTAACGGACGCCAGATCGTGCCCGGGCTTAACCTCCAGGCCGGGGTGAAGATCCTGATGACCGAGGAATGGGGATTCTTTGTAGAAGGGAAGTACAATCGCGCGACCCTGACAAACTTCGATCCGGGCTTCGGCCTCAGTGCCGAATACAGCGCTTTCAACGCCGTCGCCGGATTAGCCTTTCACTTCTGATTCGAAGATTTTCCCGCGTCGTCGACCCGGCGCTCATCTTCCGCACAGGACATCTGCATCGTAATCGGCTATCATCCCATCGTTCGTTGCCGGTCAGAATGAGGGATCTCGCAATGCCTCGCTCCGTTACCCGCTCTCCCGCTCACCTTCGTCCCCGTGCCTTGCCCTCGATAATCGAGCGCGAGATCAAGCTCTGCGTTGACTCCGATTTTCGTCTGCCGGACATACCCGGCGGAATCGTACTGCCACGACGCCGTCTGACCTCCACTTACTACGACACCGCCGCACACGATCTCGCACAGGCACGCATCACCCTTCGTCACCGGTCAGAGCGGGGCAAAACGGTCTGGCAGCTGAAGATTCCCCTGGGTCTCGACCGGCAGGAAGTGGAACTCGCCGATCGGCACGATCAGCCGCCGGCGATGTTTCGGGAACTGCTCGCACTCCATCTGGGAACAGGCCAGCTCGTCCCGGTCGCCACCGTGCGGGTCTGGCGAACGGGGCTGCGCGTCCAGCGCCGCCGCGCGCCGGTGGCTGAGATCGCGCTCGACAGTGTGGCGGTACTCGTGAATGGTTGCGTGACTCAACGATTTCGCGAATTGGAAATCGAGCAACGGGGCCCCGACGCCTCGGCGCTGGAGGAGCTCGAACAACTGCTCCGTCGCACAGGCGCGCGCGATCACGACGGCCGCCCCAAGCTCTTTCGCGCGCTCTCCCTGGCGGCCCCGGCCCCCGATGTGCCGCCGGCCCCCGACGCCCCGGTCGCGATGCATGTGCGCTGGGCGTTGGCGCAACAGGTCCGCTGGCTCCTGGCGCACGATCCCGGCACCAGGCTCGGCACGGAGCCTGAAAGCTTACATCAGATGCGCGTCGCCACACGCCGGTTGCGCGCCGTGCTGCGCGCGGCCCGGCCCGTGCTCTTGCTCGACTGGGCGGCCTCGCTTCAAGGCGAACTGTCCTGGCTCGGCCAGGTGCTTGGACCCGCGCGCGATCTGGACGTGCAGATCGCGCACTTTACCGAAGCCGCCGCAGGGCTCGATGTCCGCGACCGACCGCTGTTGGTGCAGCTTGTGACGCAACTGCGCTCCCAGCGGGACCACGTGCACCAGGTGCTGCTCACCGAGCTCACTAGCGCGCGATATGTTGAGCTCATCCGACGGATCCGACAGGCTGCCCACGATCCGGCCATGGTGGAATCTCCGCTCACGCTGCATGATCTGGCGAGCGGGGAGTTCAAGAAGTTGCGACGGGCCGTCCGGCAGCTGGGAACCTCGCCGAAGGATGCGGCGCTGCACGAGGTCCGCATTAAGACCAAGCGGGCGCGATATGCTGCGGAGCTGGCCTTGTGGTCCGCCGGCAAACCGGCCTCGCGGTTTATCAAGCGGGCCCGGGCAGTCCAAGATCGGTTGGGCACCTACCAGGATGCGCTCCAGGCTGAGGTCAGCCTGCGCGCTTTTCTCAAAAATGCAACAACAGTCCGTGCCGGATTCGTCATCGGGCGCCTGGTCGAACGCCAACGCGCACGGCGCGAGACCGTGCGCAAGGAACTGGCTTCCTTGATGCAGCGCCTCCTCAAACAAGGCAAGAATAGCTGGGGGTAACGTCCCCTCTCCAGAAACGCGTTATTCCTTCATCATCGCGCCGGTTTTGCGCTGGTCTACACGCAGACACAGGATCAAACGAATTGATCGGTTGTGCATTTGGTTGCCCGCGCTCACCACGGCAGAAAGACACCTGCAGTTTCAGCTCGTTACAAAGAGCAGCCATGTCCTGAAAAGGCTGGTGTCGACCGTTCGATTCTGTCCCTCGGCACCACTTACACAATCTCCATCCCAAGGCTCCCGCTCTTTCCTTGCCAGAACCTTTTACGCTTCACTCCAGTATCATGTCACGATTCAAACCCGCACCATACGGCTTGACTCCTTCGCTCAATGCGTCCAAGGTGAAACTGTCCTGTACGACGCGCTCCGCTGACTGTCCTGTCTCTTGCGCTTCCGACTTCTTCCCAGCGTGACCGATTCCCCAGTCTCCGCCGCTCCGATGCCAGAGGTTCTCTGACGGCTAGGTGCCATATGTCGTGGTCCGCTCATGGAGGCAGCCAAGACACCGCAAAGGTAGCGGTCCAGGAACGCCTCGCAGCCGCTGCTCATACCCGTTTACTCAACAGGGCTCGATCTTCTGCTTCGCATTGGGCGCCGATAGACACACATTGGCCTGCGCAACGCCCCTCATCCAAGAAAGAGACCTAACACGTGACGGTACGCAGCAAGATCAATCTCGGGAACTTGCTCCATTCGAGGGCCAGCTTCCCCGAAAACGACTTAGCCGAACAGTACGCCGGCGGCGAGCCTCCACTGCGTTCGGAGCTCTTCAGCGCCGACCAGATGGAGCAGCACGGCAAAACCCTGGCCGGCCTCCACCAGTTAAGCCAGGGCCAGGCTCCGGACCGTCTCCTGAGCCGGCTGGCTGAGAATGAAGGTGTCCTGATCGGCGTCCGGGATCTGTTGGCGGAAGCAGTGAAGGCGACTCGCCGGATTACGCCGGCCGGGGAATGGCTGCTCGATAATTTCTATCTCATTGAAGAGCAGATCCGGCTAGCCAAGCGGCACCTACCCAAAGGCTACAGCCGCGAACTTCCCTACTTGCTGAATGGCGCATCGGCCGGGCTTCCGCGCGTATACGACATCGCGCTCGAAACAATCTCGCACGGTGACGGACGAGTCGATCCGGGAAGCCTCAGCAGCTTCGTCGCCGCGTACCAGACGATGACCGGCCTTACATTAGGCGAATTGTGGGCGATCCCGATCATGCTTCGCCTGGCCCTGATCGAGAATCTCCGGCGTGCGGCGACGCGGATGGCCGCGCATAGGATCGACCGCAATCGCGCCGACTTCTGGGCGGATCAGATGATGGAGATCGCGGAGAAGGATCCGAAGAGTCTCATTCTGGTGATCGCCGACATGGCCCGGTCCAGCCCACCGATGGCGAGCGCGTTTGTGGCGGAGTTCGCCCGCCGGCTGCAGGGACAAAGCCCGGCGCTGGCATGGCCGCTCACCTGGATCGAACAGCGGCTCTCCGAATCCGGGCTGACGATTGAGCAGTCGGTGCAATCGGAAAACCAACAGCAGGCCGTCGACCAGGTCTCCATCAGCAACAGCATCGGCAGTCTCCGATTCCTGGGGGCGATGGACTGGCGCACGTTTGTTGAGACGATGAGCGTCGTCGAACAGACCCTGCGCGAGGATCCTGCTGCAGCCTATGGCGCAATGGATTTTGCCACCCGCGATCGCTATCGCCACGCGGTGGAGCATATGGCCAAGAGCAGCCGGCTCTCGGAAAGTGACATCGCGCGCCAAGCCATCCGGCTGGCGCAGCAGAGCGCGACAGAAAGCGGAAGCGACCGTCGAGAAACTCATGTCGGTTTTTATCTGATCGGCAGAGGAACGCCGCAGCTTGAACGAATGGTCGGAGTGCGACGTTCCAGAGCCGAGATGTTCCAGCGGGCGATCGGACGGTGTCCGTCGCTCCTCTATGTCGGCACGATCGGCTTATTGTCCCTGCTCTTCACCGCCGGCTTACTGTTACAGGCCTATGCCGGGGACGTGGACGGTTGGTTGTTGGCCCTGGTCGGGCTCCTCTCACTCCTCTGCACGAGCCAGCTGGCGGTCACAGTGGTCAACTGGCTGGCAACCGTGCTGGTCACGCCACATGCGCTCCCGCGCCTGGACTTCTCCAAAGGCATCCCTCCGGATTCGCGCACGCTGGTCGTGGTTCCGACGATGCTCAGCAGCGTGGAACAGATCGAGCATCTCATCGAGGCGCTCGAAGTCCGATTCCTGGCCAATCGGGACAGCCATTTGCACTTTTCCCTGTTGACCGACTTCCGGGACGCGCAAGAAGAAACGGTACCGGAAGACGCGCCCCTGTTGCGACTGGCCCGGGAGCGGATCGAGGAACTCAACGACAAGTACAAGGAGACGACTCAGGAGGCCTTCTTCCTCTTTCATCGGCCGCGCCGATGGAATCCCGGGGAGCGGGTGTGGATGGGATATGAGCGGAAGCGAGGAAAACTTGCCGACCTCAACCAGCTGTTGCAGGGTCGTGCAGCCGATCGCTTTTCGCTGATTGTCGGAGACACGGCGGTCTTATCGACCGTCAGATACGTGATCACTCTGGACACCGATACGCAATTGCCGCGCGATGCCGCACGCCAGTTTGTGGGCACAATGGCGCACCCCTTGAACCGCCCACGGTATGATGAAGACAAAGGGCGGGTCTGCGACGGATACGGTATTCTGCAGCCACGCGTCGCCGTAAGCCTGCCGGGCACGAACCGGTCGCGCTATGCGCGGCTCAACGGGAGCGACCCCGGGATCGACCCCTATACCCGCGCCATCTCCGATGTGTACCAAGACCTGTTCGGTGAAGGTTCGTTCATCGGAAAAGGGATCTATGAGGTGGAGGCATTCGAGCGCTCCCTGACCGGACGCTTTCCCGAGAATACAATCCTCNNATATCCCTCCTGCTACAGCTTGGATGTGAACCGGCGGTATCGATGGATCCGCGGAGACTGGCAACTCGCAGGATGGCTGCTGCCGCGCGTTCCAGGCCCTAACGCACAGCGCCTCAAGAATCCGCTCTCCGGACTCTCCCGATGGAAGCTCTTCGACAACCTTCGACGAAGCCTCGTGCCTTCCGCATTGACCCTCCTCTTGCTGCTGGGCTGGACCGTACTATCCCCAATCTGGCTCTGGACCCTATCGGTGATCGGAATCATCCTGGTCCCTCCATTGCTGGCCACCATCCTCAACATGCTTCAGAAGCCGGAAGACGTGTTACCGGAGCAGCATGCCGCGGTCGCAATCCGTGCAGCCGGCCAGCACGTGGTTCAGACGGTATTGACGGTCACGTTCCTTCCCTACGAGGCGTTCTACAGTGTGGATGCGATTGTGCCCACGATCTGGCGGATGGCGGTCACGCATACCCGACTGCTCGAATGGAATCCGTCGAGTAATCAAGACCTCGATCGGCGTACGGACCTCGCCGCCTACAGTCGGATGATGTGGATCGGGCCCGTTCTTGCCGCGGCTTCGGCGATGTATCTGTCGCTGGAGGAGACCGCTTCGTTGGATGTGGCTGTCCCCATTCTGGGGCTCTGGCTTGCCTCCCCCGTTGTCGCGTGGTGGATCAGCCAGCCGATCACTCGCCCCGAAGTGCATCTGACGACCGACCAGACAAACTTTCTCCGGAAGCTGGCCCGAAAAACCTGGGCGTTCTTCGAGCAATTCATCGGAACGGACGATCATTGGCTGCCGCCGGATAATTTCCAGGAGCACCCGGTCGCCGTCATCGCGCATC
>CXWL01121159.1_pt1 | contig 22655 bp, 25 predicted proteins | sample 590931 | NCBI WGS metagenome assembly CXWL01 (sample SAMEA3498368, study PRJEB10139) | groundwater metagenome | biome: water well; material: biofilm material | place: Germany | collected 2015-04-27
TGCGGCTGGCCGAGCTTCTATGAGCCGATCGCCGACAGCGCGATGATCGAGATCCGTGACGTCAGCCACGGCATGATCCGCACCGAAGTTACCTGCGCCAAATGCGACGCGCACCTGGGGCATGTGTTCCCGGACGGCCCGCCGCCGACCGGCCTGCGCTACTGCATCAATTCGGTGTGCCTGGATTTCGTTGCGCGCTGAAAACGGCTCCTCAGCGAGGAGGGCGCTTTTGTGGCGAGGGAGCTTGCTCCCTCGCCACGTAATGACGGGTCATCATTGCGATCAATTAAATTGCACGCAATTGAATTGCTGACTATGGTTTTCCCTCTTTCCCCCTTATTTGAGGCATTGCCATGAGCAACACCCTGCTGAGCATCCCTTGCACCACCATCAAGGGTGAGCAGAAGACCTTGGCCGATTTCGCCGGCAAGGCCATCCTGGTGGTCAATACCGCCAGCAAATGTGGTTTCACCCCCCAGTACAAGGGGCTGGAGCAGCTCTGGCAGCAGTACAAGGACCAGGGCCTGGTGGTGCTGGGCTTTCCCTGCAACCAGTTCGGCAAGCAGGAGCCCGGCAACGAAGGCGCGATTTCCGAGTTCTGCGAGCTGAATTTCGGCGTCAGCTTCCCGCTGTTCAAGAAGATCGACGTGAATGGCAGCGATGCCCACCCACTGTTCGTGCAGCTGAAACAACAGGCGCCGGGCCTGCTGGGTTCCAAGGGCATCAAGTGGAATTTCACCAAGTTCCTGATCGGCCGCGATGGTCAGGTGGTCAAGCGCTTCGCCCCGACCACCAAGCCTCAGGACCTGACCCAAGAGATCGAAGCGCTGCTCAAATGAGCGTATCCCTGGCCCTCGACGATCAGCTGTGTTTCAAGCTCTACGCGGCCTCCAGGGCGGTGACCCGCGCCTATAAGCCGATGCTGGATCAACTCGGCCTGACCTATCCGCAATACGTGGTCATGCTGGTGCTGTGGGAATGGCACGCGGCCAGGCCGGTGCAGCCCACGGTCAAGGCCCTGGGCGAACGCCTGATGCTGGACTCGGGCACGCTGACGCCGNNTGCTCGGGCAGATCAGAGGCTTGTCGTCTTAGGCACCCACAGCTCCAGCAGGCCGTTGAGTTCCTCGCGACGAAACGGCTTGGCCAGGTAGTCATTCATGCCCGCCGCGCGGCAGCGTTCGCGTTCTTCAGACAGGGCGTTGGCGGTCAGGGCGACAATCGGCAGGTCGGGCCAACGCCCACTGCGGCGAATCTGCCGGCTGGCCTCGTAGCCATCCATCACCGGCATATTGCAGTCCATCAGCACCAGGTCGAAGGGTTGCTCCTCCAGGCACTTGAGCGCCTCGCCACCATGGGCGGCCACAATCACTTCGCAGCCCAGTTTGCCGAGCATGCCCTTGGCCACCAACTGATTCACCGGGTTGTCCTCCACCAGCAGGATGCGCGCCCGGTGGGCCAGGGGCGCGGCATCCAGCTGGACGGGGTCGAGGATCGGCTGGTCATCGCTACGCAATGTGCGTTGCAGGATCTGATACAGCGCGTTGCGGCTGAGCGGGCGCGCCTGTTGCTGCAACGGCGCGAGGGCCGCCACCTCTTCGCTGGGCATGAAGTTGCCATACGCGGTCACCAGCAGGATGGGCGCGCTGATGCCTGGGCGCAGGCGAAACAGGCATTCCGGGCAGTCGGTAATCAGCAGGTCCGGCGCCTGCCCGCTTAAATCGTCATCGATGGTGAAACAACGCGGGGTCAGCCCCCAATGGGGCAGCAGGCTGGTGAGCAGTTCCGCAAGCCCGCTGCCGGTACTGGTAATGGCGATCACCTCGCCTTTGAGCGCAGGTTGTTGAACGGCAGGCAGATGGGTGGGCAATGGCAGCTCGGCGCAGAACTGGCTGCCAAAACCCACCTCCGAACTGATGCTCAAGCGGCCCTTCATCGCTTCGCACAGGTTGTGCGTCAACGCCAGGCCCAGCCCGGTACCGCCAAACTGACGGGTGATGCCGGCGCCGGCCTGGGTAAAAGGCTGGAAGATTTTGACCTGGGCTTCCTGGGCGATGCCGATGCCGGTGTCGCACACTTCAATCTGCACCTTGCCATCAAGGGCGCGCAGGCGCACATCCACGCGGCCGAAGCGTGTGAATTTCAACGCGTTGGACAGCAGGTTACTGACGATTTGCCGCACGCGTGTCGGGTCGCCCAGCACCTGGGCGGGAAACTGCGGGTCGATCAGGCAGGTCAGTTCGACACTCGGCGCTGCGTTCTGCGACAGCAGGTTGGCGGTGTCTTCCACCAGCGAGCCCAGGTCGAACGGGATCACCTCCAGCTCAAGCTGGCCGGCGTCGAACTTGGACAGGTCGAGGATATCGTTGAGCAACTCCACCAGCACCTTGCCGGAGTCATGGGCGATCGACAGTTGCTGGCGCTGCTCGGCGTTCAGCGGGCTGTCCAGCGACAGCGCGATCATCCCCAGCAGCCCGTTGAGCGGCGTGCGGATTTCGTGGCTCATGTTTGCCAGGAATGCCGCCCGGGCCTGGGCCATGCCCACTGCCGTCATCTTCGCCGCTTCCAGGTCTTCATTCGACCGGCTCAGCCGCTGGTTACTGGCCTTAAGCTCCAGGGTGCGGGCAGACACAATGTCTTCCAGTTGCCCCAGGTACTCGGTCAGCCGGTCTTCGGCGTGGCGGCGTTGCTGGATTTCGGTCTCCATGTTTTCGAATTGCTGGTTGGCGACGCTCACCAGTACGCCGATTTCGTCATGTTCGTGCCCGGGCGGGCAGTCCAGGCGCGCCTGCTTGCGGTTGCTCAGCTCGCGGATGATGCGCACCAGCGGTTGGGTCAGCATCACGTAGAACAGGCCCAGCAGGATGCCGGTCAGCAGCAGGCTGCGGGCAAACCCGTTGGCCAGGGTGATCTCGGCGCGGCGCAGAAAGCGGCTGCCGAAGGCATAGGTGTCGACGTCGAGGCGCAACATACCGAGGGATTCGTTGGGCATGTGGCTCAGGAACAGCCGGTCTTCGAACTGGCGGTTGGCGCCAAACAGGAAATCGCTGATGGGGCGGTAGGTGCTTTCCTTGCGCGGCCGGTCGACATCGGCCAGCACCACGCCGTTGTTGTCGATCAACTGTGCATGGATGATCGCAGGGGAGTGCAGCAGGCCCAGGGTCAGCTCTTGCGCGAGTTCGGCATCGATGTTGTAGGCGATGCGTGACGCCGGGTTGTGGCTGATTTCGATCAGCGAGCGTATTTCACGGTTGATGGATGCGTCTTCACTGGCATAATCAATGCCGATTTGGATCAGGCTGAGCAAGGTTCCCAAGACGAAACCGACCAGCACAGTCAATCTGGCTTGTTTATAAGACAAGCGGTGGGCGAACTTGATATCCATCGAGTGTTGAACCACTTCACGTTTCCCTTCGCCCGGCAAGCATAGCTGAACATCCACAGGCTCTGGCTTGCCCGGCATGAATCGTTTTATACGCGGCCTCGTGCGGTCCGCCGCAGGGCTGCCAATACGCCATCTTTTGCAAGAAGTTGCCAGAGGAATAATTGTGGATTCTCGATTGAATGCCTTTCTTGAGCGGGCTGATGCAGTGCTCGCCCGCCTTGAACCCTTGTTGCCCGCACCCCGCCAAGCCATCGACTGGAACCAGTGCCTGGCTGCCCGTTGGCAGCGTGAAGGCCGCAGCGGTTACCTGTTGCCGCTCGACGTGAGCCTGGACATGCGCTTGTCCGATCTGATTGGCGTAGACAAGCAACGCGAAACGCTGGCGCGCAACACCCAGCAATTCATCGATGGCCTGCCCGCCAACCATGCACTGCTGTGGGGTTCGCGTGGCACCGGCAAGTCGTCCATGGTGCGCGCCTTGCTGGCCCAGCATGCCAAGGCCGGCCTGCGCCTGATCGAAATCGAGCGTGACCACCTGGCTGACCTGCCGCGCGTGGTCGAGCAACTGCTCAAGCTGCCGCAGCGTTTTATCCTGTTCTGCGACGACCTGTCCTTCGAGGCCGGCGAAGGCGATTACCGCGTACTCAAAAGTGTGCTGGACGGCTCGCTGGAGCAAGCGCCGGAAAACGTGCTGTTGTATGCCACCTCCAACCGCCGTCACCTGGTGCCGGAAAACCAGAGCGACAACGACAACTGGAAGCGCGTGGACGGCGAGTTGCACCCCAGCGAAGCGGTGGAAGACAAAATTGCCTTGTCCGATCGTTTTGGTCTGTGGCTGTCGTTCTACCCGTTCAACCAGGAACATTACCTCGATGTAGTCGAGCACTGGATCGGCGAGCTGGCGAACAAGGCCGGTTTGCAGTGGCAGCGTGATGAAGCCCTCGACATCCTGGCCGTGCGCTGGTCCACCGGTCGCGGCAACCGCAACGGTCGTTGCGCGTATCAATTCGCCCGTTACTGGGTGGGTCTCAAATTGCTGGAGCGTCAACCATGATCGAACTACAACAAGCCGGCACCGGCCTCGATGGCTATGCACTGCTCGCCGCGCAATTGGAGTCGCTGCTGGCCGACGAGCGCGACTTCATCGCGAACAGCGCGCAATTTTCCGCGTTCCTGTTCAGCCAGCTGGACGACCTCAACTGGGCCGGCTTCTACCTCAACCGCAACGAAGAGCTGGTGCTCGGCCCGTTCCAGGGGCAGATCGCCTGTGTGCGCATTCCGTTCGGCCGTGGGGTGTGCGGCGCTGCTGCGGCATCGCGCGAAACCCAACGGGTCGAGGATGTACATGCGTTCCCCGGGCATATTGCCTGTGACAGCGCGTCCAACAGTGAGCTGGTGGTGCCGTTGGTCAAGAACGGCGAACTGATCGGCGTCCTCGACCTCGACAGCCCGTCGCTGGCGCGCTTTACCCCGCAGGACCAGGCGGGCATCGAGCAGCTGGCGGCGATTTTCCTGCGCTTGACCGACTGCTGATCCACGAGGGGGCGGTGCGCGCCCTTATTGGCTGTCCGGCTCATGCAGCTGCACTTGCAGCATTCTTTCCAGCTCCAGCATCAGCTTTTCCAGGGTTTTTACCGTCGCTTCGATTACCGGCCGGGCATCGCCACGGGCGCATGCCTGTTCAATGGCTTCGCACTGCGACGCCAATGCGCTGGCTTGCACGATACGGGCAGCGCCCTTGATCTTGTGGGCCTGTTCGGTGATGTCCTGGGGCGAGGCCTGCGCGGCGATCAGTGCGAGCATTTCCTCGCGATCGCGGCGACTGCTGCTCAACAGTTCCTCCAGCAGGCGTCGGCTCATGTGCGGGTCTGCGCCGGTAAGGGCTTCGAAGTTGCCCAGGTCCAGGATCAGGCCGGGAGGTTTTGGGGTGACCCCCGCCAGCTGGCGCTCCAGGGCCGTGAGGCTGATGGGTTTGAACAGGCAGTCGTTCATGCCTGCCTCGGCGCAGCGCAGCTTCTCTTCGGGCTGGGCATTGGCGGTAAAGCCCAGGACGACACAGGGCGTCAGTTGCTCGCGCTGCTCGTATTCGCGGATCGAGCGACTCAGTTCGTAGCCGTTCATGATGGGCATGTTGCAGTCGGCGATCACCAGGTCGAAATGCTCCTGGCGCCATGCCTGGAAACCCGCGGAGCCGTTCTGGGCGGCGGTGAACTGGTGGCCCAGGTAGCCGAGCTGCTGGCACATCAACAGGCGGTTCGCCGGGTGGTCGTCCACCACCAGCACATTGAGCACGGGCGCCGTCGCGGGCGCTTCGGGCTTGAGTTCGTCTACCGCCAGCACTGACTGCAGCCGCGTCATCGTCAGGCTCACATGCACCTGGGTGCCCACCATGGGCACGCTGCTCAGGCTAAGTTGACCGCCCATCATGGCGCACAGGCTGCGGCAGATCACCAGGCCCAGACCCGCGCCGCTCCTGGCCAATTGCCCGGAGTTGTCAGCCTGGGCAAAGGGTTCGAACAGGCGCATCTGATCGTCCCGGCTGATCCCGATCCCGGTGTCTTCCACCACCAGTTTCATTTCGACCTGCAGCGGCAGTTGGGTAGGCATGACCTCCACCTTGATCTTGACCTGGCCGTGTTCGGTGAACTTGATCGCATTGCTGACCAGGTTCGACAGCACCTGCTTGAACCGCAGCGGGTCGATCAGGACTTCGGTGTCGTCAAGGTCGGGCTTGAACTCCAGCAACAGGCTGAGGGTTTTCTGCCGGGCCAGGCCGTCGAAGACGCGCACCACCGACTCGATCACTTCCCGCAGGTTGACGCGTTCCGGCGCCAGGCTCAGGCGACCGGATTCGATCCGGGCGATGTCGAGGATATCGCCAATCAGCTCCAGCAGATCCTTGGCCGAGTTGTAGGCGACTTCGATGGCCGGGCGGTCGAGATGGCCCTGGTCGGCGCGCTTGAGGGTCAGTTCCAGCATGCCGATCACCGCGTTCATCGGCGTGCGGATTTCGTGGCTCATGGTGGCGAGGAACGTACTCTTGGCGCGATTGGCCTCGTCGGCGCGCTCCTTGGCGTCGCGAAGTTCGTCGAACAGCTGGCGTCGCTCGCTGATGTCGATCCAGCCGCCGATGATGCCCTGGACCTCGCCGACGGAGTCGCGGTACGGCAGGATCCAGTGGTAGATCGTGAGTTTTTTCCCGCGCAGGTGCAGCACACGGTCCAGGATCAGCGGGATACCTTCGGCCACTACTCGCTGATAGTCGGCGTGGTATTGCGCCGCTTCTGCCGCAAGGGCGGTGCTGACCTGCAGCACGCTTTTACCGATCACGTCTTCGCGCTTGACGTCGAACACTTGCAGGTAGCTGTCGTTGCAGGTCTGCAGCAGGCCCTTGCGATCACGGACGTAGATCGGGTGCGGGGTTTCATTGACCAGCGCACGCATGAACTCGAACTGATCGTTGAGGGCGCGCTCGGCCATTTTGCGGTGCTTGATCTGCCGGCGCATGTAGGCGTTCCAGCCCAGGGAAATCAGGAGCAGCAACCCGGTGCCGATGATGATGCGTGCAATCAGTTGGTGATAGTCGCGCCAGTAGCTGTCGGACGCAGCGCTATAGCCCCGCCAGCGACTGTTGATCACCCCCAGTTCATCCGGGTCGATGCTGAGCAAGGCCTTGTCGAGAATCGAGCTGAGTTCTGTGGCGCTGCGCGAGGTTGCCAGTGAAAACATGGCGGGGATCGTGCCAACGCTGAAGCTGATTTGCACCTTGTCCTGGAACACATGGGAAGACAGCAGGTAGTTGGCGACCACCAGGGTGTTCACGGCGCCGTCCACCTGGCCCTGTACCAGCAGTTCGGCCGAGGTGAAGGTGTCGCCGGTTTCTACCAGCTGGATCTTCGGGAAGTGTTCCTGCAGGAAACCCTTCAACGGGGTGCCCTGGGTCACCGCCAGGCGCTTGCCCTCCATTTCTTCCAGGCCGGTGGGTGCCAGCGGCTCTTTGCGCGTCAGCATCACATAGGAGTTTTCCAGGTAGGGGCGGCTGAAGCTCAACAGGGCTTCGCGTTCGATGCTGGGGGTGATCGCGCCAATGATGTCCGCGTCGCCGCTTTCGACCTGTTTGATGATGGCGTTGACGTCGCGCCCGCGCTGGATCTCGAAGCGTAGCCCGGTGCGCAGGCGAATCAGCTCCAGCAAGTCGGCCGTGATGCCGCGAAAGTTGCCATCGTTGTCGAAGAACGTCAGCGGTGCAAAGGTTGCGTTCACGATCACCTTGACCACCGGGTGTTCGCTGATCCAGCGCTCTTCGCGTTGGGTCAGTTGCAACTTCTGGTCGGTGAGCAGGATGTCGCTGCCAGCACTCCAGCGTTTGGCGATGGCTTCCCGTTCGTTGGTGGGCACGGTTCTCAGTACGCTGTCGACGATGCTCTGCAGGATGTGCTGGTGCTGCGCCATCGCAAAGCTGAAGCCATAGGCCTCATGTTTGCCGAAGTTGGCCATGCGGATATTCTTCAGGTACCCCTTGTTGATCATGTAATGGGTGGAAATGGTGTCGCCGAGAAATACGTCGGCCTGGTCGAATGCCACCGCATTCAAGGCGTTTTGATAGGAGGGGTAGGCGCGGATGATTGCCTTGGGGTAGAGCCTTTCAACCTCCCCCAGCGGCAGGTAGTGGTAGACCAGCGACAGGCGCATCCCGGCCAGCCCCTCGCTCAGGCTGCGGGTTTCGCCTTCGCGGGTGACCAGTACCGGGCGGTCCACCGCATACGGCTCCGACAGAGTGAGGTTGGGGTTCGCCGCCTCGAAGCCATTGGAGGAACCCAACAGGTCGATATCGCCTGTTTCAAGGGCGCGGATGGCGGCCTCGCGGGAGGAGTAGCGCAATACCTTGACCGGTATGGCCAGTGCCTTGGTCAGCAGGCCGGCGTAGTCGGCGGTGAGGCCCTCATAGTCACGCCCGCTGGAAGTGAGGTCAAAAGGCGGGTAGTCGGGAAACGAGGTGCCCAGCACCAATTCACGTTTGTTTTGCAGCCACAGGCGTTGGGCCTTGCTCAGGTAGGTTTCCAGTTGTACGGAGCTTGCGCGACTCAGTAAGTTGAAGTGTTCCGGGCCCTTTTGAGGGGTTGCAGGCACGGCGGTGCTGAAGCACAAGCCGGCACTCAATATAATCAGATAGTCCTTTATACACCTGGGCATCCGTTTTCTCACACTAGCGCGTTTCGTTTTGCCATCTCGATAAGTTCTACCAAGGATGTGGCTTGAAGTTTTTGCATCAGCCGCTTTTTATAAGTACTTACCGTCTTGTTACTGAGGAACATGCCTTTGGCAATTTCCTTGTTGGTACGGCCTTGTGCAAAAAGTTGCAATACCATCAATTCGCGATCATTGACGGCCTTGAACAGGTCCAGTTCCCTGGTATCCACGCCCTCCCGGCTGCTGCCGTTCAGGGCCTGGCTGGGGAAGTAGTTGTAGCCGGACAACACCGCGCGGATGGCGCTCAGCAACTCGCTCAGGTCGCCTTCCTTGCACACGTAGCCATCGGCACCCGAACGCATGCAGCGCGTGGCAAAAAGGGTAGGGGACTGGGCGGTTAGCACCAGGGTCTTCATCGCGCAATTCATCGCGTTGAACCGGCACAGCACCTCCAGGCCGTCGAGTTTGGGAATGCTGATATCGAGGATGATCAGGTCCGGCAGGCATTCGCGGACCATTTGTATGGCGTCGCAGCCGTTATCCGTTTCGCCTACTACTTCATAACCTTCGTGCTCCAGTAACATTCGGATAGCAAGTCTTATAACCGGATGGTCATCAATAATAAAAACTGTGTTCATGATCACATTCCATGCAAGTGCAAATAAAGCGGGCACATTAGCTCAGAAGCTGAGGGCAGAGCATGAAGTCGAGGGGGAGTTGGTATAAAACAGGAAGTTTCCTACATAAAAAAAGGTAATAGCTGACCTATTGCCAAGGCTTTGTGAGGGGAGAGCTCAGTGTTTCAGCAGAGTGCGATTCGAATCGTTTTTCCAGGGATTTAACGGTGGTTTTGCAGGCACTTTTCGACGGGTTTATATGTTTGAAGTCCTACATTTATAACGTGGGTAATGAGCGGGTCAAACGCTCCAGCTCATCTTTGTTCAACGGTTTTGACAAGCAGCCGAGCAGTGGCAGGCCACGCTCCATTGCCTGGTTTTGCAGTGCGGACAATTCGGTGTCGGGAAGCCCGCTGAGCAAGATGGCAGCCCTGATAAAGCGTCGGCGACTGGCGATCTCGATCAATTCAAGCCCGGGCAGGTCAGGCAGGCATTGATCGCACAGGATGATATCGAAGGGGGCATCGGCCAGCGTCATCAAACGGACCGCCTGTTCGGCGTTTTCGGCGGGGGTCAGTCGTTCGTAGCCGAAGCTTCTCAACAGGCACTGAGTGGCGAGCAGTTGAAAGGGATGGTCCTCCACCAACAGGATGCGAAGGTTGCTGCTGGGCATAGAAGGCACACAGTGAGTCGAGCGTCGATGGGGGGCACGCGGGTGCTAATCGCCAGATTGACCTGGAACGTGCGCGATTATTCTTTGTGCGTTTGTGTGAATTCGATCAGGCCGCTCTGTTCCCTTCGTAGGTGAAATCTGTTCGGTGAACAGGCGGCTGGATCGGCAGGGTCATTGCGGGCTGGAGCGCCCCGTCATTTCCCGCGCCATTTCGGTGGCATAACTGTCGGTCATGCCGGCGATAAAGTCGATCATGCGCAGGAACGAAGCGTGCAACGGCCACGCCGGGTTGGGGGCGTTGTTGCCCAGCAGATCGAGAATGCGCCGGTTCTTGAAAGAGGGCGTGCGCCCGCCATGTTGCTCCAGTGCCGCACCGCAAAAGGCGTTCAGGAGAATTTCCAGGGTGGTGTAGGCGCCGATCTCATGCAGAGTCTTGCGCTTGTCCTGAAAGATCTTCTTGCGCGCCATGTCTTTGGCATCCAGCACGCAGCGTTTGGCCGGGCCGTGCATGTGCTCCACCAGATCGCCGGGCAGGGTGCCGGCCAGCAAGGCATCCTGTTGTTCGACGAAGGCCTGGGCCGCCGCATTGGTCAGGTGTTCGATGGCCTTGCCGCGCAGGATCGCCAGCTTGCGGCGGCGGGAGTCCTGGGGGCCGAGTTGGCGGTAGGTCTGCGGCAGGTCGTCGCCTACCAGGTTGAGTAGCAGGGATTCAACCTCGGCGTATTCGAGCAACTCCATTTCCAGGCCGTCTTCCAGGTCGATCAAGGCGTAGCAGATATCGTCTGCGGCCTCCATCAGGTACACCAGCGGGTGGCGCGCCCAGCGTTGTTCCTCGAGTTGCGGCAGGCCGAGCTTGTGGGCGATCTGCTCGAGGATCGGCAGTTCGCTCTGGTAGCAGCCGAACTTGTGCTTCTTGTAGCCCAGGGCGTCGGCGTGGCGGGCGGTCCAGGGGTATTTGAGGTAGGTGCCCAGGGTCGCGTAGGTCAGCCGTGTGCCGCCGTCGAACTGGTGGTATTCCAGCTGGGTGAGCACGCGAAAGCCCTGGGCATTGCCTTCGAAGTTGAGGAAGTCATTGCGTTCTGCGCTGCTCATGTCATCCAGCCAGCCGCGCCCTGCGGCCTGCTGGAACCAATGGCGGATGGCATCTTCGCCGGAGTGCCCGAATGGTGGGTTGCCGATGTCATGGGCCAGGCAGGCCGATTGCACCACCATGCCCAGATCGCTCGGGTCGCACCAGTCGGGCAGGGCGCTGCGCAGGGTTTCACCGACGCGCATGCCGAGGGAGCGGCCGACACAGCTGACTTCCAGGGAGTGGGTCAGGCGCGTGTGGATATGGTCGTTGCTGGACACCGGGTGCACTTGGGTCTTGCGGCCCAGGCGGCGGAACGCGCCCGAGAAAATAATCCGGTCGTGGTCTTTGTGAAACGGGCTGCGGCCGAGTTCTTCGGGACTGTGCAGGGGTTTTCCAAGGCGTTCGCGGGTAAGCAGGGTGGGCCAATCCAAGGCGGGTACTCTCCGTGCGGTGAATGACCCCCCCAGCTTCCCGGTTCAGCGACGCCTGGGCAAGCGAAAATCTACAGGCCGGCCGCGTCGATATCGATTAACAGCAAACGTTGACCGTTATTGAAGAATTGTCCTGCAGTGAGGCAGTACTGGTTCGTGGTGGCGTCGCGGTAGGTGGAGGACAGCGTCAGGCGGCGCTCGTCCCAGCCTTCGGCCAGCAGGTGATAGAAGTACGGGCGCCACGACCAGTTGTGGCCCAGGTAGCGGCTGTCNNAACCAGGGGAAGGCTGGCAGCTTGGGCAACTGAGTCAGCGGCGCCTGGGTTTCGGCCCAGGTCTGCAGGATTTTCATCAGCTCGGCCAACTGCTGGCGCAGCTGCATGATGCGTCCGCGCTCGGCCAGCTTTTGTTGGACGTAGGCCGCGCGCAGTTGGGCAAAGCGCGGTACGAAGGCGTCGGTGGCGAACCAGTCCAACTGCGCCTGGGCAAACAGGTAACCCTGCACATAACGCGAGCCGCATTCCAGGGCGAAATTCAGCTGCGCCTCGGTTTCCACGCCCTCGGCAATGATCCAGCAGCCGGTTTTTTCCGCCATCTGTGCCAGGGCCCGCACCACTTCACTGCTCGGTCCGCCCTTGGCGGCTTCCTGAAACAGGCGCATGTCGAGCTTGAGGATATCCGGCTGCAAGGCCAGCACGCGGTCGAGCTGGGAGTAGCCGGCGCCGAAGTCATCAATGGCAATGCGCGCGCCGGCTTCGCGGTAGCGCGCGACCACGTCGGCCAGGCGGCGGATGTCGCCGCCCAGCTCGGTGATCTCGAATACGATGCGCCGTGGGTCGACCCCGTGGCTGTGGATCTGTTTCAGGCTCGGCAGTGCCTGGCCGGGGCGCAGACGGTTGATCCAGCGCGGGGAGATATTCAGGCTCAGGAACCAGTCTTCGGGGGCCTCGTGCAGGCGGCTCAACGCGTTGTCGCGGATCTGCCGGTCGAGGCGCCGCAAGCTCACACCCGGCGTGCGCGGGTCGGCAAACAGCGGGCCTACGGACTGCAAGCGGCCGTCGGCCTGGCGTAGGCGGCCCAGGGCCTCGACGCCGGCGATGCGCCCGGTGGCGGTGTCGATGAACGGTTGGAAGCAGGCGAGCGGTTGCCCGTCGATCACGGGGCCTCCTTAAAAGAATTGGCGAAAAAAGGCCCGGCCCTCGAAAACGAGGACCGGGCCGTTTCTGTTAGCAAGAATGCAGCCAGCAGGGCTCAACTTTTGCGCGAACTGCCTTGCATCGCCAATTTGATCAATGGGATCAAGCCGGCGCCGAGTCTTACCAGGCGCGTCACACTGCTGATACTGCCGCCCTTGGCACCCTTGCCGGTGAAGAACCCCATCAGCGTAACCGCGGCCACGCCCCACAGCGGCGCGTGCTTGATGCCGATGTGGTCCTGCCAGTTATGGCGCATGTCCCGTACCTTGTGCAGGGGCGCCAACAATTGTTGGGATTCGTGACGGATCTCCTGGCGGTGCATTTCCATGCGCAGGCGGATCAGCGCCTTGCGCATTTCCCGGCGGGAGGTGTTGTGCGGGATTTCAGTCATGCTCATGGCAGCAGGCGCTCCCGGTCATTGGCCAGTTCTTCGAGGGTGGCGTGGAACGGCGTGGACTCATCGAACACCGCCGCTTTCAAGCGCACCCCGCAGAAGGCTGCAGCCAGGCTGTAGAACACACAGAGGCAGATAATTCCGGTCAGGCGGTAGCCGGTGTCCCACACCAGAATCATCACCAGTGTCGACAACCCCACCAGCAGCAGCAGGGCAAACACCAGTGCCAGCCCGGCAAACAGCAGCAGGCTGACGGTGCGCGCCTTCTGCTCCTGCAGCTCGATGCCAAACAATTCGACGTGGCTGTGCAACAAGCCTAGAACGGCTGCGCCCAGGCGTCGTGAGGTAGAACTTGCGCCCGTTGACGAGCCGGTTTCGCCGATAGACATAGTGTTAGCGCCTTGTAGCCAGCAGACCGATCAAAAAGCCCACGCCGGCCGCGATGCCCACCGATTGCCATGGGTTGGCCTGTACGTAATCTTCGGTGGCAGTGACTGCTGCCTGGCCGCGTTCACGCAGGGAGTCTTCGGTCAGTTGCAGGGTTTCACGGGCCTTGAGCAGGCTGTCGTGGATCTTGCTGCGCAGCTCATCGGCCTGGTCGCCGGCGAGCACCTTGGTGTCGTCCAGCAACTTCTCGGTGTCGCTGACCAGGGTTTGAAAATCCGCCAGCAGTATTTCTTGAGCAGTCTTTGCAGTTCTTCTGGCCATGGTTATCTCCGTGATTGGCTGATCTTTACATTGGCTTTCGAGTCACCGGTATCGGTGAAGGTTCAGTGCAATTGTGTGGTACAGCTTTTGCTTTGCCTTGGTGCGCAGGCTCCGGGGCTTGCGCCGAATCCGGGCGGGCCAAGGCCGATGCCTTGAAAAACCTTACCCTAATTAACCGAAACTCGCGGAAAAACCCTGTCGGTAACGGCCTGTTGTGTTGATCGCTGCGCTAAAGCGGTTCACGCCTCCTCAAAGAGCGGCGGTGCCGGTGGTGCCAATTTAGTGCGCGCAACCCTGGCTTGAACCGCTTTGGTGCTTTTTGCCTTTAATGCAGGCCTGCCAACCTCCATGGAAAATTTGCAAAGCGCGGTGGACACCCTTGTCCACAGCTCCAACACCCTGTTCATCCTGATCGGTGCGGTCATGGTCCTGGCCATGCACGCCGGCTTCGCGTTCCTGGAAGTCGGTACGGTGCGCCAGAAAAACCAGGTGAATGCGCTGTCGAAAATTCTCAGCGACTTCGCCATCTCCACCCTGGCTTATTTCTTTATAGGCTATTGGATCTCTTACGGTGTGAGCTTCCTGCAACCGGCGGCGGTAATCAGCGCCGACCATGGCTATGGCCTGGTGAAGTTCTTTTTCCTGCTGACCTTTGCGGCGGCGATCCCGGCGATCATTTCCGGGGGCATTGCCGAGCGTGCAAAGTTCGCGCCCCAGCTGTGCGCCACGGCGCTGATCGTGGCCTTCATCTACCCGTTCTTCGAAGGCATGGTGTGGAACGGCAATTTCGGCCTGCAAGCCTGGCTGCTGGCGACCTTTGGCGCGAGCTTCCATGACTTCGCCGGCTCCGTGGTGGTGCACGCCATGGGCGGCTGGCTGGCGCTGGCGGCGGTGCTGTTGCTGGGGCCGCGCAACGGGCGCTATCGCGAAGGGCGCCTGGTGGCGTTTGCGCCCTCGAGCATTCCGTTTTTGGCCCTGGGCTCGTGGATCCTGATCGTCGGCTGGTTCGGCTTTAACGTGATGAGCGCCCAGACCCTCAATGGCGTGAGCGGCCTGGTGGCGGTCAACTCGCTGATGGCCATGGTCGGCGGCACCGTCGCCGCGCTGGTGATCGGCCGCAATGACCCGGGTTTCCTGCATAACGGCCCGTTGGCCGGTTTGGTGGCGATCTGCGCGGGTTCCGACCTGATGCACCCGGTGGGCGCGCTGGTGACTGGCGTGGTGGCCGGCGGCCTGTTTGTGTGGTGCTTTATCGCCGCCCAGGACCGCTGGAAGATCGACGACGTACTGGGTGTGTGGCCGCTGCACGGCCTGTGTGGCGTGTGGGGCGGCATCGCTTGCGGCATCTTCGGCCAGACCGCGTTGGGTGGCTTGGGCGGCGTGAGCCTGATCAGCCAGTTGATCGGCACCGCGCTTGGCGTGCTGGTGGCATTCGGTGGCGGCCTGCTGGTGTACGGCGTGATCAAGCGCGTGCACGGGCTGCGCCTGAGCCAGGAAGAGGAGTATTACGGCGCGGACCTGTCGATCCACAAGATCGGCGCAGTCAGCCAGGATTGACCGGCGGCGCATCCACCCCGTGCAGCAGCCGGTAGCGGTTATGCCGCACTTCCTCCACCCGCGCCTGCACCTGTTGCGCCGGCAGGCCCAGCAGGGCCAGGGCGTGGGAGGCGAGCATCAGGCTCGATTCCAATAGCTCGGGCACCACTTCGGTGGCGCCTGCGGCTTTCAATTCGGCCCACTGGCTGTCATCGCGGGTGCGCACCAGGATGGGCACCTCGGGGTTGATCCTGCGCGCCTCTTTCAGCACCGTCAGGGCAACATCGCTGTCGTCCACGGCAATCACCACCAACCGCGCGCGTTCCAGGCCGACCGCACTGAGCAGCGCGCCACGGCGGCAGTCGCCGTAGTGCACGCTGCGGTCTTCGCTGGCGGCTTCCTGAACGCGCTCCGGGTCGTCATCCAGGGCGATAAAGGTTTGTTGCTCGCCGCGTAGAAAACGCCCGATGGATTGCCCGACGCGGCCGTAGCCGCAAATCACCGCGTGGCCGCGCAACTCGGCGTTGAGCGCGGTGATTTCCTCCAGTTGCACCTGTTGGTTGGGTTTGCGATGCAGGCGCAGGGCAATCGCCGGTGCCGCACGCAGCAACAGCGGCGTCAGCAGCATCGAGCAAAAAGTGGCGGCGAGCAGCAGCCCGTTGAACTCATCCGGGATCAACCGGCTTTGCTGCATCTGCGCCATCAAGGCAAAACAGAACTCGCCACCCTGGGCCAGGGCCAGGCCGCTGCGCCAGGCGGTTTCACTGTCGCTGCCGCGCAGCTTGACCAGGGCGGCGACCACGCAGCCTTTCACCAGCATGAGCGCGAGGGTCAGGCCGAGAATCAGCAGGCTATGGCTGATGAACAATTGCAAGTCGATCAGCATGCCGATGCTGACAAAAAACAGCCCCAGCAGGATGTCGCGAAACGGGCGGATATCCGCTTCGATCTGGTGGCGGTAATGGCTTTCGCCCAGCAGCATGCCGGCCAGGAATGCGCCGAGGGCAGGCGACAGGCCCAGCAGGTGCGTGAGCCACGCGGTGAGCAACACGATCACCAGCGCCAACAGCACAAACAGCTCGGCCGAGTGGGAGGCCGCCACTTCCCGAAACAGGCGCGGCAACAACCAGCGGCTGGCCAGCAGCAGGCCGACAAACAGCACCACGGTTTTGCCCAGCGTCAGCGGCAGCGCCCAATACCAGGCTTGCGCGCTGCTGCCGGCGAACACCGGCACCAGGGTCAGCAGCAACACTGCCACCACATCCTGGAACAGCAATACGCCAATCGCGTTCTGGCCGTGGCTGCTGAAGATTTCGCCGAGGCTGGTCAACTCCTTGCTGACGATGGCCGTGGACGACAGCGCCAGGCCTGCGCCGAGCAGCAAGGCGATGCCCGGCGCCACGCCCAGGGCCATCAACAAGCCGCCCAGCAACGCCCCGCAGCCCAGCACCTGCAAGCTGCCCAGGCCGAATACCACGCGGCGCAGAGCGAGCATTTTGGTCAGGGAAAACTCCAGGCCCAGGGAGAACAGCAGGAACACCACGCCCAGTTCGGCGAGGTCGGGCAGGTCTTCGCTGTCGTTTACCCAGTCCAGCGCGGTGGGCCCCACGGCCAGGCCCACGCACAGGTAGCCGAGCACGGGTGGCAGTTGCAGGCGACGAAACAGTGCGATCACCACCAGGGATGAGGCCAGAATGATCAGCAGGTTGGCAAACACAGGCAACTCCGTTGCAGGGGGGCGGCAAAAAGCCGCGAGCATCGCTGAGTCAGTTATAGGTCATGCTGATCTGGATCAGGTTTTTTGTTGTGGCAAGCGGGCTTAGAATGGTCGCCTGTTTTCTGATCAGGTCTATTCGTCATGCTTCCTGAATGCCAGTTGTTCGGCACCCTGGGTTGCCACCTGTGTGAGTTTGCCGAGGCCGAAATCATGCCGCTCGTCGAACACGGTTTGTTGGTGGAGCTGGTGGATATCACCGAGCCCGTCGACCTGACCGAAGCCTACGGCCTAAGGATTCCGGTACTGCGCCGGGTGGATACCGGCGCAGAGCTGGACTGGCCGTTCGACACCGAGCAGGTGGTTTCCTTCCTTCGTTAAGGTTTATCCGATGGCGGGTTTCCAAATATTGCGATACTGTATGCCCGTACAGTAAAGGAATAAAGGAAACGCCCGTGGTGAATGTCGAACAACTTAAAAGCAGCGTCAATCGCATGTCCGCCGACGTGGTGCGCGATGCGGTGAACGAGCTGCGCCTCGATGGCCTGGTCACGGAAGGCAAGACGCCCTTTAGCAAAGTGCATTTCAACACCTGTTTTGCCGAGATCGAGGCGTTGTTCCAGCGCGCCGGTTATCACAAGCAGCTGGACGTGGTGGGTTACCAGGGGTTGCTCTACGCGCTGTACGACCCCGGGCGCTGGGAGGCGGTGGATGTGCTGCGCTGGCTCAAGGAGTTCACCGACGCGGCCAGTGCCTCGCCGATCCTGCGGGCCGAATTGGCCAAGCCCTGAGATCCGCCCTAGGCTCCATCCCGCTTCATGCGGGATAATGCCCGCCTGTTTTTCCAGGCTTCGAGCATTGCCATGTCCAGTTCCGGTTTTTCCGCGTCCCAGCACCAAGCCAGCACCCTGTACCTGCCGCCTGGCCCTTGGGCGACGGTACTGGATTGCCTGTGCGACCACTTCCCGGCCATCAGCCGTGAACACTGGCTGGATCGCATCGCCCGCGGCCGGGTGCTGGATATCAACGGCAGCCCGATCAGCCAGGGCCTGTCGTACAAGGAGGGCCTGTGCATTTATTACTTTCGCGAAGTGCCGAACGAAAAGGTCATCCCGGTACAGGAAACCATCCTGTACGCCGACGACCATCTGGTGGTGGCCGATAAACCGCATTTCCTGCCCGTGACCCCGGCCGGTGAGTATGTCGAGCAAACCCTGTTGCGCCGCCTGATTCGCCGCCTGGACAACCCCGCGCTGGTGCCCCTGCATCGCATCGACCGGCATACGGCGGGCCTGGTGCTGTTCTCGGCCAACCCGGCGAGTCGCTCGGCTTACCAGCAGCTGTTTCCTACACGCAAAATCGATAAGTTCTACGAAGCCATCGCTCCGGCCCTGCCTGGGTTGAGCTTCCCGCTGGTGCATAAAAGTCGCCTGGTGGACGGCGAACCGTTCTTTCGCATGCAGGAAGGCGAAGGCGTCAGCAATACCGAAACCGCCGTTGAAGTGCGTGAGAAAAACGGCGACCTATGGCGCTATGGCCTGTTCCCTGTGACGGGCAAGAAGCACCAGTTGCGTGTGCACATGACGGCGCTGGGGGCGAGCATCTGTAACGACCCGTTCTACCCGGACGTGATCAAGGATGCCGTGGACGATTACGCCAATCCGCTGAAGCTGCTTGCCCAGGGCGTACGATTTATCGACCCGGTGAGTGGGATCGAGCGCAGTTTCCGCAGCCAGATCACCCTCGACTGGTAACCCCCGCAAACAACAAGGCCCGCGCGAGGCGGGCCTTGTTGGCAAACGCTAAGACTTACAGGTCTTTAACGGTGCGGACCTGATCCTTGTTGATGCGGGTCTGCTTGCCGTCCAGCTGTTCGAACTCGTAGAAGCCCGAATCCTTATCGAATTTAGGGGTGTCGACGGCCTGGATTTCGCGACCGTCATTCAGGGTGATCACTGTAGGCGAGGCGCAACCGGCGAGGGTGGCGAGGCCCAGTGCAAGCATGAGAGCGGCGATGGTCCGTTGAGTCATGGGTGTTGTCTCCGAGAGAATACTTTTTAATTGCTGACCTTGTGACGTGTAAGACGTCGCCAAAGTTCCTTGTGCGAAAGTTCATTCTGACACGTCAGACCTTGGGTGCAACAGCTGCGGCGTATTCAGGTTGGCCAGGCGTGGATCATCCGCCGGGCATTCCAGGCCGATGCCGCCCAGTTGCAGGAAGATCTTGCGCGGGCTGCGCTCTCCNNTCTCGCGCAGGTCGTCAAGAAGTCCCACGTCGATGTTGGGTACGTCGCACGGCAATATCAGCAAATGCGCATGCCGCGCCGCCGCCAGGCCGGCGCGGATGCCGGCCAGCGGGCCGGGAAAGTCCGGGCTGTCATCGCTCACCAGCTGGTCGGCGTAGGGCGCGTACCGGTCGTGGTTGCGGTTGCACGAGATGATCAGGTCATCGGTGAGCGGCCGGGTCAGGCTTTGCAGATGGGCGATCAGGGGCTGGCCGTGCCACGCCAGCAGGCCTTTGTCCTGGCCACCCATGCGCTGGCCACGGCCGCCGGCCAGCAACAGAATCGAACAGGGCAGGGGCGAATAATCGAGAGACATGGCGGTTCCGCTGCGGCAGGTAAATAGGGCCCTGTGATATAACATCGGGCTGTTCCTTCGACAACCGGACCGAGCCATGAAAGCCAAGGCCGATGCGCCCTTCGTACCCCTCAATATTGCTGTGCTGACCGTCAGCGACACCCGCACCCTCGACACCGACACCTCGGGCCAGGTCTTCGTCGACCGCCTGACTGCCGCCGGCCACAACCTGGCCGAGCGCGTGCTGCTCAAGGACGACCTCTACAAGATCCGCGCCCAGGTTGCCCACTGGATCGCCGAAGACGTGGTGCAAGTGGTGCTGATCACCGGCGGCACCGGCTTCACCGGCCGCGACAGCACGCCTGAAGCCGTAAGCTGCCTGCTGGACAAGCAGGTCGACGGTTTCGGCGAGCTGTTCCGCCAGATCTCCGTGGCCGATATCGGCACCTCCACCGTGCAATCGCGCGCCCTGGCCGGCCTGGCCAATGGCACGCTGGTGTGCTGCCTGCCGGGTTCCACCAACGCGGTGCGCACCGGCTGGGACGGCATCCTCGCCGAGCAACTGGATAACCGCCATCGCCCGTGCAACTTCGTGCCGCACCTCAAGCAGGCCGAACCCTGTGAATCCCGTGGGTAAGCCCGGCAAGACTGGCGCCCTGATGCCGGTGGAAGACGCGTTGCAGCAATTGCTGGACNNCTCCACCCTTGACCTGCCGCCCTGGCCCAACAGCGCCATGGACGGCTACGCCCTGCGCCTTTCGGACTGGGCCGGTGAGCCGCTGGTGGTGAGCCAGCGCATTTTCGCCGGCAACGCGCCACAGCCGTTGGCGGCCGGCACCTGCGCGCGCATCTTCACCGGCGCGCCGGTACCCGCAGGCGCCGACTGCGTGGAAATGCAGGAAAACGCCGTGGTCCACGCCGACGAGCGCGTGAGCTTTACCGAGCCGTTGCACGCCCACCAGAACATCCGCCCCCAAGGCCAGGAAACCACCGTCGGCGAATTGGTGCTCAACGCTGGCACGCGCCTGGGCCCGATTGAACTGGGGCTGGCCGCCTCCCTTGGGCACGCTCGCCTGAGCGTGATCCGCCGCCCGCGCGTGGCGGTGCTGTCCACCGGTGACGAGTTGATCGAACCAGGATTGCCGCTGGGCCCGGGCCAGATCTACAACAGCAACCGCCGCGTGCTGTGCTCATGGCTGGAACGCATGGGTTGCGAAGTGATCGACGCCGGCATCCTCCCGGATAACCTGGAAAAAACCCGTACATGCCTGGCGGGCCTGGGCAATGTCGACTTGATCCTGTCCACCGGCGGCGTGTCGGTGGGCGAGGCGGACTTCCTCGGTATCGCCCTGCGCGAAGAGGGCGAACTGGCCCTGTGGAAGCTGGCGATCAAACCGGGCAAGCCGCTGACCTTCGGGCATTTCCGTGGCGTGCCGGTGATCGGCCTGCCGGGCAATCCGGCGTCGACCCTGGTGACGTTTGCGCTGCTGGCGCGTCCGTACCTGCTGCGCCGCCAGGGTGTGCAGGAGGTGGCGCCGTTGCGTTTTGAAGTGCCGGTGGGGTTCACGTGGCCCAAGCCGGGCAATCGCCGCGAGTATCTGCGCGGGCGGATTGAGCAGGGCAAGGCGATCATTTACCGCAACCAGAGTTCTGGCGTGCTGCGCAGCGCGGCGTGGGCGGAAGGGTTTGTGGAGGTGCTGGAGGGGACGACGCTGGAGATGGGCGACCGGGTCAATTTCATCCCGCTGAGTGAAGTCCTGAACTGAGCACAAATCCAATGTGGGAGGGGGCTTGCCCCCTCCCACATTTGGATCTTTGTAGGTTTGGAGGCGCTCAGTAATCATCCCCGCGCTCAGTCACATCCCGCTCCACCGGCCCGGCATTCGGGTCGTAACCCACCGGGAACTTGCCTTTGAGCGTCCAGGCAAACGCAATAATTTCGGCAATCGTGCGATACAACTCCTCCGGAATACTGTCGCCCAATTCCATGCGTGCCAGCAGTTTCACCAGCTCGGCATTCTCATAGATCGGTACTTCATTTTCCCGCGCCAGTTTCAGGATGGCTTCGGCCAGGGCGTCGTCGCCCTTGGCGGTCAGGGTCGGCGCTTGCTGGCCGTCGTACTTGAGCGCTATCGCCTGGCGCGGTGGGCTGGGGTTTTTCATGCGGTTTCGTCCACCCAGCGTTGCTCCAGTCCGGTTTTTGGCCCGCGCGGCGGGGTGCCGAGGTGGCAGTCGAGGTCGCCGACGTTGAGGCCCGAGGTCACCAGGCGTTCACGCAAACTGCCCAAATGGCTTTCGATCAGGCTGGCGGTAAACGGTCGCGTGGCCCACAGCTGGCTGGACAATTTGCCCTGGGTCAGTTGCGCCTGAACCTGCAAAGGCCCCAGCGGCTCCATGTCCAGGGCCATCTCCACACGCCAGAGCATTTGCTTGGGGTCTTTTTTGTCTTTGCGTTCGGGCTGGTCCTTGTCCGGCGCCGGTTCCTCGCGCTGGAACTTGACCTGCAACGGCACGATGTCTTGCAAGGTGCGCATGGGGATTTCCAGTTGCCAGGTGGTTTGCAAGCGGCCATCGGCGGTGGTNNGTTGGTGCTGGCGGGCAGGGCGGGCAGCAGGTCCGCGACCAGCCGCAGCAGGGCGCCCTTCATGTCCAGCGGCGGCACTTGCGGGTTTTGCCCGGCGAGCAATTTGGCTTCCAGGAACGCGCCGCTGTTCTGGATCACCTGGGCCAGCACCTTGGGATTGCTCACCTGGGCCAGGTCGGGCAGGGCGGCCAGCAAGCGGTCGGCCGCCGCGCGCAGGTCGGCGGAGGTGCTGTCGCCACGCGGCAGGTTCTGGATCGCGGTAAAGACAGCATCCAGCGAGCCCTGGCGACTTTGCTGGGTGGCGAGTTGCTGCGTGACCGCCAATTGATCCTTGAGGCCGCTCAACGGCACAAAATTCAGGGTCTGCGCATTCTGCACCACGGCGCTGAGCAGGCTGCCGACGCGCAGTGGTTGCGGGCTTTCCACCGTCAGCGTCGCACCGGCCAACGCGTTATTGAGCACGGTGACCAATGAACGGTAAATCGCCGGCTGCGCCGTGCCTTGCGGCAGCATCTGCGTGGTCAAGACCTTGGCCTGTAACAGCGTGCCTACGGGCATCTGGTTGGTGTCGATGCGG
>CXWL01016205.1_pt1 | contig 22649 bp, 19 predicted proteins | sample 590931 | NCBI WGS metagenome assembly CXWL01 (sample SAMEA3498368, study PRJEB10139) | groundwater metagenome | biome: water well; material: biofilm material | place: Germany | collected 2015-04-27
GGCGGCGTCAAAAAACATGGATGGCTCCCGCGCTATTCGGAGTGATCACAGCCGCGTGACCGAGTCGCGATTCCCGATCCGCCACCACAACGAGGAAGCGGAGGACGAGCCCGAGGCAGGTGCGGCTTTCGACTGGCGCCGGGCGCGATAAGCGACCACCGCGGCCACCGCCATGGCGATCTCGGTCTGGCGGGCGCGCTCGTCCTTTTCCGCCTGCAGCCGGGCCACGAAGCCGGTGTCGTAGTCGCCTTCGATGAATCTGGGATGACGCAGGGCGCGATCAAAGAAGGGCAGCGTTGTCTTGATCCCGGTGATGCGGTATTCGGACACCGCGCGCAGCATGCGGGCGATGGCCGCCTCCCGGGTCTCGGCGTGCACCACCAGCTTCGAGATCAGCGGGTCGTAGAACATCGGGACCTCGAAGCCCTCGTACACACCCGAGTCGTCGCGCACGCCCGGGCCTCCGGGCACGCGCAGGGATTCGATCTTCCCCGGATTGGGGATGAAGTTCGCTTCCGGATCCTCGGCGCACACCCGGCATTCGATGGCGTGGCCGGTCTGGGTGATGTCCTTCTGGGCGAAAGGCAGAACCTCGCCCTGAGCCACCTTGATCTGCATCCGGACCAGGTCGATACCGGTCACCATCTCGGTGATGGGGTGTTCGACCTGAAGGCGGGTGTTCATCTCGAGAAAGTAGGGCTCGCGGTTCTCGTCGACCAGGAACTCGAGTGTGCCCGCGTTCACGTAGCCCACGCTTTTCACCAGGGCCACCGCGAGCGCGCCCATCTTCGCCCGCAGCTCGGGGGTGAGGAAGGGCGAGGGACTTTCCTCGATGATCTTCTGGTGGCGGCGCTGAACCGAACATTCACGCTCGAAGAGGTGGACGGCGTTGCCGTGGGTGTCGGCGAGGACCTGGATCTCGATGTGCCGCGGCTTCAGGATTGCGCGCTCGATGTAGAGGCTGTCGTCGCCGAAAGCACTCTTGGCTTCACTCCTGGCGCGCAGGACCGCAGGCTCGAGATCTTCTGCCTTGTGCACGAGGCGCAGGCCCTTGCCGCCGCCGCCGGCCGCGGCCTTGAGCATGAGTGGGAAGCCGATGCGCTCGGCTTCGACCAGAATGGCTTCGTTGTCGGCCAGAGGATGCAGGGCGCCCGGGACCACGGGAACGCCGGCGAGGACGGCCACCCGACGGGCGGAGGTCTTCTCGCCCATGGCGGTGATGGCTTCGGCGGGAGGGCCGATGAAGACGAGGCCCGCGTCTTTGCAGGCGGTGGCGAAGGCCGCGTTCTCGGACAGGAAACCGTAGCCGGGGTGGATGGCGTCCGCGCCCGCGCGTTTCGCCACCTCGATGATGGTGTCCATCTTGAGATACGACTCGCGGGACGGCGAGGGTCCGATGAAGTACGCCTCGTCGGCGTAGCGGACGTGGAGGGCGGCGCGGTCGGCCACGGAGTAGACGGCCACCGTGCCAATGCCCATCTCGCGGCAAGCCCGCATCACGCGCACCGCAATTTCGCCGCGATTGGCGATAAGGATCTTCTTGAATTTGCGGGGAGAGGGCACGAGGCTTTGGATTCTAGTGGCTCTTGTGACATCCTCCGCGTCGCCCGATGGAGGAGCGGTCCCCATCAGTAGTGCTTCGAGACGACGCTGTTGGTCGGTTGATCGAAGTACGAAAGGGGAGGACCGCCGAAGGGATTCGAGTCAACAGCGCTCGAGTGCCTGGACGCAGGGGAGAAGACCCCGCGGCTGCTGCGGTCTCGCAAAAGAGGCCGTGGAGTGCCTGAGGAACAATGGTCGCCGCCCGTTATCGCGGCGAATGAAAGTGGACCTTCACCGGTCCACCGTTGTTTCGACGATGGACTCCTTCGAGCACGAGTCCTATCGGAGATGAAACAACAACCATGAGTCGCCTTCCTGTCACCATCCTCGGAGCCACCGGCGTCGTCGGCCAGCGTTTCGTGCGCCGGCTAAAGGATCACCCACTCTTCGAGATTCAGCACCTCGCGGCCTCCGATCGCAGCACGGGGAAGACTTACGGAGCCGCCTGCGCCTGGCGACTCGACGGCGAGCCACACGGGGGCTTGGGCGATCGTGTCCTCGACGCTTCCCATCCTTCCGAGACGTTCTCTCCCGTGGTCTTCAGCGCGCTCGATTCGGGTCCGGCCTCGGAAATCGAGCCTCTGTTCGCGGCCGCGGGATCGCTCGTCTTCTCAAACGCCTCGGCTTTCCGCATGGCCGCCGATGTTCCACTGCTTGTGCCGGAAGCAAACGCGGATCATCTCGGCCTGATCGAGACGCAGCGCAAGGCGCGCAGATGGAAGGGCGCCATCGTCTGCAACCCGAATTGCACCGCCACCGTCCTGGTGATGGGCCTCGCTCCACTGCAGCAGGCCTTTGGCATCGAGCGCGTCTTCATGACCTCGATGCAGGCGATTAGCGGCGCCGGATACCCCGGTGTCCCGAGCCTCGACATCCTGGGCAACGTCATCCCCTTCATACGCAACGAAGAAGAGAAGGTGGAGGAGGAGACGCCGAAGATGCTCGGTCGTCTCGTGGACGGAGCGATTGAGCCCGCGCCTCTTGCCATCTCCGCGATGTGCTACCGGGTTCCGGTCATCGAGGGACACACCGAGGCGGTGAGCGTCGCCCTTCGCGGCAACCCGTCGCCCGAACAGGTCGCCGACGTTTTCCGCACATGGCGGGGGGACGCACGCTGGTCCTCCCTGCATTCGGCACCCGAGACTCCAATCCGCGTTCATACCGCGGAGGACCGGCCTCAGGTGCGCCTGGACGTCGAGAAGGACGGCGGCATGAGTGTTCATGTCGGTCGGGTGCGCGCCTGTCCGTTGCTCGGGATCAAGTTCGCGCTGCTCGGCCACAACACCGAACGCGGCGCCGCGGGAGCCTCGGTGCTGAACGCCGAACTCGCGCACGCTCTGGGGTACATGTCATGAGCCTCATCCTGAAGTTCGGGGGCAGCAGCGTTGCCGACGCGGCCTGCATACGCCGGGTGGCCGAGATCGCCAAAGCGGCGGCGTCTCGCTCTCCAGTGGTCGTGGTTTCCGCCATGGGAAAAACGACCGATGCTCTTTTCGCCGCGGCCCAGGCCGCGGAACGGGGCGAGACGGAGGCGGCACTTCGGGCCCTGCGCGCCATCGTCGAAAAACACAAAGAAGCCTGCTCCGAACTTTGGGCCGGCCAGCCGCCCGTCGATCTTCAACTGTTCGTGGACGCTCTCGCCACCCAGATCGACATGTTGCTGCGCGGAGTGGCTTTGCTTCGTGAGCTTTCCCCGCGCAGTCGCGACGCCATCGTGTCCTTCGGTGAACTCCTCAGTTCGCAGATCGTGGCCACGTTCCTCCACGCGGAAGGTGTGCCCACCTCGTGGCTGGACGTCCGGCGGGTAATGCGGACCGACTCGACTTTCGGGGGGGCCGAACCGCAGATAGCGGAAATCGCCGCTCTCGCCCGGACGGAACTCGTGCCCTTGATGGGCGAAGGTCGGGTGGTGGTGACTCAGGGCTACATCGGATCGAACCGGGAGGCCATCACCACCACGCTGGGGCGAGGCGGCAGCGATTATTCGGCTTCCCTGCTCGGGGCGGCCATCGGCGCTTCCGAAGTGCAGATCTGGACCGATGTCGAGGGAATCCTCACCGCCGATCCACGCATGGTCCCCGAGGCTTCACCCATCCTGGAACTCAGCTTCCGCGAAGCCGCGGAACTCGCCGCTTTCGGGGCGAAGGTTCTGCATCCCGCCACCATCCAGCCCGCGGTGGAAGCCAACATTCCGGTGACGGTGCGCGACACCCTGCGACCGCTGGGTCGGTTCAGCACCATCACCGCGCGGGGCGGCAGCGGATCGCCACGGCCGGCCACTGCCATCGCCAGCCGCAGCCCGATTCAGGTGATTACCATCGAAAGCACGCGGATGCTGGCGCAGAGCGGCTTCCTCGCGCGCATCTTCGAGGTGTTCGGCCGGCTGGGCGCTTCAGTCGACGTGGTGGCAACAGCTGAGGTCAGCGTGTCACTCACCGTGGAAGCAACGGCGCCCATCGAGGCGCTACGCCTTGAACTGGGTTCTTTCGCCCACGTGAGCGTGGCTTCGGAACGCGCACTGGTGGCTCTGGTAGGCGAACGGCTCAAACACACGCCTGGCCTGGCGGCGCGGGTCTTCGGCGCGCTCGCCTCGATCAACGTCGAGATGATCTCTATGGGGAGCAACGAGATCAATCTGAGCCTGGTGGTCGAACGCAAGGACGAAGCCGCGGCGGTGCGACTGCTGCATCAAGCGCTCTTCGCGGGAAGTGGAGAGACGAAATGAAGATCGGATTGTTCGGACGAGGTCGACTGGGCACAGCCATCGCGACCCTGGGCGGGGAGCGCATCGGTTGGCAGTTGGGTCGGAATCAGACGCCACCGGGTCCGGTGGACGTGGCGATCGACGCCTCCATGGGCGAGGCCGCGGAGGCGCACCTTGGCTGGGCGCTCGAGACCGGAACCGATCTGGTGATCGGCACCACCGGCTGGTCGATCCCCGATCTCGAGGAGCGAGTGGCGAAGCGCATCGGTGTGGTCGTGGCTCCGAACTTCTCCATCTCCATCGCTCTGTTCGCCCGGGTGTCTCTCGTGTTGGCGCGGTTCGCCGCGTTGGATCAGGCACGAGACCCCTACCTCGTCGAACATCATCACGCACGCAAGAAGGACGCTCCTTCCGGCACGGCCAGGCTGCTGACCAAAGTCATCATGAAGGGCTGCCCGCGCAAGACCGAGTGGACGCTGCAGGGTCCGGGCGAGTTGAAGGAACACCAGCTGAGTGTCTCCGCTATCCGCGCCGGCCACACCTACTCGAGTCACACCGTGGGCGTTGATGCCCCCGCGGAAACACTCGAGATTCATCACGCCTCACGTTCGGCCATGGCCTACGCCGACGGCGCCCTGCGCGTTTCCGACTGGATCCGCGGACGCAAGGGCGTGTTCACCATGGACCAGTTTTCTCAGGAAGTTCTCGATCCCCTTTTCCGCGAGGTCAATCTGTCATGAGCCAGACGTCTGCCGATTTCTCCGGGCTCTCCGTAGCCCTGGCCACACCGTTCACTTCCTCGGGCGACCTCGACATGAAGGCGTTTCGCGCTCTGGTTCGGCATGTGGCCGGCGGCGGCGCGGATGTTCTGGTCGTTCTCGGATCCACCGGCGAGGCCGCAACCATCGCGGAGCACGAGCGCGACCCGCTGATCACCGCCACCCTTGAAGAAGCGGGCGGGAAGAAGGTGGTCGCCGGTACGGGCCACAACTCCACCCGGCAGACCGTGGCCTGGACGAAGCGCGCGCAGGAGCTGGGCGCGCACGGCGCGCTCATCGTGACGCCCTTCTATAACAAGCCGACGCCCCAGGGCCTCGTCGCCCACTTCCGTGCCGCCGCCGAAGCCGCCCCCGGGCTTCCCTTCATCGTCTACAACGTGCCGGGACGCACCGGCCTGAACCTCACCCCCGCCGCGCTCCAGCTTCTCTGGGAGAACGAACAGGTCGTGGCGGTGAAGGAGTCGAGCGGCAACGTGGCCCAGATCGGCGAGATCGCGCGTACCCTTCCAGCGGGCAAGACGCTGCTTTCGGGCGACGACAATCTGGCCCTCGCCTCTCTCGCCGTGGGAGCCGAGGGCCTGGTGTCGGTCCTGGGCAACATGGTTCCGAAGGAGACGAAGCAGTTGGTCGAGGCCGCGAAGGCGGGCCGGCGCGATGAAGCGATCGAATTGAACAATCGCCTCCTGCCTCTGATCGACGCACTATTCCTCGAGAGCAATCCCATTCCCCTCAAGGCCGGTCTGCAGATGATGGGACTCGGCGGCGACTTCGTTCGCCTACCCCTGGTTCCCGCCTCTGAGGGCACGCGGGCCCGGCTCAAGGACGCCCTCGCGCAAGCCGGCATCCAGTACTGAAACGTGATGGATCTTGAAACGCTGCGCGCCTTCTACGATCGTCCGCCCGCGGAATCGGCGGCTGATCCTCGCTGGGCGGAGGCCCATGCGGCCCTGCTTGGCGGCCTTGAGTCGGGCGAGGTCCGCGCCGCACAGCCTTTGGGCGATGAGTGGCGAGTGAACGCGTGGGTCAAGCAGGCCATCCTCGCCGCGTTCCGCGCCACGAAGATGGTGGAGCTTCCCGGCCCCGGCTTTCCCTTCATCGACAAAACGGCCTTTCCGGCCCGCGCGTTTTCTGTCGACGACGCTGTGCGAATGGTGCCCGGCGGGTCGAGCGTGCGGCGCGGTTCTTTCGTGGCGCCAGGGGTCACACTGATGCCGCCCGCGTTCATAAACATGGGCGCCTATGTCGATGAGGGGGCCATGGTGGATTCGCACGCCCTCGTGGGCTCCTGCGCGCAGATCGGCAAACGCGTTCATCTTTCAGCCGCGGCTCAGATCGGCGGTGTGATCGAACCCGCGGGCGCCCGGCCCGTGATCATCGAAGACGACGCGTTCGTGGGTGGACTCGCCGGTGTGTTCGAAGGCGTACGGGTGCGGCGACGGGCGGTGCTCGCAAGCGGCGTGATTCTCACTGCGTCGACCGTGATCCACGATCTGGTGCGGGAGCGCGAATGGGTGCGCGAGGTCCCGGAAGACGCGGTGGTGGTTCAGGGATCCCGCCCGGCCCGCGGCGGATTCGCCGAAGCCCGCGGCCTGCACCTCGCAACCGCGGTGATCGTGAAGTACCGCGACGCGAAGACGGACGCCGCGACGGCGCTGGAATCGGCGTTACGTCTGTAGGGCTAACGGTCGCTGAGGGCGATCCGTGCTGCGATGCGGTCGAACGCTTCCAGACGCGACTCAGCCACGGGGCGTGCGCACCGCCCGCGCCGTTAGCGGGGTTCGAACGCGAGTACGTCGTGGGCGAGGGTGACGGTCATCGTGGAGAGCGACTCCACGGCGGCGCGTTCGCTTTGGCGGAAGCCGCGGTAGGTGGCGGTCAGGATGGCGCGGAGGGCGGGCGGGCCGAACGTCCGGTTCTCCCGCACGGTGGCGCGGTCGAGGAGCGCGAAGCCCTCCGCCATTTCGGTCTCGATGCGCGCGGCCCGCGATTTCTCTACCTTGGCGCCCTGCACGCGTTCGCGCAGTTCGATGAGGTCGTCGGGAGCGGGCACCGCCACAAGGACCAGACCAGCGGGACGAAGGACGCGCGCGAACTCGCCGGCGTTCACACGGGCGTCGATTGACGTGATGAAGTCGAACGACTGATTGGCGTAAGGAAGGAAGCGGTCGGCGTTGGCCACTACGAAGAGGACTTCGGGCGCGCCTTTCGCCGCCATCTCGATGGACGGCGCGGAGATGTCGACGCCGTGGCGCTCGAGTCCCTGAAGCGGGCTGAGGTGACGGAGGAACGCACCCTCGCCGCAGCCCACATCAAGCAGCGTCGCGGAGCCGCGGCTGGCTCGCACCGAGATGGCGTGACTGAGGGCGCGGTGGACGGCATCGGCGTGGCCGAGCCCGGCGAGAAGGTGACGGGCCTGGGCCGCCTCGCGCGAGTCGCCCGGACTCTTCGACCGGCGATCCTGGGGCTGAAGCAGGTTGAGCGCACCCGAACGATGCTGATCGAACGAATGGTTCCGCGCGCACAACCACCGCGCACCCTCCTGCCCGAGCGGTTCAGCGCAACCCCTTACGGTGCAAAGGAGATCTACGAGCATGAGTCCAGGCGAAGGCCGAATTTCTGTCGGGCTCGGCTGCGCCGAGACCTCCATGGCAAAGTCGCTTGCGCTCGTTTGTCACTTCGGCCGAAGCCGCGGGGGTTCAGAAGGGCTCCGCGGTCGCGAACCTCTTCTGGGCAAAGTCGCTGCACTCGTTTGTCTGGGGGGCTGAGCATGGCGACGAACGGGATTCTGCGGCCCCCCAGCTCTACAAGGGTATATTCCCGTGTTTCTTAGGGGGGTTCTTGTCGCGCTTCGTCTTGGTCATCTCGAGGCCGGCGATGATCCGACGGCGGGTGTGGCGCGGCTCGATGACATCGTCGATGAAGCCGCGGTCGGCGGCCACGTAGGGGTTCGCGAACTTCTCCTTGAACTCCGCAACCTTGGCAAGACGCATGGCGATCGCGTCCTCGGCGGCCGCGAGTTCCCGGCGGTAGAGCACGTTCACCGCGCCCTCGGGGCCCATCACCGCGATCTCGGCCATGGGATAAGCGAAGTTCAAATCGGTGCGAATGTGTTTCGACGACATCACGCAGTAAGCACCCCCGTAGGCCTTGCGGGTGATGATGGTGATCTTCGGCACCGTGGCCTCGGCGTAGGCGTAGAGGAGCTTGGCCCCGTGACGGATGATGCCGCCGTATTCCTGGGAGGTGCCGGGAAGGAAACCGGGCACGTCCTCGAAAGTGACGAGGGGAATGTTGAAGGCGTCGCAGAAGCGGACGAAACGCGCGGCCTTCACGGAGGCGTTGATGTCGAGGCAGCCAGCGAGAACCGCGGGTTGATTGGCGACGATGCCGACGCTCTTCCCCCCGAAACGGGCGAAGCCCACCACGATGTTGGCGGCGTAGTGCTCGTGGACCTCAAGGAAGCGAGCGTCATCCACCACCGCGTGGATGAGCTTCTTCATGTCGTAGGGCTTGCTCGGATCATCCGGGATCAATGTGTCGAGCGCGGGATCCTCGCGGTCCGACGGATCGGTGGTGGCGTGGACGGGTGCTTCTTCCAGATTGTTCGAGGGCAGGTACGACATCAGCTCGCGAATGAGCAGAAGGCAGGCGCGATCGTCATCGGCCGCGAAATGGGCCACTCCGGAGCGGGCGTTGTGGGTCATGGCCCCGCCGAGGTCTTCCTTGCTGACCTCTTCGTGAGTCACCGTCTTGATCACGTCGGGCCCGGTGACGAACATGTACGAAGTGTCGCGTACCATCAGGTTGAAGTCGGTGATGGCGGGCGAATAGACCGCTCCTCCCGCGCAGGGCCCGAGGATCGCGGAAATCTGGGGAATGACGCCGGAGGCGAGAGTGTTGCGCAGGAAGATGTCGGCGTAGCCGCCTAAGGAAGCGACGCCCTCCTGGATGCGCGCGCCACCCGAGTCGTTCAATCCGATAATGGGGGCGCCCATCTTCATTGCGAGGTCCATGACCTTGCAGATCTTGAGGGCGTTGGTTTCGGACAGTGAGCCGCCGAAGACGGTGAAGTCCTGGGCGAAGACGAAGACCAGGCGGGAGCCGATGCGGCCGAAACCAGAGATGACGCCGTCGCCGGGAATCTTCTGCTCGGCCATGCCGAAGTCGGTGCAGCGGTGTTCGACGAGCTTGTCGAGTTCCTCGAGCGTGCCCTCGTCGAGAAGGATCTCCACCCGCTCGCGCGCGGTGAGCCGGCCTTCGCGGTGTTGGCGCTCGCGACGCTCGACCCCCCCGCCTTCTTCGGCGCGGCGGACTTTGTCCCGAAGGACGGCGACTCGGTCTGTCATTTCTGTTGCGCCTGATTCAGTTAGTTGGGCAGTCGACCGCACTGGGCCGCCCCGCAAGGCGGTCCCTCGCCACAGCCGCCGAACGAGGGCGCCGGGCCCGAGGACGATGCGCCGCCTGTCGACACGGCGAAGGTGGAGAAGAGGCGGGTGACTTCGGAAGCGCCACACGAGGGGCAATCGGGCCGGTCGTTGAAGCTCCGGGCCAGGCGCTCGAAAGGCCGGTCGCAGCGGGTGCAACGATATTCGTAGAGGGGCATGGAGGTCGGTAGTCGGGGAGTCCGGTGCGGCGGTTGATGATATCGCCTCGGTGGAGGCGCGTCGGGTTGGGCGTGATGAGCGTGGGGTCAGGGTACCGTGATCTTGAGGAGCGGCCCGGGCTGGCTCTCGTTGCCTCCGCGGTCCACGGCCACGATTTCGTAGGTCCGATCGCCGCTTGCCAGATTCGTGTCGCGGACACGGAACAAGAGCCCCTCGGTCTGGATGACGAGAGCGCGGGGCGCGCCGCCGATCGATCGATACAGACGATAGAACTGGACGTCGGCCGAAGGCGAAGCCGTCCAGGAGAGTTCCACGAAGTCGACGCCGAGGTCACCGGTGAGCTGGCCGGGCGCGTCGGGGGGCACGATGTCCTTCACTTCAACGCAGACGGGTTCGGTGGGGTTGCTCTCGACGAGCGGTGTGAAGGAGCCTGCGTAGCGGACGGAGTAGCAGGGCTTATCGCCGGGAGCGGGCGTGGGGTCGGACCATGTGGTGGCCCGGAGATGGTCTTTGACCAGTCGCGCGACGCCGTCGGTGCGGAAGATGCGAATGCCCGTGGTCGGGGTGGGTGAGGGCGTCGGGGTGGGCAGGGGGCTCGCGGAGACGCCGGGAACCGGCGCGGGCAACGGCGAGCCGGGAGAGGGAACCGGCGTCGCGCCGGGAACCATCGTGGGAGTGGGGACCGGGCTCGGAGTGGGGAGCGGGCTCGGAGTCGGAGTCGGGGCGGGCGTTGTCGGAACACCGGGAGCGGCAGCGGCGGGCACGCTGGCAAGCGGCGAGGCCCCAGGCAACGGCGTCGGCGCGGGCGAGGCCACGGGCGTCGGCCAGGGCTCGGCCCCCGGTGGGTTGATCCAGCGCAGCTCGACGCCGGTGGCTGTGTTGGTCGCCGAGAGCTCGATGGGAACGGCGGGAACCACGGCGGGAGTGAAGGCGAGGATCGGCGCGTTAGCGGAGCGCGCCTTCCCGGCGAAGGCGCGGACAGTGATGCGGACGGGGGCCACGGGCCTTGGAAAGCGATGAACTCTGAGTTCACCGGGCGCCACTTCTTCGCGAAGCAGGGAAACCGCGGTTTTTCCGAAGTCCCCCACGGCCGGAGCCTGAAGCCACTCGAGTTCGATGACGGGAAGAGGCCGGGCCTCGATGGTGGTGCGCGGAGCGATGGCGCGGATCTCGATCTCGTCGCCCATCTGCGCGACTCCCATCGCGGTTGGAACCATGGGCGTCTTCACCCAGGGCGGCAGTGGATCGGCGCGTTTGCCGCACGCCGCGTTCGTGCCGAGAGCGACGATGGCCAGAAGGAAGAGGGAGCGGCCGTGGAGGGTTCGTCGCATGGCGGGCGGATAGTATAGAGACGCGATGAGTTTTCTCTCCCTGCGGGCGCTGGCGGTCATCGGAGGCGTCTACGATCTGGCCCTCGCTGTGCCCATGATCTTCGCCCCTGAACTGACCGCGCAGATGTTTGGCGCGCCCGCGCCGGTGCCGGTGGTGAATGCGCAGCTGAACGGACTCTTCACCTTCACCCTCGCCCTCGGCTACTTCTGGGCCGCGCAGGACGTGGACGCGCGAAGGGGTTACCTGTGGATCGCTGGAGTGTTCGTGAAGCTCGCGGGCGCCGCCCTCTTCATCGGCGATCACTTCCTGCGCGGTTCGCCGTCGACATTCCTGCTCTTCGCCGCCACCGACGGATCGATCGCGCTGGTCACGCTCGCGGCTTTGTTGAGTACCCGAAACGCCACGCGGCAGACGTAGGGCCGCCGAGCTAGTACGCCTTGGTCTGCACCCGCTTCAGCAGTTCGTCCTTGGTGAGCTTGCCGCCGGTGAAGGCGTCGAGATCGGCCTTCTGCGCGCGCACGATGACGGTGCGGGCGGGCTTGGCCCGAACCCAGGGCTGAGGGCGCGAAACGAGTTCCACGGAAACCGTGACCATGTCGCCCGGTTGGAGGGCCTTGAGCAAAGTGGAGTCTTCGAGGATGGTGGTGACGAGGGCGTGCTTCACGTCCTTCTCGACCTGCTCGGGCGCGCGGGTGTCGTCCACCGCGTCCTCGAGGAAGAATGTCCAGGGCAGAGGAAAGTTCGCGGTGGTGGCGGAGTCGGAGAGTCCGGGCCGGAGTTCGGCCATCAGCTGGCGTTCGGTTTCGGCGAAGGCGGCCTCGGCCTGCGCCCGCATGCGCTCGGCCTCTTTCCGCGTCTCGCGGATGCGCGCCTCGAGGTCAGTCAGGTCGCTCGGACGTTCTTCCCGAGTGACAAGGACCTGGGGGCCGGTGGTAGGGCCCGAGACAGAGATCTCCGGCTTGGCCTGCTCGGACCGGGGTGAGGATTGAGGTGGCAATGAGCGCGGGGGCAGCAGGAAGATGGCGCCAATGCCGTCAAGGTAGACGAAGCGCGTTTCCGGCAGACCGGCGAGGAACACCATCGGCTCGGCCGGGCGGCACGCGGTGGCGAGACGCTGCTCGAGACGCGCGGCAAAGCGCTGAAGGTCCGCGCGCAGGTCGACCGGAGGTGCGGCGGAGAGAGCCAGAGCGAGGGCGTAGGCAGCGATCATCGGACGTTAGCGGCCCTGCGGTTTGGCGGTGACGCGCACCAGGTTCTTCATCAGCTCGCTGGTGCGGGCGGCGTCGGCGCCGGTGCGCGAATCGATGTAGGCAAGACCGGCGGCGATCTGGGCCATGTCGTACTGGCGCTGCAAGTCGCTTTCGGTGCGGAGGCCAGCAAGGCGCGCCTCGAACATCCGTGCCTGCCGCTCTTCGCTGGCCTTCAAGAGACGCTCGACCGTGGCCGGTGAGAGGCTGGAGACGGCGCGGGCGCCCGCAGCCTGGGGCGCTGAGGATTCGGCGACCTGGGTGAGGGTTTGACGCAGGTCGGCGATCTCCGCCTGATACCGGCTCTCCTGGGACTTCAGAATGTTCTGGAGCTCGTCATACGAGACGAACTGCGGCGCCGCTGCGCTGACCAGAGGCGCCTGTTGAGATGAGGACGGAGCGGACTCGGCCACGATGGTGGAGGATGACGGAGCTGGCGAGAAGACGCTGCGTCCCGCCACCGCGAGACCGATGCCAAGCACGATGCCCGCGGCGGCCACCAGACCGGGCGGAAAGCGATAGGCCAGGCCCCTGGGTGCGGGAATGGAAGCGGCAACCGGGAGGGTCCAGCCCCCGAGGGTTTTCCGGACGCCTTTGAGATCGGCGTATTCCATGCGGCAGGGAACGCAGGCGGCGAGGTGGTCGCGGGCGCGGGAACGTTCGGCGAGCTCGCCGTCGTCGTAGAGCAGGGCGATGATGTCGTCGCGAAGGGCTTCGCAATTCAAGGGTGCGGTCATGTGACTCCTAAGACTCCGTGGAATCGTGGATTGTGGATGCGCTGGTCACGCCGTCCCGGGCCAGATGTTGTTTCATCTCCACCAGACCTCGGTACAGCCGCGTCTTCACGGTGGAGGTGGGCAGACCAAGGGTCTCGGCGATCTCAGCGAAGGTGAGGCCCTCGTATTCCTTCAAGATGATCACCTCGCGTTGCTCTTCTGAGAGCTTCTGAATGGCCGAACGAACGCGTTCGGCGAGCTGGTTTCCCTCGCTGCGGGCGAGGGGTGACGGCGACTTTGACTCGAGGGCCGGAATTTGGGGTTCGGGTTCATCGAGGCTGACATAACTCTTTCCCTTCTTACGACGCAGTGAGTCGCGACAAAGATTGAGGGCGATCTGGTAAATCCAGGAGGAAAACTTCGCCTCCCGTTTGAACGCCTTGAGTCCGCGAAAAGCGCGGAGGAAGGCCTCCTGGGTGATGTCCGCCGCGTCCTCGGTGGATCCGAGGACACGCCAGACGGCACCGCGGATCTTGGACTGCCAACGAGACACAAGTTCGTCGTATGCGGCCACGTGGCCCGCCTGGAAGGCTTCGACGAGTTGCTCGTCAGACATCTGTGAACTATTTAGCATCAGCCGGAAAGATCCTGGCTTCTTAATTTGAGACGTGACACGGGGTAAACAGTTTCAGGCCTTCGGATGGGTCTGTTTATATATATCTAGCAAATATTTCGGATTGACGTGGGTGTACCGCTGCGTTGTCGAAAGGCTGGAGTGGCCAAGCAGCTCCTGAATCGACCGCAGATCACCCCCTCGTTGCAGTAAATGGGTGGCGAACGAGTGTCGGAGGGTATGGGTGCTGGCTTTAGTCCGGATCGACGCGCGAACCAGGCCGCGGCCGACGATCCTGCGCACGGTCCGGTCAGAAAGAGCCTTGCCCTTCGCGCCCGCGAATAGAGGTCCCTTCGCTGCCGTGACGCCGCGCGCCAACAAATATCTAGTAATGGCTATATACGCATGAGACCCGAATGGAACCCAGCGCTCTTTTCTTCCTTTACCAATAATGCGAATTGAGCGATTGGCCATGTCCACATCTTCCAGACCCACGCTGACAATCTCAGCGCAGCGCATCCCCGTGGAGTAGAGAAGCTCCAAGACGGCCGTATCTCTTTCTTCCGATTTATTAGTCTTATCAGAAGAAGTCATCAGGTCGTCGGCTTCCTGCTCCTGCAGGTAGGTTGGGATGCGCTGATCCTTGCGCGGCCCCACCAGGCTCCGAGCTGGATTTTTGGTGAGCGTGCCTTCCCGGCTGAGGAACCGGAAGAAGGAGCGGAAGGTGGCGAGTTTCCGGCCAGCGGTGGTGGCGGAGGCCTTGCGGGCGTGCAGGTCGGCGAAAAACGCTCGCAGCAGCCACAGGTCGATCTCGGTGACCGCGGGCTCGTGCGCGAGGCGGGCTCGTGCGAAGTCCTGGAGCTGGCTCAGGTCTTTGGCGTAGGCCCGCAGAGTGTGGGGCGAGGCGTTGCGCTCGTTTCCAAGAGAGGCCAGGAAGCGATCGATCTCGTCCCGCATGTCGCTACCCTACGACAGAATCCCCCGTCGCGGGGTGGCTTGGCCCAAGGCCAGGCTTCGCGCTCGACTTGAACGCTTCCAAACGTGACTCAGCCACCGGTGCAAACCCGGTCGCTGAGGGTGGTCCGTGCTGCGAAGCAGTGGAGCGCGCAGCCTGGCCTTGGGCCAAGCGACCGTGTCATGAGGCACGCTCAGAGCGACGGCCTGAAACCGCGATCGACAAACTGCCCAAGAGCCACAAGCGCCCGCTCGGAAAGCGCCCGGCGACGAAGCCGCTTGTCGCGGATGGTCTCGGCGAGATCGGGAAAAAGACCAAAGGCGATGTTGGTGGGCTGGTAGTGCTTGGGATCGCTGCCGGAAATGTAGCGACCCAAAGCACCCATGGCTGTTTCCACCGGAAAGGCCACCGGCTCCTCGCCATGAGCCCTGGCCGCAGCCGCGATCCCCGCGAGCAGACCCGAAGCCGCCGATTCCACGTAACCCTCGACACCGCTCATCTGGCCGGCGAAGAAAAGGCCGGGCCGCACGCGGGCCTCGAAAGTGGGATGAAGGGTCTTGGGCGAGTTGATGTAGGTGTTGCGGTGGATCATGCCGAAGCGGACGAACTCGGCATTCTCAAGACCGGGAATCATGCGGAAGATCCGCTTCTGCTCGGGCCATTTGAGATGGGTCTGGAAGCCGACCATCGAGAAATGGCTGGCCGCGAGATTGTCCTGGCGCAGCTGCACCACCGCGAAGGGCCGCCGTCCGGTGTGCGGATTCAACAGGCCCACAGGCTTCATGGGACCAAAGCGCATGGTCTCGGGACCACGGCTCGCGATGACTTCGATGGGAAGGCATCCCTCGAAGAAGAACTCCTTTTCGAAGTCCTTCACCTCGGAGCATTCGGCGGCCATGAGTTCGGTGAAAAACGCCCGGTACTCGGGCTCATCCATGGGGCAGTTGAGGTAATCGTCGGTGCCCTTCTGATAACGCGAGGCCCGAAACACCTTGGTCATGTCGATGCTGTCGGCTTCGATGACCGGACTCACCGCGTCGTAGAAATGCAGATGCGTGTCGCCCACGAAACGCGCGATGTCGGCGGCGAGCGCGTCCGAGGTGAGCGGACCGGTGGCCACAATGGCGAGAGGCTCGGTGGGCAGAACCTCGCGCTCTTCGCGATGAATCACCACGCCTTGGAGCTTGGTGATCTCCTCGGTGATGCGCTGCGCGAACAGGCCGCGATCCACGGCGAGTGCGCTGCCCGCGGGGACTTTCACCTCATCCGCCACCCGCACAATCAGCGAATCGAGGCGGCGCATCTCTTCCTTCAGGATGCCCGCGGCCTGATCGAGATCGTTTCCCCGCAGCGAGTTGGAGCACACGAGTTCAGCGAAGTCCGACGTCTGATGCACCGGTGTTTTGAGCACCGGGCGCATCTCGTACAGATCGACGCCCACACCGCGCTTCGCGAGCTGCCAGGTCGCCTCGCTCCCCGCAAGGCCTCCGCCGATGACCGAAACCCTGGGCGTCAATTGGACGCTTCTAGCTCGGCCGCTTCCTTTGCTTCCTTGGCCGCGAAGGCCACGGCCGCGGCAGCCGCCGCTTCAATCGCCCACTGCGGCTGTCCTCCTTCGAGCGGACGCTGGTAACCGCACTCGTCGTCGGAGCAGGCGATCAGCCAGCCCTCCTTCTTGGTGTCCTTCTGAAGGAGATACGGCTTGGCGCACTTCGGACACGGCTCGGGGATGGGCCGGTGATAGGCGGTGAACTTGCACGTGGGGTACTTGCGGCAGCCGTAGAACGGCTTGCCGAAGCGACCCTTGCGCTCGACCACCTGGCCCTCGTGGCACTGCGGACAAAGGAGGCCGATGTCCTTGGCTTCCTTCTTCTTGATGTATTTGCAGGTCGGGTAGTCGGAGCAGGCGATGAAATTGCCGAACCGACCCTTGCGCCAGGCGAGCGGCTTCTTGCAGTCGGGGCAGGACTCGTTCTCGATGGGCTTGAGCTTTTCGAGTTCGAGACGGCCCTCGGCGCCGCGCACCAGCTTCTTCGTGACCTTGCAGTCCGGGTACTTCGGGCAGGCGAGGAAGAAGCCGAACCGGCCCTTGCGGGGCACCAGCATTTCGCCGTGCTCGGTGCAGGGCTGCGAGAGCGCTTCTTCTGAAGCCTCGGGAGCGCCTTCGGCGGCGCCCGCGAGCTGACGCGTGGTTTTGCAGTCGGGATAGTTGGAGCAGGCGAGGAAACGCCCGTACCTCCCCCACTTCATCACCATGCCCGAGCCGCACTTGTCGCAGATCTCGTCGGTCTTTTCCTCGACGCCCTTGACCGACCGCATCTTCTTGGCCGCGAGCTTGAGGTCTTTCTCGAACTTCTTCCAGAACTGGTTGAGCGTGTTGAGGAGGGTGTCCTTGCCCTCTTCGATCTGGTCGAGTTCCCCCTCCATCGCCGCGGTGTATTCCACGTTGACGATGTCGGCGAAGTTTTCAACCAGGAGGTCGGTGACGAGGAAGCCGATCTCGCTCGGCCAGAGTCGGCCATCGCGCTTCTCGATGTAGTCGCGCGCTTCGATGGTGGAGATGATCGACGCGTAGGTGGAAGGCCGGCCGATGCCGTTTTCTTCCAGTTCCTTCACCAGACTCGCTTCCGAAAAACGCGGAGGCGGCTCGGTGAAGTGCTGATCGGTGTCGAGCTTCTTGAGCTTGAGCTTCTGGCCCTCCTCGAGCGGAGGCAGTCCGTCCTTGGCTTCGGGTTCGGCATCGGCTTCGGCGGTGTTGGCGGCGGGGCCGCCCTGGGCCTCGACCTTCTTCGCCTTGGCTTTCGCCACCTCTTCCATGGACTCCTCGTACACCGCGAGGAAGCCCTTGAACTTCATGACCTGGCCGCGCGCGCGCAGCAGATACGGACCGGCGGTGATCTCCACCGCGGTTTCGTCGAACACCGCGGGCTTCATCTGCGAAGCCACGAAGCGGTTCCAGATCAGCTCGTAGAGCGCGATCTCGTCCTTCCCGAGGTGCTTGCGCAAACTGGACGGGGTGAGGGAAAGGTCGGTGGGGCGGATGGCCTCGTGGGCATCCTGAGCGCCTTCCTTGGTGCGATAGAGGATGGGCTTTTCGGGGAGGTACTCGTCTCCGTAGGCTGAGCCGATGTGGCCACGCACCGCCACCAGAGCGTCATCTGAAACGCGGGTGGAGTCGGTTCTCATGTAGGTGATGAGACCGACGCTGCCCTCGAGGCCCACTTCAAGACCCTCGTAGAGTTTCTGCGCCACCTGCATGGTCTTCTTGACCGGGAAACGCAGCTTGCGGAAGGCATCCTGCTGCAACTTCGAGGTGATGAACGGCGGCACGGGATAACGCTTGCGCTCTTTCCGCGTGACCTTGGAAACGACGTACGCCGCCTTCTCGAGATCGGTGCGGACAGTCTTGGCGTCGGCTTCGTTGGTGATCTCGATCTTCTCGCCGTTCTTGCGGGAGAGGCCGGCGGGAACGATGGGCGGAATGCCGCTGTCGAGGAACGCGGTGACCGACCAGTATTCCTCGGGAATGAAGGCCTTGATCTCGCGTTCGCGTTCGCAGATCAGACGCAGGGCCACCGACTGAACACGCCCGGCAGAGAGACCGCGCCGCACCTTGTCCCAGAGGATGGGCGACACCTTGTAGCCCACGAGTCGGTCGAGGACGCGCCGCGCCTGCTGGGCGTCGACCTTGGGGATATTGAGTTCGGCCGGGTGTTCGAAGGCCTTTTGGATCGCCCCCTTGGTGATCTCGTGGAAGACCACGCGCTTGAACTTCGATGGGCCCTTGGTCTTCTTCTTGCCCCCCAGCTCCTGGGCCAGGTGCCAGCAGATCGCCTCTCCCTCACGGTCCGGGTCGGCGGCCAGGAACACTTCGTCGGCATCCTTGGCGGCCTTCTTCAGCTCGTCCATGATCTTTTTGCGGGTGGGCAGGACTTCGTAGTCGATTTCGAAGCCGTTTTCGACGTCTACCCCCAGCTTGCTCTTGGGCAGATCCCGGACATGGCCCATGGAGGCCTTCACGGTGTAGCCCTTGCCGAGGTACTTATTAATGGTCTTGGCTTTGGCGGGCGACTCAACGATGACGAGGCGATTTGGCAAGATGAAAGGTCTTTCTTCCTTGGCTCTAGATGAAGCGATTCCTTTCTAGGTTATGCCGGACTTGCGCTGCGAAACAAAGTCCCGGGCAATCTTTCGATGCGTCCCTCGAGTTCAAGGGCCGATAAACGGGCCATGAGCACCGGGGTAGTAAGGCCTGTAGACACAGAGAGTTGATCAACGGATCGGGCTGTCGATCCGATGAGTTTTTCGAGGATCACATCGGTGGAGGGAAGGGCACCCACATTGGGCGCCCCTACATCCGAATCGAGGCCGAGGTGGTCGAGAACGTCCAAGAGGCCCCGAATCAGCAAGCCGCCATCGCGGATGATCTGGTTCGGTCCAAAGGCCAGCGGGTCGCCCGGGCGGCCGGGGACGGCCAGAACATCGCGCCCTTCATCGAGGGCGAGACGTGCGGTGATGGAAGCGCCGCTGCGCGCTCCCGCCTCGACCACGATGACCGCTTCGGACAGTCCTACGATGATCCGGTTGCGCCTCGGGAATTGGCCCGGCGCGGGCGGGGTGCAAGGCGGAAGTTCGGAGATCACCGCACCCTTCGCTTCGATGTCGCCGGCAAGACCGCGATGTTCCCCGGGATAGATGATGTCGACGCTCGACCCGAGGACAGCGAGGGTTGTGCCCTTTCCGAGCAACGCGCCTTCGTGAGCCGAGCCGTCGATGCCCCGGGCGAGCCCCGAAACCACTTCGATGCCGTGGCGGGAGAGGCCGCAGGCCAGGTCTCGCGCGATCGACCGTCCTGATGGTGTGGCCCCGCGCGACCCCACGATGGCGACGCGCCGCGCCCCTTCCGTAAGAGCGCCGCGGAAGAAAAGAACCGGGGGAGGGTCGTAAATCGCGGCCAGGGACGCGGGGTAGGCAGCGTCCCCGAGCGCCACCACCTTCTGGCCCTTCTTCGCGGCCTCGGCCAGGATCCGCTCGGCCTCGCGGCGGGCCGAGCCGTTTTCGAGAATCGAAACCGCCTCTTCACCGAGCGGCTCGATGAAGCGCCGGGGGTGTTCGTAAAGCTCGTCGACACCATCGTCTTTGACCAGTCGGGCCATGCGGGACGGACCGAGTGGCGAGAGTTGAAGCAGGGCCAGTAGGCGGAGGGTTCTTTCTTCCATCCCGAATTGTCCGGGCACAGGGGTTCGGACCGGGTCCCCAAAAAGTCCGGCCCGCCCCATCTTCGGGCGGCTTAAGAGGCGAGGGAGGATAATTGCCCTGGGAACACCGATGATTCGCTTCGAGGAGATCGCCGAAACCGTTCAGCTCCACCACCCCGGGGCCGATCTCGACGTGTTGCGCCGGGCCTACGTCTTCTCCGCGGTGGCCCACAAGGGGCAGGTCCGCGCGAGCGGCGAGCCCTACCTTTCGCACCCCCTCGAGGTCGCGAGCATCCTTGCGTCCTGGCGCCTCGACCCCATCTGCGTGGCCGTGGGCCTCCTCCACGACGCCCTCGAGGACACGCTGGCCACACCGCAGGAAATCGAGGAGAAGTTCGGGCCCGTGGTTCTCCACATCGTGGAGGGTCTTACCAAGATCGCGCAGATCACCTTCTCGTCGCAGGAAGAGAGACAAGCCGAGAGCTTCCGCAAACTCCTCCTCGCCATGGTCGACGACGTGCGGGTGATCCTGGTGAAGCTGGCAGACCGGCTGCACAACATGCGCACCCTGGGGCACCTGGCCGAAGAGAAGCGCGTGCGTATCTCCCAGGAGACGATGGACATTTACGCGCCGCTCGCCGGACGTCTCGGCATGAGCCGGATCAAGAACGAACTCGAGGACCTCGCCTTCCAGCACCTCGAGCCCGAGGCCTACGCCTCCCTGCTCAAGCGGGTGGAAGCGCGGCGCGCCGACGCCGAAGCGGTGATCTCGAGGATGAGCGCCACCATCCGCGACCTGATCAAGGACGCCCACATCGAGGCCCGGATCGACGGACGGGTGAAGCGTCTCTTTTCCATTCAGCAGAAGCTGATGCGCCAGAAGATCGATCTCGATGAGTTGTACGACTTCATCGCCCTGCGCGTGGTGGTGAATTCGGTATCCGACTGCTATTCGGTCCTCGGCCTTCTCCATCACTCCTTCAAACCAGCGCCCGGCCGGATCAAGGACTTCATCGCCATCCCGCGGCCGAACGGCTATCGCTCGCTCCACACCACACTGGTGGGCGATCACGGCACGCCCTTCGAAGTGCAGATCCGCACTGAAGAGATGCACCGGATCGCCGAGGAAGGCATCGCCGCGCACTGGAAATACAAGGAAGGCGAGCAGGCGTCGAAAGACGATGAGACCTTCGCCTGGCTCCGGCAGTTGCTCGAAGACGTGCAGGATCCCAAAGAGTTCCTGACTTCCCTCAAGCTCGATCTTTATCCCGAAGAGGTCTACTGTTTCACCCCCAAGGGCGCGGTGCGCACGTTGCCGCGCGGGGCCACGCCCATCGACTTCGCCTACGCCATTCACACCGAAGTGGGACGACGCTGCGTGGGAGCACGGGTGGGCGGACGCATCGTGCCCTTGCGCACCAAGCTCAAGAACGGCGACATCGTCGAGATCCTCACCGCCCCCGGCCATCAGCCAAGCCGCGACTGGTTGAACTTCGCCGTCACCTCGCGGGCACGGACGCGGATCAAACACGATCTCCATCTCGCGGAACGGCAGCAGTCCCGCGACCTTGGTCGACGCCTGCTCGAACGCGAGTGGAAGAAGTCCCCGCTGCGGTCCCGCTCCATCGAAGACGAGACGGCGAAGATCGAGGCCATCGGTCGCGAGATGGGGGCAGGCAGCCGGTACGACGAGGTTTTGTCTTCCCTCGGCTTCGGACGCATCGACGCCGCCTCGCTGATCGAGAAGCTGGTGCCGCCCGAACTCAAGGGCAAGACCGGTCCTCCCCCCGTGCGGCCGGCCCGGTCGGTGACGCCCGGCGACGCGCGGATCTCGGTGGACGGCGTCGACCATCTCCTCGTCTATCGCGCGCGTTGCTGCTCGCCCATCCTTGGCGATCCCATCACCGGCTACATCACGCGCGGCCAGGGCGTCTCTGTGCATGCGGAAAACTGCCCGAACGTGCGCAACGCCGTCGTCGATGCCCAGCGCCGCGTGCCCGTGTCGTGGGACCCCACTCCGGGCGAGACCTACCCGGTGCGTCTGAGTGTTGAAGTGCACGATCGCCCCGGTCTGCTCGCGGCCATGACCACGGCGGTGTCGGACAAGGGCGGCGACATCCGCAGGGCCGAGGCGCGCACCTACGACGACCGGCCGGGCATGGTCGACCTGGTGGTGCGGGTGCGCGATCTCGAGCACCTCAAGGCTCTGGTGCGCTCGGTCAGAGACATCTCCGGTGTGGCCCGGGTTGAACGCACCTCACTCGCGGATGCGCCGCAGTAGCATTCGCCAAATGCCCAAGAAAATCATTCTCACCGACCAGGCTCCCGCACCCATCGGCCCCTATTCGCAGGCGGTGAGCGTGGGCGATCTCGTTTTCCTCTCCGGCCAGATTCCCCTCGATCCGAAAACCGGTGAACTGGTGGACGACAACATCGAAGACGCCACCACCCGAGTGCTCGAAAACATCCGCGCCGTACTCGAAGCGGAAGGTCTCTTGTTCGCGCACGTGGTGAAAACCACGGTGTTCATGCGCGACCTCGCCCTCTTCCCGCGGATGAACGCGGTCTACGCCACCGTGTTCTCAGACCGACCGCCCGCGCGTTCGACCGTCCAGGCCGCGGCTCTTCCGAAAGGCGTGTCGGTGGAGATCGAGGTCATCGCCTCTCGGCTGGCGTAACGGGAGCCTCCGCGGCCGGCCGAAGCCACGGCCAGAGGCGGAGAGACGGAGGGTTCAGCGGTGTGGGTGGTGGGCCCGCTCGGATTCGAACCGAGGACTTACCGGTTATGAGCCGGGGGTTCTAACCGCTGAACTACAGGCCCGCCCGCGAGCCTATCAGCACCCGCGATCCTGCCGCGTCTATCGAACGGGGAGGACGGGGGTGGCGGGCGGTTGGGTGG
>CXWL01119387.1_pt1 | contig 22645 bp, 23 predicted proteins | sample 590931 | NCBI WGS metagenome assembly CXWL01 (sample SAMEA3498368, study PRJEB10139) | groundwater metagenome | biome: water well; material: biofilm material | place: Germany | collected 2015-04-27
GATCCATCATGACGAACACTTGGCGTGCGCCAGTCGCGAGGTCCATGGCGCCGCCCACTGCCGGAATCGAACCCTCAGCACCGGTGTGCCAGTTGGCCAGGTCACCGTTGACCGAGACCTGAAAAGCACCCAGAACGGCGATATCGATGTGTCCACCACGCATCATCGAAAAGGAGTCGGCGTGATGAAAGTACGCACCCCCGGCCAGCAGTGTTACGTGTTGTTTGCCGGCATTGATCAGATCATCGTCTTCCTCGCCCGGCGCCGGACTCGGGCCCATGCCCAACACACCGTTTTCGCTGTGCAGGAACACTTCCTTGTCACCCAGATAATTGGCCACCAGCGTCGGCACGCCAATGCCGAGGTTCACGTAGGAGCCTTCAAGAATATCGTCGGCCACACGCTGGGCCATTTCGCTACGCGAAAGTTTGTTCAAAACAGTCATGGCGGACCTCAGTTGGCGTTGGCTTTCGGAAGACGGGCGAGTGGCACGGCAACTACGCGCTGAACGAAGATCCCCGGTGTGACAATGTGCTCGGGATCCAGCTCGCCCAACTCGACGATCTGGTTGACCTGAGCGATAGCCGTTTTCGCCGCCATGGCCATGATCGGCCCGAAATTACGTGCAGCCTTGCGATAGGTGAGGTTGCCCCAGCGATCACCTTTTTCGGCCTTGATCAGTGCCACATCGGCGTGCAACGGCATTTCCAGCACGTAGTTGCGACCGTCGATCACCCGCGTCTCCTTGCCTTCAGCCAGTAGCGTTCCATAGCCTGTTGGCGAATAAAACGCACCGATGCCTGAACCGGCGGCGCGGATGCGTTCCGCCAGGTTGCCCTGCGGAACGACTTCAAGCTGTACCTTTCCGGCCAGGTAGAGTTCGTCGAATACGTAGGAATCGGATTGGCGCGGAAACGAACAGATGACCTTGGCAACCCGCCCAGCCTTGAGCAAGGCGGCGAGACCGATTTCACCATTGCCGGCATTGTTGCTGATGATGGTCAGCTCGCGGGCGCCCGAGGCGATCACACCATCCACAAGTTCGGATGGCATGCCGGCGGTACCAAAACCACCGACCATGATGGTCGAGCCATCGGCTATCCCATCAAGTGCGGCAGCGATGGATTCAAACGTTTTATCGATCAAGGCGTACCCCATGTTTCATGTTGACTAGACAGCGAAATCTGGCTGCAAAAACCGCTTGAATCACGGTGACTGCACCGGTGTGCATAGCCTGCCAAACAATTGGCCAGTGAAGGAGGGCCGACACTTGATGTCGTGCGATCAGCGAACGCTACCTTGAGTCATTCCCGTTCCGTCCGGTGACGAGTTGACGCTGATGATGCTGCCCTTAGCGTCTGAAACTCACTCACTGAAGGGATCAAACATCAGTTGCCGGAACATTGGATGTATTTCTTACACTGGATAGAGTTCGTCCAGCACTGTCATCAATGCTCGCTTCCGTGGGTTTTCCAGTCCGAGCCAGGCCACACCGATGCCCGCGCCGCTCATGGGCAGCGCCAGTGGCCGGGTCACCACGCCGACTGGCAGCGCTGAAGCGGCGCCACCTGGCAAAATACCGACGCCCAGCCCGGCAGCGACCAACGCCAATTGTGTAGTGAACTCACCCATTTCCCGGGCGATGGTCAACGTCACTTTGCGGCGATGAAAACCCGCCAGCATTTGGTCGTATAAACCGGGCGCGAATTTGCGCGCGAGCACCAATACCGCAGATCCGGCCAGATCCTGAGGTTTTATACGAGCCTGGCTGCAAAGTGCGTGGTCTTGCGGCAGCGCCACCACCAGCGACTCCTCGAAGAGCAAACGGGTGTGTACGCCAGGCACATTCAAGGGTAAGCGCACCAGACCGAAATCCAGGGCGTTGTCCAGCAAAGCCCGGGTCTGCGGCAGCGAGGGCATGTCCTTGAGTTCCAGCTCGATGCGCGGGTAGCGCTGCTCCAGCGTACGCACAAGCGTTGGCAACAAGTGCGCCAGCGTCGACGACACAAATGCCAGACGCAGCACCCCGGCTTCTCCGGCTGCAGCCTGTTGCAACACTTCACGGGCCCGAGCGGCCTGACGCAGGGTTGCCAAGGCTTCGGGGAGAAACAGCGCACCTTCTTCGGTCAACTCGACGCCGTGACGATCACGTTCGAACAGCAGCGCGCCAACATCGTCTTCCAGTGCGCGTATCTGCGCACTCAACGCCGGCTGGACGATGTGCAGACGCGCTGCCGCACGACCAAAGTGCAGTTCCTCAGCCAAGGCTGCAAAAGCCCGCAAATGCTTGAGTTCCATTGATCCTCCTGATCCGTATGGTGTTTCTGGTGATCACGATCGGTGATTACGGCATCACCATAAACGATTGGCACGCCGGGGCGGAAGCGGTCGAAAGTGGGGTCGTTGCCCTATGCATAAAACCAAGAAGGGGAGGCACAGATGATCGATAACTTTCGCCTGAATCAGCGTCGGGCGCTGATCACCGGCTCGGTGCGAGGCATTGGACTGGCCTTGGCGCGCGGGTTGGCACAGGCGGGCGCTCAGGTGGTGATTAATGGTCGCGATGCCCAACGCGCACAAAGTGCCTGCGCGTTGTTACGGGATGAGGGGCTGGACGCGGAATATTCATTGTTCGACGTGACCGACCACCAGGCCGTTGCAACCGCGATCGATGCGCTGGAACACCGCTCAGGCCCGATCGACATTCTGATCAACAACGCCGGTTTGCAACATCGTCAGGCGCTTGAAGACGTGAGTGCGCAAGACTGGCATCGACTCATGAGCACCAATCTCGATGGCGTCTTCAACGTGTCCAAGGCCGTGGCCCGACACATGATTGCTCGCCGGCGCGGCAAGATCATTAACATCGGCTCGGTACAAAGCGAACTGGCTCGCGCCTCTATCGCGCCGTATGCCGCCAGCAAAGGGGCCGTGCGCATGCTTACTCGTGGCATGTGCGCCGACTGGGCCAGGCATGGCCTGCAGATCAATGCCTTGGCCCCTGGCTATTTCCGAACCGAACTGAACCAGGCGCTGGTCGATGACTCGGCTTTTTCCGACTGGCTGGTGCAACGAACGCCTGCCGGACGCTGGGGCAATGTCGAGGAACTGTGCGGTGCGGCGGTGTTTCTCGCTTCGTCAGCCTCCGACTTCGTCAACGGCCAGACCCTTTTCGTCGATGGTGGCTTGACCAGCGTCGTCTAACTCTCGTGAAGGACACCAACATGCCTCAATCCCTGCCAACCTTGTGTGGATCCATCATGGGGTCGCCGTTTTCGCTTTCGGCAAAAATCCACAACGCCGCTTACGCCGCATTGGGCCTGGACTACACCTTTGTCTGTTTCGGCGTCGAAGATCCGGTTGCGGCCGTGGCGGCCATTCGCGCGCTGGGCGTGCGCGGCATGAACGTTTCGATGCCGTACAAAACTGCAGTCATGCCTTATCTGGACAAGATCGACGAATCGGCCCAAGTGATTGGTGCGGTCAACACCATCAACAACGTCGAGGGCGTGTTGACCGGTTACAACACCGACTACCTGGGAGCCGTGCGCGCCCTGCAAGAAGTCACCGAGCTGAGTGGTAAGCGTATCGCTGTGATCGGTGCCGGCGGAGCAGCTCGCGCGGTGGTTTACGGTTGCCTGCAAGCAGCGGCGGAGGTCACGGTATTCAACCGCAGCATCGAACGTGGTGCCGCCCTGGCCGAGGATCTTGGCGCCCGGTGGGGNNTGATTGTGATGGATGTGGCTTTCATGCCGGTGCAGACCGCGCTGCTGTTGCAAGCCAAAACGCTGGGTTGCCGCACCGTCGCCGGCACTCGCATGTTGGTGCATCAGGCTTGTCGGCAGATCGAGCTGTACACCGGCAAAGACGCGCCCATCGACATCATGGAGCAGGCCATGCTCGAGGAAATACAGCGCCTGAAATTGTAAGCAATCCCACTACCCGTCAATAACAAGATGCCAGAAAGGCACCTGGAGGTAACACGATGGCTCATGATCACTCACCATCCGACGTTGCTTTGATCCCCGACGCGCGCGAACAAAAGAAAGACCTGCATCGCGCCGCCTGGGCCTGCTCTTTGGGCAGCGCTCTTGAATACTACGACTTCGCACTTTATACCTTGGCCTCGGCGCTGATCTTCGGGCCGCTGTTCTTCCCCGAGCAGACCCGTGCCATGAGCCTGATCGCCAGTTTCGGCACCTACTTTCTGGGCTTTGCGGTACGCCCCTTGGGCGGCGTACTGTTCGGCATGCTGGGTGATCGGGTAGGGCGCAAGTTCGTGCTGACGTCGACGGTGCTGTTGATGGGTATTTCCAGCACCCTGATTGGCGCACTGCCTACCTTCCATCAGATCGGTTATCTGGCACCGGTGTTGTTGGTTGTCCTGCGTCTTTTGCAGGGGCTGGGTGCCGGGGCCGAGCAGGCCGGTGCGGCAGTGATGATGACCGAATACGCTCCCGAGGGGCGGCGCGGTTTCTACGCGGCGTTGCCATTCCTCGGTATTCAGTTGGGCACCATCCTCGCAGCGCTGGTGTATTTCCTGGTGGTCAGCGGCAATGACAATGTCAGCGCGAGCGGGCTTTGGCGCGTGCCGTTTTTCAGCAGTGTGGTCATCGTGGCATTGGCCTTGTACATGCGCATGTCGCTTCAGGAATCACCGACGTTCGTGCGTCTCAAGGCGCTCAAACGTGTCTGCGACAACCCATTGAAAAGTGCGATGGAACACTCCAGACCGACGTTGTTGCTCGGTATCGGGCTGCGCCTTGGAGAGAACGGTGGGTCATCGATATACCAGGCTTTGGCGGTGAGCTACATCGTCGGCGTCGTGGGTTTGCAAGGGCCGGTGGGCGTCTTGACCCTGATCTGTGCAGCCTGCCTCGGCGCGATGACCGTGCCGATTGCCGGAAAACTCAGCGACCGGTTTGGTCGTGTCGTGGTCTACCGGGCTTTCGCAGTGCTACAACTGGCACTGGCATTTCCGGTGTGGTGGGTGCTGAGTCTTGGCGATGTAGTGGCGAGCATCATTGCGATCTCCATCGCGCTGGGCATCGGTACCTGGGGCATGTTCGGTACCCAGGCTGCGTTGATGCCTGAACTCTTTGGCTCGCGTCACCGTTATATGGGGGTATCGATCGCTCGGGAAGTGTCCGCGGTCATCGCCGGGGGGATTGCGCCGATGATCGGGGCTGGCATCATCGCTCTGGTAGTGGCGAGCCATGACGGCGATGCCAGCGCGGGGATCAATGCATGGCTGCCGATCGCTTGCTATCTGAGCCTGCTCACGTTGATCACTCTGTACACCACGTTCAAGACNNAGCGATGCTTATACCCCCCAGAACCAGCGAACACACTCGAACAGCATGACGACATAGGATGGGTAGTCCCCAGCCCCAAATTGCCCTTGTGTAGAAAAGTTAAGAGAGAGGGCAATGAAATGGCGCGTTCAATATGAACAGTGGCATAGCTCAATTTAGGGCTGCTGTAAGTAGCCCTTGTCTCAAGACGCACTGTCTTGCCTGAGCTGCTATGGAGGTAGTTAATCGCTATATCTGACCTCCATGGAGGAGATCAAATCGCGTTGATTAAGTCTAGGTCGCGCAACCACCGACCTAGAGACTGTCCTCAGTCAGCGCCGATGGAGGGCGGTGTTTTTCATCGGAAACTGATGCTCATACCTTGCGATGCTGGCTAACAGCCGCTAGTAATAGGGGTGTTTAGAGAGGGCGTGAACATGAATTCAAGATTTGTTGTTGTCCCTGCAATCCCTACGGAAACAGGATCAATGCGCAATGGATCGCGCTTCTATTGTCAGACCGCGCCGATAGGCTTCAATATTTACGACAACGAAGATAAATTACGCCTGATGACTACCTACCAAAGCAGAGAAGAAGCGGGGGCGGAGTGTCAGCGGTTGAATCTGGAGCTACTTCAAAACAGACTTTCTGTTCGAGAATCTTTCAATGCGCTCTAGCCGCTCAACACTCTCAAAGATGAATCGGGTGTTTGGAGTTTCGACGCGTGTGGATCAAGTGACATGGGCTTGACGAACCACCCCATCTGAACGGTGGATTGGCATTGAGAAACAAACAGCCTCCGCTTCCGCACTAAATTTGAACACGCCATTCTTGCCAGCTGATTCCCCCTTTACGAGACCAACGACTCTGTATCGTTTATTGCATTGTCCAGTTTGGTGCTCTCGATCACTCTGAATCTTGTGTGCATGGTGAGGTTCCCTGCATGAGATTTGTGATTCAGAGTACCGGGATACAAGGCGATTTCAAGAGCGGGTCAGGTTGCTCTGGAACAACCTAGAGTATCAAGCGCAGCTGTGCCATGGGAACACCAGGCGACCCATATCTGGTTCTTTCAAGCCTTGTTCCGCGACTGCCTACGTCCATACGGCTTGGTCATCAGCCATCTGCTTCTCAAGGGGGGAGAGTGAAGCGGGATAATCGGTAGCAGGCAAGTCGAAGTATTCGGCAATTCGGCTCCACATCCATTTCCAGCGAAACAAATCGCCATTAGTGACGTTGAATGCCAGGTTGGCTGCAGCCGGAGTCGTGGCCGCCCAGAGTTGTTGTTTCGCCAACTGCCGGCATCCGTGATATCGGTAAGGCTGTCCCACTGCACTCTTGATCCTGGAAACACAAAAGGGCGATTAGTTTGTTTGCAAATCGAGGCATAGACGGCGAGGGTGGTTGCCATGTTCATCTCGAAAGCGGCTCACGTGTCGGCTGGCGTTACACAAGGAAGTGGGTTATCTATTTCTGACTCACAGTGGCAGGAGGCCGACATGAGGTTGCAAAGCGATATTGATGCGCTAGCCGCGATCGGAGAAGACGCGAAGGCGATGCTAAAACGGATAGGCCTGCTCGACGATGCACACAAGCTTGACGTAGTCATTGTCCTTCGACAGATCATCGACCTAACTACCTACATGGAGTCGGCTGATCGATTCATTGAGACGCCGATCATTGGTTGAGATGGCTACCGCCTTACGGCGCAGATCATCAGTGAACGATTCGTTCGGCCTGTTGCGCATGTGACGGGCAATCGCATATTCGGGCCCAAAGGCCCGGCTCGTTACTAACCCAGCATTTCCTTCACGATCGAGGACACATTTCTCGCATCGTCGATACCTCGATGATAATTGCCCTGCCAAACCAAGCCCAACGACTCTACTGTTTGCTTAAGACTTTTCGGCTGATCGTCGTATAGGCCTTTATGCCATTTCCTGAAGTTGAAGTGCTGCAGGCCGGAGAGCAGGGAAGGGCACGCAGCGAGCCCTGCATCGCGCTCCAACTGCCTTGTGTCGTAGTCACCCCAGAATGCCCAAGCAGCATCTGGATATCGGGTAATGCATACTCCCAGCTCCTCGCCAAAGCATGAGCCGTCGTGGAAACTGCTGGGATAACGCGCCGATGGAGCGTGTGTTTCGCAGCTTGGAAACTGAATGGATACCGACCGTGGGCTACATCACAGCTCGGGTACCTGCTACCAAAAAATCAGACTGGTAGCGCTTCGCGCTCAGGATTCCACAGTCGCTCAATCGCCCAGAGAGGCTGTTTCCCTTGAAAAATACGTATGGCCGAAATGTAAGCCTCGTAGGTGGTGCGATCAAACGTTGTCCAGGTTGTGCTCATGTCTTTTGCTGTTGTGAGCTTTCGGCGAAAAGCTAGGAGGTCGCTTTCCTGGTCAATGGAGTCCGAAGTGTCCAATGCCTTTAAAAGCACAGCGTCCAGTGGCGGATGCATTGCTTTCACGTGTGGATGGTCATGGTAACCAGCGCACACGATCTTCAACTTCAAGTACATGTTTACAAGCTTCTGTGCACGGCCGTAGGTGCACACTAAGGCCTTGCGAGCGTCAGGTTCACCTTTCGCGCGCTTCGTGTAGTAGACGCCTTGGGAGGCATCAATCACCGCTTGAATTCGCTGGTGAATGAAGTCATCCATTTCTTCTGGAGGTGGCAGCTGATCGGCTGTGTTGATTGCGCCCAAACCAGATTTTTCAATCAAATGTTTTGCCACCGCAATGGTATGGCCAGGCCCTTGCCGAGAGTAAGCTCGGCCTGCGCCCCAAACAGCTACTCGGTGGCGGTGCTCATGAATGTCGTACATGCTGAAATTTCCACAATTCTCATTGAAATGCTGCACTACCTACGCCTAGGGTAGGAATCGTGCTTAGGACGCTTGCGCTGGCTTATTTAATTCGCAGTTCGAAGTTAACTATGCCGTCTCTGGATTCGAGTCTGGTGATTTCACACGTCTCCAGAGCTACTCCGGAAAGGCGCTGCAGGCTGGATCGGAATTCCTTTTCGATATCACCTAAAGTGAGCGCGCGAACAGCTTCAGCGAATGAGCTTGCGATCATAGGTGGTTCTTCGATTGCAACCCCTCCACCCTCAGACTGCTCAGCTAATGAGCGTGCGTACTGGATCAAAGGGGCTAGGCGGGTTTTCTGGCCGCTGTCCAAACTTACCCAGCGCTGAATTCCAGCAACGCTACACTGGCTGATTTCCGCAATTCGTGACTGAGGAAACCCTGTTCTTTCTTGGATCGCCGAAATCAATGCCCGAGTACCCTTGATTGTTTTGCCGTCCTGCGAAGATTTAAGCGCAGCTATAGCTGTACTAATGTTCGAATTCATGTAGAGCATCCTATGCTTATTGTGGTGGTTGAGTAAGCTTACGATATGTCTATATGCTTGGTCAAGGACTGTAAGCTTAGGTATGTTTTACGTGCGTTTTCTGGAGCGGGGATAGCTGGAGGCCACGCTGTCCATCAGACAGACGCGCACAGATGGCAATTTGAGCAAGGGGGAGAGAAAACGCTAGGGAGTATCTATTCAGCGAAGCAGAGTTCGACTTGTTGGGACTTTGTCATTGAGCGATGACTTGATGGCTTAGTAAAGGGGCGTGGCAATAGCAGTTCATCTTCCGACGAAATCGCTGCTGCATATTCGTGCCGATCAGATGGATCTGTGTTTCGAGCTGGCTACTCAGTTCCTTTCAGTGCTAGGCAGTGCCGTGACTGTGATCGACGAGGTACAGGGGTTCCGATATTTCGATATGCGCAGCATTATTGGCCTCGCGGGCGGCACGGAAAATCCGGTGGGTCATAAGGCGGCCAACTTTACGATAGTGGGGGATGAAGACTCTTCATTCAGCGGAGGCAGCTACGTGCTCGTGCAGAAATACCTGCATAACATGATGGTGTGGAATCAGTTATCCGTAGAGGCTCTGGGGCGTGTTATAGGACGGAAAAAACTTACCGATATCGAGCTGGATGAGTAGGTCAAACCGAGAAATTCGCACAGCTCCTTGACGACGATCACCAAGGATGGCGAAGAGGTGAAAATTTTACGCGACAACATGCCGTTTGGACGGCCTGGCGCAGGCGAGTTTGGTGCGTATTTCATCGGTTATGCACGTTCGCCTGAACCGCTCGAACAGATGCTCGAGAATATGTTCGTCGGAAAGCCGCCGGGTAATTACGACAGGCTGCTGGACTTTAGCACCGCTGTTACGGGCAACCTGTTTTTTGTGCCTTCCTCAGATCGTCTTGAAATGCTTGCTGACCGATAGCGTCATAACGTCCCTCACTTGTTTTTATGAGCTGCTCTGATTAGCAGGGGGAGTACGGATGACGGTGGGTTCATGCACGAATTTATCAGGCGTCAGTTGAAACGACCAAGTATCAACCTGCCAGATTGGCCCTTGTCTTCCTGCACATCTTCAAAGTTTGATGGTTCTCAGTATGCATCCGACGAGTGTGGATGATGCGGCCACTGCTCTAAAGAGTATCGAGGGAGGAATACCCTTCGGTGTTACGCGGTCATGGTGAAACGAATGTAGCCCATCTAACCTCTAGCTGTAGGCTTCTGTCTCTAGGTCTCCGTCAGGTGAGAGCCTTTGGAGCATGACTCACGCTAAGCAGGTTCGATTTCGTATTTCCCCTTTGATGTAGCGACCAAGATTTATAGAGTAGATTTTAGGCTAGCGAGTCAGGGCGATTAGTGAGGCTGCTATGAGAACCGAATTGAGAGACGACGAATTTACGGCGCTGTATCAAGCTTTAATGGGCCTTTCCCCTGACAAACCGTGGCTCAAACGGGTCGCTAGCTTGCAGCATCAGATCAACGAAACTCCGACGTTGAGATCGCTTCTCTGGAAGCAGAACGTCTCGGCATACGGTTTGAAGGCTTTCGATTGCCATGGCATAGAATCTCAAAATGCAGATTCGTGGAGCGCTACCAAGCAGGCAATGATCTTTGCTTCACAGATAATAACCTCCGCTTTCATCAACTTTGCGGCCCGCGGGCAGGGCCACCACGAGAAACTCCAACCTTAGCAGGGCGTAAGGGGCGCGCTCCAATGGAATAGCCAGGCTCAGCCACCAACGTGACTGTGCCATGCGGCACACTAGGGTCTTCGGTCTCAAATATTGCTTCGTGAAAATTTGGATCGAATGCCTCCCCTGCGGGGTTGAGCTTCCTAACACCATGCTTTTCCAACGAGCGCAGCAATTCTTTCTCTGTGAGCTCGACTCCCTCGATCAGCGTCTTGATCGGCCCTTCGTCTCGACGAACATCGTCAGGTATGGCGCTGACCGCGCGATCAAGGTTGTCTGCCACACTTGCCATGTCGCGCGCAAACTCGGTGACAGCGTATTGTCGTGCGTTGCTGACGTCCCGTTCCGAGCGTTTGCGTACATTTTCGGTCTCCGCCAGAGCGCGTAGCAGCCGGTCTTGAAGCTCTTTATTTTCAGCTTCCAGACTCGTGATCTTGTCAGTCGTTGCAGTATCAATGTCACCCGTTATCTGTTCTTGCGTGCCGTTACTGGTATCAGCATGCTCAGTCGTTGATCGCAGATCGCTGGGGGCTGGTTTGTGCTGTTCGTGATCTTTGTCTTTATCGTCGATCATTTGATTGTTCCTTCTCAATGTTTCAAAAAACTAGAAAGACTATCCACCTTGATGGATGCGGGTAGAGCTCAGGGAATCGTACCCAATTGGCAGGCAAAGCCAATCAGTGTTATGCCCTGAAACATCAGATCTGCGGCCAGAAGGATGTCGAGCGACGATGCGCTGTCGACAGGCCATCCTATCAGGAAAACAAATCCTGCCAATGTTGTTACCACGCCGGATGCGAAGATCCATCTCCATCCTTTGGTCGGCCTTGCACGAGTGGCGAGGAGCACTCGGGCTAGACCGGACAACAAGATCAGCGCAGCAATCAAGAAGGTGAGGAAAATCGATACAAGTCTAGGATTTAAAATGGCTGTGGTTCCGGCGGCGGCATACAACAGACCGCTAATGAGCCAAAGAAAAAAGCCACCCCAGGTGCGTAAGCGAAGCGAGTGAAAGAGTTGTGCGGCTCCCGCAAATGTCATCAAGGTACCGACGTGGAAGTTGGCAGCCATCGTGGAATAAAATAGATTGCCGGTCGCGATACCGCCAAGGGCGATGAAGACAACACCAAGGAACAGAAACCAGCCCCATTTCGTGCCTGCATTGGCAAATGTTCCCGTCCGCGCGGAAATATCGGTAGTCGATGCCATTTGCAGTCTCCCTCGTTTACTCGACCCTCCAGGAGCCGGAACTCTGGTTTTGGGGCGGCGAACTGGTATGCCTGTTGTTATTGATGGAATACACCCTCACGACTATTGGTAATTTGGTGAGCAACGACTGTGCCAGCGATAAAAACTTCACTAAAACAATGTTTTATCGAACGGTATAAATTGAAGCAGACATATTGTCTGGCATCGAGCGGACAATATGTCCAAGAGAAAGCCAAATGGAGCTGCTTAACCCAGACTAACCTGTCCCATTTTTGTGACAGGAAACATCAAATCGCTTCCGGTAGCCAAACAGTAAACGTTGCGCCTTCCCCCGGCTTGCTGGTCACGGAAATTGTGCCCCCATGCCGCGTCACCAGCATCTGACTGATGGACAGACCAAGACCGGTTCCCTCGCGGCGTTTGGTCGTAAAAAAGGGGTCGAAAATTCTAATTGCCACTTCTGGCGTCATACCGTCCCCGTTATCGGAAACCTCAACCAACACGCCCGGTGTCTGATCCATATCGGAATCGAAGCTTCGCAGAACAAGCTTGCCCCTTTGCGGCAAGGCATGACATGCGTTGACAATCAAATTGACAAGAACCTGCTGAAGTTCAGTTCGGCTCATAACTATCAATCGGGTCGCCCGGTCATCCCGTTCGATTGAGACCATCGTGTTCTTCAGGAGATGCTGCACAAGCGGTAGCGTATCGTCGATGACATCGGCGACGATATAACGCTCAAAAACTCCAGCATATTCCTGCGGTTTCGAAAACCTCAGGAGTTTGGTGACCATCTCACTGATGCGCATCAATTGCTGATCGATGAGGCGGAACTCGTTCTTCGCATTATCGGCTTCAGATCCGATGATACTTTGAATCACCTCGATATTGCCCTGTATTACCGCGATCGGATTGTTAATCTCATGAGCAATGCCTGCGGTGATCTCTCCGATGGCCGCAAGCTTCTCTGACATGATCAGTTTTTTCGTCGTGGTCTCGAGCTGCTCGTTTGCCTGCTGAAGCTCACGTGCTCGCTCTTCTACACGCTGATTGAGCTCGGTGTTCCAGAGGCGCAGTTCAGCGTCACGTTCTTGAACCTGATTGAGTAGATGATCCAGTTCGGATGCCACCTGACCGATTTCGTCGGTCATGTGCGGAAGGCCAGTCCTGGCCGATAAGTCGCCACTTTCCACCTCACAGAGCGTGCAGGTCATTCGCTCCAGCGGGCGGAAGATATTCCCTGTCCACACTAGAAACAACGGAACTGTGGCTGCGACGGCTACACCAAACGCAATGATGATTGCGATCAGTGTTTCACGTTTCGCATTGGTGAAGGGTTTTTGCAGGAAACCTACATACAGCATTCCCACTCGCCGGTCATAGCTGTCGAGAAGCGGTTCATAAGCAGAAATGTACCAGTCATTGACAACAAAGGCCTGTTCCCGCCAGGTTTTTCCGTATTTCAGTACCGCTTCGCCCACTTCTTTAGATACACGCGTTCCTATCGCGCGTTTCCCTTCGTAGAGGCTAACATTGGTGCTGATGCGTATGTCTGAAAGAAATACCGTAGCGGTTCCATTACTATCGGAAGGGAGGCTTCCTTCGTTGTAAATCAACTGGTTGATAGCATCGACAAACGAGCTGTTATTGTTCAACAATACCCCGGCAATCAACGCTCCCCGACGGCCATCGCCGAGTGTAGCGGTGCTCGCCGAATGCAGGATGAGGCCACGTGTTTCCAGACGCGCCGGCGTATTCTCATCCTCTTTTAATGCAATCAAGTCAATCCTGGCCTGATCCGCCAATTGCGGCGACAACGATGAGAGTTCCTGTTGATTGAAAACGTCGAACCGCGCCGCTGGATGGCCATTAAGGGCAGCCTTGATAATCGGCCAGTCCCAGCGTGGTGACTCCGTCGCAAGAACACGGCTACTCGCTATTATCCGACCTACATCGTCGATGAGATACAAAAAATCCAGGCCCCGCACTCTGGCGGTTTCATCAAGAAATGCATCGATTTTGGTGGCCGAAACATCTCTGCCCGAGGTGAGGTCGCGAAAACGTGCAGACTGGCTCACAGCCGAAACGCGCTCCTCGGTGCCATTAAGCATCTTGTCAACGTACGAATGGGCAATCGTGAGGTCGTCGTTGACTTTAGATACAGCTAGAGCATCGAAACGGGAGTTCCAGCGATAGATGGTGATTGCCAACAACATCGGGAGAATGACCAGCATCGGCACAAGCGCAATCGCTAGTAACCGGTAACGAATCCAACCTCTAGGGGGCGGGTTATTGTTCAAGACTTTAGACATTCCAGCTTGCGCATTTGCGGTCGATCGTCTTGCGCGAAACTCCAAGGCGTCGCGCGGCCTCCTCGCGATCGCCGCCAACTTCACGCAGGATGTTTAAAATATGCAATTTCTCAATCTCGGCTAGGCTCTGCCCTCCGTTTTCAACGACTGGCGCAACGGCCCGTTCAGCCTCTTCCGGAAAACATCCAAGGATCACGGCCCGTTCGATAAAATTGCGTAACTCCCTGATGTTGCCCGGCCAATCGTAGCGAAGAAGATACGAACGGACATGCTCATCGATTTCAACAGCGGGCATTCCCACCTGCTGGGCTACTTCGCTCATGAACAATGACGCCAGTTGGAGTACATCATTGCCGCGTTCCTTCAGTGCTGGCAGTTGGATGTGCACGACATTGATTCGGAAAAAGAGATCGGCACGGAAGTGGCCTTCCTCTACGCGCCTTTCCAAGTTTGCATTGGTAGCAAAAATAAATCTGGCGTCGAATGGAATTTCACGTTCGGCACCGACTGGTCTCACACGGCGATCTTCAAGCACGCGTAAAAGCTTGCTCTGCAACTGGAAGGGCATGTCAGCAATCTCATCGAGAAAAATCGTTCCCCCTTGAGCGTGCATGAATAGACCTTCACGGGTTCGATTTGCCCCAGAGAATGCACCTTTTAAATGGCCAAACAGTTCGCTTTCGATTATGTCGGCGGGTATCGCTCCGCAATTGATTGGTACGAATAGCTTGTCCGCCCTGTTTGAAAGTGAATGCAGCGAACGTGCTGCAACCTCTTTTCCGGTTCCTGAAGAACCTGTCAACAGCACCGAAGTAGGTATTGGGGCCACACGGGCAATCATTTCACGAACCTTCTCCGTTGCTGGGGAGTTACCGATGAAATTATTGCGAAGAAAGCCCTGGTAGGCTGGAAAGTTGAGCTGATGCTGCAAAACATCAATTTCACGCTGGAGTCTTATCCTATCGAGACAACGCGCGATCGAATTCAGCAATTGATTCGATCTGAAGGGCTTCAGAATAAAATCGACCACGCCCACGCGCACTGCGTTTATGGCTGTGTCGAGATCGGCGTAGGCCGTCATCAGAATGACGTCTGCAAAAAAGCCGGTGGCGCGCTGATCGGCCAGCCAGTCAAGTCCATGCTGATCCGGCATGATGTTGTCGAGGATGACGACATCAAAATGCTGATCAACAAGCTTGCAGGACGCTTCAGCTGTACTCCCTGCCTCTTCAATGAGTTTGCAGCGTGAACCAAGCGTCTTTACCAGAAAGTTTCGCATGCCGGGCTCGTCATCGACGACTAGAATGCAAGCCTGCGCGAGCCAAGGGCCGAACTCAGGATCCTTGGCGCGCTCTAACGTTTCATTGATCGGATCCTCTTCCATTTCGACTCCCTGGAACGCATTTTTGCGACAACTTCAGTCTGGCTCCTCCGCAGGAGAGGGCGGGTTGCATTACCGTCAGGGAATGCCGCTAATGGACACTTCAGTTCGTTTTTCCCTTCATATCCACCTGTAAGTGTTCGAATGCTTGTCGCAAACCGTGCAATTGGTCGAGCAGATGAAGAATGACATCTATGCCGGCATCGTTCGCCCCGATTTTTTCCGCCAGCTCCCGGATCAGATATGCCCTCGCCACATCAGCATCCGAAAAGCTCAGCCCCAACGATGTTTGCGCAGGGAAAACCCATTCTTGTTCGATCCAGAATTCAAGCGTCTGGATCTGCAGACCGGAACGAATGAGAAACTCCTGCTTCGTTATGATCATGATTTGTCCTCGCGCGGATTGAAGTCTTTGCCGGTATCCCAATTTGAAATGAAAGCTTCAAGGCCGGAATCCGGTTGCTTTGGTAAGACAATGCTGAGTTTGACAAACTCGTCACCGAATCCACCACCATGGCGGGGAGCTCCCTTCCCACGAAGTCTCAGCTTCGTGCCTGTATTCGATCCCTTCGGTATGGCCATCGAAACATCGCCTGTGGGCGTCGGGACACGTATCTTCCCGCCAAGCACAGCCTCTGACAGTGAAATCGGTAGTTCCAATGAGATATCGTCTCCGTTGCGACTGAATCGGGAGTCAGGGAGTACTTCGATTTGAATAAGCGCATCCCCGCTACTGCCTTTACCGGCACCTGGCGCGCCCTTGCCCTTAAGTCGAAGGATTTTGCCATCGATAAGCCCCGCGGGAATGCTGACATCCAGAGTACCGCCGCCTGGAAGCGTCAGACGTTTGTTTGCACCGGCGATCGATTCGACGAAGGTTATTGGTAATGTGTAATGCAGATCCTCGCCACGCCGATTTGCGCGATGTCGCTGGCTGCCTCGTAAAATTTCCGCGAAGACGTCGTCAGAATCCATGAAATCGGCGAATCCCGAAGTGTCCATGTAAGGGTGCCCGTCATCCGAGTGGGCGAAATCCCGATAGTAATGATGTTGTGGTCGCTCGGTTCCAGTTTCGTCGATTTCACCGCTGTCGAAGCGCTTCCGCTTTTCTGCGTCGCCCAGTAAGTCATAGGCTGCCGCGACCACCTTGAACTTTTCTTCGGCGGCCTTATCGCCTGGATTCAAGTCGGGATGCAGCTTCTTTGCCAGCTTGCGATAGGCAGACTGGATTTCTGCGGATGACGCGGTCGGGCTGACACCAAGGGTCTCATACGGATTGTTCACGTCTTACTCCGGCTTGTTGAGTTTCCCAATTCAAACTCCTGTTCACGGGCCGCGATAAGGCAAGGGAAGACCTCACCTGGCGATCTCGCAACGTTTCGCCGCAAATCCATCCAACCGTAACATCACGCAGGATGGATCTTGCTGCGTTTCATACAGAAATGAGTTAGAAGGCGTTTGCACTAGGCCATCGCCGTCATTTCTCCTTCTTTTGATCGTCATCGATTTCGGTAAAGTCGGCATCCACAACGTCGTCATTATGTGACGGCTGTGGAGCTGTTTCCGATTGTTGCGACTGTGAATGGATCGCCTCAGCTAACTTCATGCCGGCCTGTTGCAAGGCATTGATCTTGGTGCTGATCGCATCACCGTCATTACCTTTGAGCGCTTCGCGGAGTTCTGACAGGGCATTTTCCACCGTACGGTGGTCGGCTTCGGCTAGTTTGGAACCGTGCTCGGCCAGTGTCTTTTCCGTTTCGTGGACGAGAGCGTCACCCGCGTTTCTTGCTTCGATAGTCTCCCGGCGTTTCTTGTCCTCAGTTGCATGGGTTTCCGCGTCCTTGACCATTCGCTCGATATCGGCTTCGGAGAGGCCTCCCGAGGCCTGGATCTGAATGTTCTGCTCTTTGCCCGTTCCCTTGTCTTTGGCAGATACGTTGACGATACCGTTTGCATCTATGTCGAAAGTTACCTCGATCTGAGGCATTCCACGCGGTGCCGGCGGAATACCCGTCAGGTCAAATTGACCAAGCATCTTATTGTCGGCAGCCAGCTCCCGCTCACCCTGGAATACTCGGATCGTCACTGCGCTCTGGTTATCGTCAGCGGTCGAGAATACTTGGCTCTTTTTGGCCGGAACGGTGGTATTGCGTTCGATTAGTCGGGTGAACACGCCACCCAACGTTTCAAGCCCGAGCGACAGCGGCGTGACATCGAGAAGTACCACATCCTTCACGTCACCCTGGAGGACACCGGCCTGGATCGCGGCGCCGATGGCAACTACTTCATCCGGGTTTACGCCCTTATGGGGTTCCTTGCCGAAAATCTTTTCGACGACTTCTTGGATTTTCGGCATTCTGGTCATGCCACCGACGAGCACGACCTCGCTTACTTCTTTTGCAGTCAGGCCCGCGTCCTTCAGAGCATTCTGGCAAGGCTCAATGGTTCGCTGAATGAGATCCTCGACCAGAGATTCGAATTTCGATCTCGTGATTTTGATTTGTAGATGCTTTGGCCCTGTTGCGTCCGCAGTGATAAAGGGTAAATTGACTTCCGTCTGGGTTGTCGTAGATAGCTCAATCTTCGCCTTTTCCGCGGCTTCCTTGAGGCGCTGCAGGGCGAGCTTGTCCGTTTTGAGATCGATGCCTTGTTCTTTCTTGAACTCCGATGAGATGTACTCCACCAGACGCATATCGAAGTCCTCGCCGCCGAGGAAGGTGTCACCATTCGTCGATTTCACCTCAAATACACCGTCACCGATGTCGAGGATGGAAATATCGAAGGTGCCGCCACCAAGGTCATAGACCGCGATTTTCGATTGCTTTTTTACGTCAAGGCCATAAGCCAGCGCTGCGGCCGTCGGTTCGTTGATGATGCGCAGAACTTCAAGCCCCGCGATCTTGCCGGCGTCCTTGGTTGCCTGACGTTGAGCGTCATTGAAATAGGCTGGAACTGTGATGACCGCTTGCGTGATCTTTTCCCCCAGATTCGCTTCGGCGGTTTCCTTCATTTTTTGAAGGATGAAGGCTGAAATCTGGGATGGCGAATAGGTTTTTCCCTCTGCCTCCACCCAGGCGTCGCCGTTTCCTGCCTTGACGATATTGTAAGGAACGAGCCCTTTGTCCTTCTCGACGGTCGGATCTTCATAACGACGACCGATGAGGCGCTTCACGGCAAAGATCGTATTAGTCGGGTTCGTCACGGCTTGGCGCCGCGCAGGCTGCCCTACCAGTCGTTCACCGTCGTTTGTGAAGGCTACGATGGAGGGCGTCGTTCGAGCGCCTTCCGAATTCTCAATAATGCGGGTGTTCTTGCCGTCCATTACGGCAACGCAGGAGTTGGTCGTACCCAGATCGATTCCGATAATTTTACTCATCGTTTTTTTCCTCTGTTTTGTTCTCAGATTTGATGTATCTGCCCCACACAGCCATCCGTCTGGGGATACCACTCCATTGCTCGCTCATCCGACTGAGACATTGCCGCTTTTCAGGTGTTTTTGTATTCCGAAGCTTCCCGGCTATTACATGTTCTGCGGTGGTCTGCCCGTTGAACCGGATCTGCCAAAATAGTGTAGCAACTAGTTGAGAAGCAGTTTGTCGAGTTTGTCGAGCAACAGTCGTGCCAGTAAATGTAGCTCCATATTTCAACCACTTACATAGATTCTTCGTGCTCTTCAGACATGATGTCCAAAAAATCAGGACAAAATGTCCGAATCGAGGGTGAAGCTGCACGAAGCCCGGAAAGCAGTAGCAGGATTGTTCCAAGTGCCCATTATGGTTGCGAATTTACTTCAACCTTTGTCTATATCAACCTGATTTTACGTGAATTAGATGTCATGCAAAAATTTACCCTTTACATCACCCAAAAAAGATAATTTGCCTAAATTCTGGTTATATATGGTCGTTGATTAAATAGAATCACAGTCCTATCTAGTTGATTGTTTTATATTTTTGAATTTGGCAAGATTTTTTGCGTTGCGTGCATTGTTGTGGCAAGTACCTGAGAAGGGACTATCTAGTAGGGAAAGTCTTGGTAACGGCATCAATTTTGCAGTTGTGGGAGAAGGGGATCTTTGACATGTCATTTCCTGCCGCCAGTTTAAAAAACGGGACAGAGTGTGCAGGAAGACCTAGGTGACTAGATTTGCGTTGAGCACTCAAGCATCGTCGATTTTGTGCGGCGGATCCGTTCGTCATATCAAGCAGCGGGTGCTATGAATAAAGGGGGAGGGCGTATTTCTCTTTTCTTGAAGGAGTTGACCGTGTCCGCAGCCATTTCTGATCCGCTCATGCAAGAGCGACACTCAACCAGAATCGTCGTCTACGCCGCATTGGCCGGCAACATCGCAGTGGCGATAACCAAGCTGGTTGCTGCGGCGGTGACCGGAAGTGCCGCGATGTTCAGCGAGGCTGTGCACTCAGTTGTCGATTGCGGCAATGAAGGGCTTATTCTTTACGGCTATCATCGTGCCACACGAAGGCCGGATCTCGTGCATCCCCTTGGATTTGGTCGGGAACTCTATTTCTGGAGTTTTATCGTCGCGTTGCTACTTTTTGCACTTGGTGCTGGTGTCTCAATCTACCAAGGGGTTCGGCATGTGATTGCTCCACAGCCCCTTGAACACACCAATATTAGCTATGCGGTTCTGGCTCTCTCGTTCGTTTTCGAAGGCGCGTCCTGGATTATCGGTTGGCGCACTTTGGCCAGGGCCCGGGGTGATATCGGTTTTTGGAAGGCGTTTCGCCAAAGCAAGAATCCTCCTGCATTTATGGTGGTGTTCGAAGACAGCGCAGCGCTCATCGGGATTGCTATTGCAGCGATCGGTATCGCTGCAGCCGAAAAGCTCGAAATGCCGGTTCTCGATGGGGCCGCCTCGATCCTAATCGGAGTCGTACTTGCAATCACGGCGTTGCTGCTTGCGATCGAAAGCAAGAGCCTGTTGATCGGTGAAAGGGCGACACCGGCTCTCGTAGAGGCCATTTGCCGGATCGCTCAGGAGCACTCCGGTGTGATCCATGCGAACAGCGCGTTAACAGCACAGCTTGCACCTGATCAGGCATTGGTCGCTCTTAGCATCGAATTTGATCCAGGCCTTCTAACGGAGCAGATCGAAGAGTGCGTTGCTACGATAGAGCAAAAGGTGCGTGCCGCGTATCCAGAGGTCACTGCCTTGTTCGTCAAGCCTCAAACGCTTGGCCAATTCGAAAGTGCGCGTAAGAAGAGATTCGGGATGAGCGAACTGCTCCCTCGACGATGATGACACTCTCTGCTGTGCTGAGGCCACCACGGCAAAGAGTGCCAAAAAAGCCACCTACAGACCAAAAATGGGCTATCTGGATGGGCGTCTGGAAGCAGTTTGATTTCTGCCGACGAAGATATCGGATATGACTATAGTGAGTGGATGGGTGGTAGTAGTCTCTCAGCTATGGTTTTTTAAGCCTCAAGCATGTAGTAGACGGAGAAATCAGGATGTTCTTTCTCCTAGGCCTCACGCCGCTCTTGAGTACAGAGCGACTTCATTTGGAAGATTGACCGTAACGCAGACTGAGAGGGGACAGTTTGTACCTGAGTAGTGGACAGATTGTCTGCTGTGAGAAGAGGGAAAATTATCAACCTACTGATTATGAATATATTTTTTTTGCTGGCGTGGACATTGCTACGTAATTACAAGATTAGCTGAAGTCGATTACTCGTACCGTAGGAGATTGTCATGTCCGATCTGGTCGTTATCGTTTACCCAACCGAAGAAAAGGCTGAGGCAATAAGGCACAAGTTGCTGAGCCTGCAAAAGGAATACCTGATCGAACTGTCCGACGCAGTGATCGCGGTCAAGCAGGATAGTGGCAGGGTAAAGCTGATCCAATTGATCAACACCACGGCGGTTGGTGTAGTTTCCGGGGGCTTCTGGGGACTTCTGATAGGTTCGCTCTTTCTTATGCCTCTTCTCGGCGCTTCACTCGGCGCAGCGTCTGGTGCCTTGAGTGGGGCACTCAATGACTTCGGGATAAATGACGGATTCATGAGGGAGCTTGCGACGACGCTAAAACCGGAAAGTGCAGCACTCTTTCTGCTGATCCGCAGAATGACCGCCGATAAGGTGTTGGAGGAGTTGAAGGGTTCCGGCGGTACGGTACTCAAAACCTCCCTGGATCACGCTAAGGAGCAGGCCTTGAGGGACGCGCTTGCAGCCTCCCCAGCTTTTGGGAGTTCTGCAACCGCTCAGATTTCGTCTAAAAGCTGAATATCCGGTACTCCTCAACGTTACTCTAAAGGGTGATTGAAATGAACGTTGAAAAATTTACAGACCGTGCGAAGGGATTTATCCAGTCGGCTCAATCGCTCGCTATGCGAGAAGGGCATCAGCAATTTTCCGCACTGCATCTCCTCAAGGTATTGCTGGATGATACCGAAGGCCTAGTTTCGGGCCTGATCGACCGTTCGGGCGGGAACTCTCGCACTGTCCATGCCGCGGTCGAAGATGCTTTAGCGAAGCTGCCGAAGGTTTCGGGATCTGGGGCAGGGCAGGTTTACATGGCATCCGAGCTCGCCCGTGTATTTGACGCAGCAGAAAAAATTGCAGAAAAAGCTGGAGACAGCTATGTCACAGTAGAGCGGCTGTTCCAGGCGCTTGTTGAGGATCGCAGCACCGATGCCAGTAAGCTTCTATCAGACTGCGGTGTGAATCTTCAGGCGGTGACGGCGGCAATTAGCGCACTTCGAAAGGGTCGTACGGCGGACAGCGCCTCAGCCGAAAATGCCTATGATGCTCTAAAAAAATACGCCCGCGACCTTACCAAGGAAGCGCGTGACGGAAAGCTTGATCCAGTGATCGGCCGCGATGAGGAAATCCGGCGCACTGTGCAGGTACTTTCTCGCCGATCCAAGAATAACCCGGTGTTGATCGGCGAGCCTGGCGTTGGTAAAACGGCCATTGTCGAGGGACTTGCTCTTCGCATCATCAACGGTGATGTGCCAGAAAGTCTTCATAATAAAAAACTTCTCTCCCTTGATCTCGGCTCTCTTATTGCAGGTGCGAAATACAGGGGGGAGTTCGAAGAACGTCTGAAGGCTGTTCTGCAGGAGGTAACCTCTGCTGAAGGCGGCATCATTCTCTTCATCGACGAAATGCATACACTGATTGGGGCAGGCAAGACTGACGGTGCGATGGATGCCTCTAACTTGCTGAAGCCTGCGCTTGCTCGCGGAGAATTACATTGTGTCGGGGCCACAACGCTCGATGAATATCGTAAGCATGTGGAGAAAGACCCCGCACTCGCTCGGCGCTTTCAGCCGGTTTTTGTTCCTGAACCGAGTGTAGAGGATACTATCTCGATCCTTCGCGGCCTGAAGGAAAAATACGAACTCCACCACGGTGTCCGAATTTCTGACGC
>CXWL01006168.1_pt1 | contig 22639 bp, 17 predicted proteins | sample 590931 | NCBI WGS metagenome assembly CXWL01 (sample SAMEA3498368, study PRJEB10139) | groundwater metagenome | biome: water well; material: biofilm material | place: Germany | collected 2015-04-27
AGGCGGCGTCAACCTCTGGCGTGTCTCCCGCGAGGGCAACGATGCCTTCCTTCTGCTCGATTGTGGACGCGACCGCTGCACCACCCCGGCCATCTCGCCCGACGGTCTGCGCATTGCCTATTCACGCGAAGCGGCAGGTCCCTCGCCCGAACTTCCATTTGGGTCCCCGCGCACCTGGACGCTGGATTTGCAAAGCCGGCAGAACATCCCAGTGTATGAAGACCAGCAAATTCTGGGCTACAACCCATCCTGGGCGCCCAACTCGAACAAACTCGCCTCCTACGACGGGCTTTCAGACCAGATCCATGTGCTAGACCTGAGAGAAAACACACAAACTATTTTTTCATCCAACACCGGCGGGCCTGTCACCTGGTCACCGGACTCGAATAGGATGCTCTTCACAACCGTGGAGCAGGCAAAGAGCGGCCCGCGCACACAGGTAAAACTCGCCGACCTTTCCACAAACCAATCCCGGTCCCTCATCGGCGCAAACGATGATCTCGATTATTCCTATTATTCCCTCGCCTGGTCGCCGTTTGGCGACAGAGTGGTGTTAAGCTATCACGGCGGCGCCGACCCTCTTCTGCAAACCCTCTGGCTCTTCGACCCCGCCACACTCGAAGGCAGCGTCATTGCAGATGAGGAAGGTTACGCCTACAACTCCCCGCATTGGGACCCTTGGGGAACCGCGCTCGTTTTCCAGCAATTCAAACTTCGCACCACATACAATCCTGAAATCGGTCTTTGGAAACCGGGCTTCGAGAAACCGCTTACTATTGCGCAGGGGATTTTGCCGCAATGGTTTCCATGAAGTAATCTCTTGACACACCATCTTTTTCCGCCTATACTTATTGAAAATGATTTTCAATAACAAAAAGAGCGCTTATGTCTGCTGAACTTTGGCTCAACCAACTGCATGAAAATGGATACCGCGTCACCGCCGCGCGCCGCGCCGTGGTGGAGACGGTGGAGAAATCCACGCGTGCGCTCACTCCGGTGGAAGTGTATGACATGGGACGCAAAAAATATCGCGCCTTGGGTTTGGTCACCGTTTATCGCACATTGGAAAAACTTGAGGAGTTGCATCTCATTCAGCGCGTGCATCAGCCGATGGGCTGCCAGGCCTTCATCTCAATGGGTCAGGGACATCAGCATTTATTGCTTTGCCAAAATTGCGGGCAGGCCGCATTCTTCGAAGGCGATGATCTCAACTCGTTGATCAGCTCGATTGCGCGAAAGACAGGCTATCAGGTCAACGAGCACTGGCTTCAGCTTTTCGGCCTGTGCGCGAATTGCCGCTAGAACTTTGGAATCAAACAGCTTGCTGTTTGATTTTCAAGAAGCAAACTTCTTGATACCAGAAACCAAACCCTCACCGAAAGGTGGGGGATGAAAAAGGACTATAAGTGAAAAAGGTTTTCAATTCCATATTCGTGACTTTAATTCTCCCGACTCTTCTCTTAACTGGTTGTTGGCCTGCCACTAAAAATAGTGACAACACTTTGAGAGTTCTCGCCTCCACCACCTTCCTGGCAGACATTGCCCAAAACATTGCAGGCGGCCGTGTGCAAGTGGATTCGTTGCTCCCTTTTGGCACAGACCCGCACGCCTATCAAGCCGCTCCATCAGACGTGGCGAAGATTTCCGAAAGCGATTTGCTAATCCTGAATGGCGTGGAGTACGAACATTTTGTTGAAGCGCTTCTTGAAAATGCTGGCGGCCAGAGAATTATTGTGGAAGCCACGGCTGGCCTGGAACCGCATTCAGCGGAGGGAAATGCTGACGAAACGGAATCAGGCGCAGGGTCCGAACAGGAAGCGGGCGGCACACAGGGCGATCCGCACATGTGGCTGGACCCGAACCTTGTCATCACCTATGTGAAAAATATCCGTGATGGATTGATCGAGGTTAATCCCGCAGGCGCGGAAACATATCAAGCCAATGCGGATGTGTATATTGCCCAGCTCAAAGATTTGGATGCGTGGATCGTGGAACAGGTGATGGCCATCCCTGCCGGGCGCCGTTTGATGGTGACCAACCATGAAGCGTTGGGATACTTTGCCGAGCGCTACGGTTTTGAAATCGTTGGCGCGGTCATCCCTAGTTTGAGCACGGACGCAGGAACTTCGGCAAAAGAAATGTCTTCATTAATCGAGCAGATCAAGGCTGCTGGCGCCCCCGCGATTTTTCTCGGTGAGGTTGAGAATCCTGATCTTGCCAATCAGATTGCCGACGAAACAGGCGTGAAAGTGGTTGATGATCTATATCTTGAGTCTTTGACTGATGGCGCACCCGCCGCGACTTATATTGATATGATGAAGCATAATGTAACCCGCATTGTGGATGGTTTGAAGTAAGATACGGCGATTTACAATTTACGATTGATGATTTACGATTGTTTGATGGCAGTGGTCGCTTTTGAAGATTATCTTGAGTAACGAGTTGTAAAAGGTGAACAGCATGGATGAAAAGACTTTTAAAGCCAGAACGAAAAAACTGGCGATTGCGATATGATCAACAAGTTGAAAATTGTCGAAGAAGAAAGCGCTGAAACGGCTTATTGGCTTGAAATCCTCGTTGAATCTGGCCTTATTCCGCAGGAGCAGGTTGTTGATATCCACAAAGAAACCAACGAAATTCTTGCCATGACGGTCGCATCTATCAAGACCCTCCGCAATCGTAAATCGTAAATCGTAAATCGTAAATCGTAAATCGTAAATCCAAATGACCCACACTCCTCATCGTCTCGAAATTGAAAACGCCAGCATCGGGTATGGCGAAAAAATCGTCATGCGTGGCTTGAGCTTTCAAGTGCCGCATGGCGCGCGCGTGGCTGTGGTTGGTCCGAATGGCGCGGGTAAATCCACTTTGTTTAAAGCATTGGTGGGAATCCTGCCCCTGCACAGCGGGCGGATTCTGATCCACGGCGAATTGCTTGGCGCGCACAAGGATTGCGTGGCGTACATTCCGCAACGCGAAGATGTGGACTGGCGTTTCCCGGTCACAGTCAGCGATGTGGTGATGATGGGACGCTTCGGTCAAATGGGATGGTTCAGCCGTCCATCAAAAATGGATAAGCAACTTGTGCAAAAAAGCATGGAGCAAATGGGCATTGCGGATTTGGCAGATCATTCCATAGGCCAGCTCTCTGGCGGGCAGCAGCAGCGCGCGTTTCTGGCGCGTGCCATTGCGCAGGAACCGCATATCTTATTAATGGATGAACCCTTCACGGGTGTGGACATGACCACGCAGGAAGCGACCCTCAACCTGCTCGATCATTTGCGCAATCAGCATGTGACTGCGATTGTCTCGACGCATGATCTCAATTTGGCGGCTTCGCGGTTTGACCTTGTTCTTTTGCTAAACCATAAACTCATTGCATTTGGCGCTCCTCAGGAGGTTTTCGTCAAAGAGAACCTGACGCAGGCGTTTGGTAATTCACTCCTCGTCATGGAAAATGGAATGATGCTGGTGGATGAATGCTGTCCGCCCGCTGAGCAATTTACGATTAACGATTGACGATTTTCGATTGTTTGATGACAGCGGTTGCTTTTGAAGATTATCTTGTTAGAAGGGTTGCGGAAGGAGAAGAAGATGGACGAAAAAACATTCAAGGCGAGAACCAAAAAATTAGCGGTGGCGATCATCAAACAAATGGATGAACTGCCCCACTCCCGCGCAGCGGATGTTGTCGCAAGGCAGATCATACGTTCGGGAACATCCATTGGAGCGAACTATCGCGCAGCGTGTCGGGCAAAGTCGACTCCTGATATGATCAATAAGTTGAAAATTGTCGAAGAAGAAAGCGATGAGACAGCCTACTGGCTTGAAATTCTGGTTGAGTCAGGACTCGTTCAGCAGGAGCGAGTCGTTGACCTCCATAAAGAGACCAATGAAATCCTTGCGATGACCGTTGCATCCATCAAGACCCTCCGCAATCGTAAATTGTAAATCCAAAATCATAAATTCAATGAACTTTCTCCTCGAACCTCTCACGTATCAATTCATGCAGCGCGGACTGCTTGCCTCTGTCATCGTCGGAGTCCTTTGCGCGGTGATGGGCACGTACGTCGTCCTCCGCGGCCTTGCTTTTCTGGGCGACGCGATGGCGCACGCCATTCTGCCGGGGGTGGCGATCGCTTATTTATTTGGCGGCAACCTGCTGATTGGGGCGGGAGCCGCGGCGATCATCGTGGCGTTGAGCATTGGCTTGTTTTCAAGGCAGGGCGCGGTCAAGGAGGATACGGCCATTGGCATCCTGTTTGCGGCCGCGCTTTCGCTCGGCGTGGCGCTGATCAGTTCCATGCAAACCTACGCGGTGGATTTGTCTCATATTTTGTTTGGCAACGTGCTTGGCGTCAGCCCATCCGATCTTTGGATGATCGCAGGATTGAGCTTCGCGATCCTGTTGACGGTGGGATTGCTCTTCAAGCCCTTCCTCGTCATTTCATTCGATCCCGTTCTCGCCGCGACCTTGCGCCTGCCAGCCGAACTATTGAGAAATCTTATGCTGGTGCTTTTGGCGCTGACGGTGGTGGTCTCTTTGCAAACCGTGGGGGTCAGCCTCGCGGCGGCCATGCTGGTGACGCCTGCGGCCACGGCGTATTTGCTCACCCGCCGTTTGTGGCCGATGATGCTGGTCTCTGCGTTGATCGGCGCGTTGTCATCCATCATTGGGTTGTATGTGAGCTATTACTTCAATATCGTATCGGGGTCTGCCATAGTACTTACGGCCACCCTGTTTTTTCTGCTTGGGTTCTTGTGGAAGAGGACGAAGTCTATATAATGAAAGTGTCGTTTATCCACAACCAAAGGAGATTTTAGAAATGGCGCTTATCGAAACTTCCACCAGGATCAATGTTTCCCCGCAGAAATTTTTTTCCTACGTTTCCAGTTTGGACAGCCTGAAGAACGATTACGTGATCAGCGTTGAAGCGGACGGGCCGATCAAACTCGGCACGAAGATCAAGACCAGGATCAAAGGCGTGGAGAACGCCATCCTCTCTGAGGTGATCGCTTATGAAGTCAACAAGGTGTTTGGCACAAAGACTTTTGCTGCGCCGCCCGCATCGGACGTGGTCAGCAGTTACATCCTCGAAGCGGATGGCGGCGGCACGAAAGTGACTTTGCAAACCGAAGCGGTGTTGATGCCCGCTGGAATGCCATCGATCCCGGGTATGGAGGATATGATGAAGAAGCAGATGCTCGCGGGTTATGATGCCGCGCTTGCAGCGTTGAAAAAGAAATTGGAAGGGTAAACAGGCAGAGGCGCGGAAAGAAGCGTTTCGTCGTGTTGAAACCCATCCTCCCGTTGATAATTTCAACGGGAGTTTTTTTCCCTGTACGGTAGAATTGTCCCCATGCGAAATCAAAATAAAACAACCCTGGCTTTGCTGTTGATTCTCCTTATTGTTTCGGCTTGTTCCTCTGCTCAACCCACAGAAGCGCCTGCGCCGACTGCTACGCATACCATCCCGCCTGTCACGGACACGCCCGCCCCGCCCACGCCTGCGGCAACGCCCGCGCCCACGAACACCCCCGTGCCTGTGCTGGAGCGCGCGCAATACAAACTGAACGCCACTATTGATTACGACGCGCATACCGTCAGCGTGGATGAGACCATTCTTTACCCGAACCTGACGGGCAATCAATTGAACACGCTGGTGATTGCAATTGTTCCCAACCTTTGGCAGGGAAGTTTCAGCCTGACGGGCATCTCTGTGGATGGCGCGCCGACCACAACCTACTCCATCGATGGACAAAGACTCGATGTGGCCCTTTCCTCTTTTCTGCCTGCTGGAAGTGTCATCGATATTAATCTTCAATACACGCTCGCGCTTCCATTTGCAGAACAGGAAGACCCTGGCGTCTCGCGTCCGCGCATTTATGGATATACCTCGCGCCAGCTTAATCTCACCAACTGGTATCCGTTCGTTGTGCCGAACATCGACGGCGAATGGGTTTTGCATGAGCCGTGGTTTTACGGCGAACACCTTGTTTATGACGCTGCGGATTATGAAGTGGATGTCAAATTCACAGACCCCGCCACGGCTCCCATCGTAGCCGCCAGCGGGTTGCCAGAACAAGGAGCAGACTCNNCGCAGGTGGGGGATGTGAACGTCTCAAGCTATTATTTCCCGCTCTTTGTTGCGGGCGGACAGGCCGCATTGCAGACCGCAGTCGAATCGGTGCAGGTGTTCGGTGAGCGCTTCGGGCCGTACCCGCATAAATCGCTTGCCATCGTCATGGGCGATTTCAACGACGGCATGGAATATTCCGCCTTCTTCTACCTCAGCAAGGATTTCTACAATTTGTACGATGGCACGCCTGCAAACTATCTCACCTTTGTAACCGCGCATGAGACCGCGCATCAATGGTGGTTCGAGCAGGTTGCCAGCGACCAGGCTTTGCAACCCTGGGTGGATGAAGCCCTCGCCACATATTCCGAGCGCATCTATTACGAAAACCTTCATCCCGACCTTGTCAGTTGGTGGTGGACCTATCGAATTGATTTTTACGATCCACAGGGCTTCGTGGATATTCCCATTTACGAAGGGCAGGGCTTCCGTCCCTACACCAACGCGGCNNTTCTTCGCTTTTTTGCAGGATTATCTCGCCCAGGGACGCGGCAAGATCGTCACCGCCAACGATTTCTTCCGCATCCTCAGCCCGCACACTGGCGCCGATTACTCCGACCTCGTGCGCCAATACTTCCAAAACATCTATCAATGATGAAGACAGCTTTCAGCTTTCAGCGTTCAGCAGCGCGTTTTACGTTTTACTTTTTACTCCTCACGCTTCTCTCCTCCTGCGCATCCCCACCGCCCACCGCCCGCGCCTTCCCAACCTTCATCCTCATCACGCAGGACCCGAACGCATCGCCAACCTCTACGCCGTTCCAACCATCAGGTGAGATCAACACCCCGCTTGCGACATTTACCCAGGCGCCGCCCGCCACAGCCACAGCGACCCTCACACAGACACCACCGCCAACGTTGACCTTCACGCCTCTTCCCCCGCCGATAGCATCCCCTTTGGGGACAGTTGGTTCTGTTCCCCCAACATCGCCTCCGCCTGCAAATTCATCGCGCACCAATTACATCCTCTACTCCACCCTGGATTTTGCAGGCAAAACCATCACCACCGACCAGACCATCCGCTACTACAACAGCACAGGCGTATCCCTTTCAGAGATCGTATTTTCTGTTCAGCCGAATCGATACGGCAACACCTTTATCCTGAATTCCATTTCACAGGATGGGGCTGCTCTCACTTCTTCACTTGACGGCCAGCGGATGACAGTCACTTTGCCCCAGCCTTTGCAGGCAGGCTCCGCCACAACCTTTGCCTTGAACTTCAAACTGAACATCCCGCAGAAATCAGCCGAAGGCGTCTTCGGCTACGATTTCAACCAGATTAACCTCGTGGATTGGTATCCCTTCATCGTGCCATATCAAGGCGGATGGGTCTTGCACGACCCCATGCCCTGGGGCGAGCACCTTGTTTACGATTCGTCTGATATCGAGTTGAACCTCAAAAAGGATGCGGATGTCATCATTGCGGCGGGCGCAACACCCGACCAAAACGGCGAGTGGACTCGCTACCGCATGTACGGCGCGCGCACCTTTGCATTCTCCGCCAGCGACGAATTCCTCGTTTCAGAATCAACCGCGGGGAATGTCATTGTGCGCTCGTATTATTTCGACGGCTACAAAACTGGCGGGGAAGGAATCCTCTCTTTGGGGACTCAAGCCATCGAAACCTTTTCGGCGCAATATGCCCCGTACCCGCACCAGACCCTTGCCATCGTCCAATCCGACTTGCACGACGGCATGGAATATGACGGGCTGGTTTTCCTTGCCACTGATTTTTACGGTCAATACACGGGCGGTTCACGCGGAAATTTGGCGACCATCGGCGTGCATGAGATCGCGCATCAATGGTGGTATGGGCTGGTCGGCAGTGACCACGCCGTCGAACCCTGGCTTGACGAAGCATTAGCCACCTACAGCGAGCGTATTTTTTATGAAAACAATTATCCTGCCAACATCAGTTGGTGGTGGCAATTCCGCGTGGACTATTTCGACCCAGGCGGCTATGTGGATACCAGCATTTACAACGGCGGTTCGTTCCGCTCCTACACAAATGCGGTCTATCTCAACGGCGCGCACTTTTTAGATGACCTCCGCGAGCGGATGGGCTACGGTAACTTTTCCAAATTCCTGAAGGAATATGCCACCCGCTACTCCCACGGCCACGCCACCTCTGCAGATTTCTTCGCGCTCATGCGTGAGACCGTCAACGTGGACATCAGCGATCTGCTGGGCAAGTATTTCGCGGGTTCGTATTAATCACTGACCTTACGCACGGAAGAACTCTTTGCCGAAAATTTTAACGCCAAGCCGCAAAGNNTTGCGTTAGATGTTTTGGGCAAGTATCCCACCCTGCAGAGCGGACTGCGTAAGGTGAGTTAATCAATTTTTTCGTCATTGCGAGGGCGAGCCTCAAACGGCGAAGCCCGAAGCAATCCCCAACTTGAGGAGGAGATTGCTTCGGCGCAAGAACAAGGGCGCGCCTCGCAATGACATAAGGTGATAACCCATGAACCGACCCTACACATTTATCAATGTCGCCATGACAGCCGATGGAAAAATAGATACTTTTGAAAGAAAAGGCTCCGCCATTTCTTCCAGGCGCGATAAGGAGCGCGTGGATCAACTGCGCGCCCTTGCAGACGGAATCCTCGTCGGGGGGAGGACGCTGCTCGACGAGCAACCCAGGCTCACCGTTAAGTCTGAGGCGCTGCGCGAGGGCAGAGTCCAGCGCGGGGTTTCGCCAAACCCCGTTAAAGTTGGAGTGGTCACAGTCGCAGACATCGCGCTTGACTCAGATTTTATTAAGGTTGGGCCTGCGCGAGTCGTAATATTTACAACTTCTCAAACATCTATACCCCAACTCGAGAGTTTGCGCTCGCTGGGTGTTGAAGTATTCGTGGACGGCGCCCCACGCGTTGACCTGCACAACATGATGCTTACATTGAAAAAGATCGGCGTGGATCATTTGATGGTGGAAGGCGGCGGGACAATGAATTTTGAGTTAATGCGCCTGGGTCTTGTGGATGAGTTGACCGTGTATGTTGCGCCGATGATTTTCGGCGGCGCGAGCGCCCCCACACTTGCAGATGGACTCGGCCTCCCGCGCGATGCGGCCATCGAGATGAAATTGATAGACGTTGAAAGATGGGAAGATGGCGGGGTCTTCCTGCGATACAAATTTGAGTAGGTTGGATGACCGACCTGCGGAGGAAACCATGTCTGGATTTACACACGAACAAATCGAACTTTTATTGGAAGAAGATTGCTGCCACGAATGTGAAGGCTACGGCGAAGATAAAATTTGCGTCCATATCGAAGCGATTGCGGAACTGCCCACGCGCTTTGGCGATTTTCATATTGTGGCCTTTTCGAATAACAGGGATGGCAAGGAACATGTCGCCATCATCAAAGGCGAGGTGCTGGGCGCAGAGGATGTGCCCGTGCGCCTGCATTCCGAATGTTTGACTGGCGATGTGATCGGCTCGCTGCGCTGTGATTGCCGCGATCAGCTTGAAGCCGCATTGAAGAAGATTGGGGGAATGGAGACTGGCATTGTGCTGTACCTGCGCCAGGAAGGCCGCGGTATCGGCCTCACCAACAAAATTCGCGCCTACAGTTTGCAGGACGCAGGCCTCGATACGGTGGAAGCGAATCTTGCGCTTGGCTTCCGTGATGACGAGCGCGATTACGCCGTCGCCGCGCACATGATTCATTCGCTTAAAGTCCAGTCCATTCGGCTGATGACCAACAACCCGAAGAAGATCGACCAGCTTGTACAGCATGGCGTCAAGGTTAATGAACGCATTCCGCATATTTTGCCGAGCAACGATCACAATCGTTTTTATCTCGAAACCAAAGCCGCCAAGTCTGGTCACATGATCGACTTTCGCGGCAAGCCGCATCTCGAAGAACAAAGCGACAAGCCGATTGTGCAAGGCATGACCGAGTCGCAGATTAAGGCGATGTATGATTAANNTAAGTTGAAAGGTCAAAGGTTGAAAGTTGAAAAGTAAAACCATTGTCATTACTGGCGCGACGGGCGTGTTGGGAAATTTGGCTGCGAAAACATTTGCAGAGCGCGGCGATAACATTGCGCTGCTGGATCGCGATCAAATTAAATTGGATTCCCTGACTGCAGGCCTGAACCTGCCCTCAAACAGAATCCACGCCCAAACCATCGACCTGCTCGATGCGCAGACGCTTCAAGACTCAGCCGAAGCGGTTCATTCCAAATTTGGCAGTATCCACGCTTTGATCCATCTCGTCGGCGGGTGGGTGGGCGGCAAGACGATTCCTGAATCGTCGAAAGACGATCTTGAGTTCATGCTTAATCAGCATGTGTGGACAACGTTCAATCTCTTCCAATCCTTTGTGCCGCACATTGCATCCGCTGGATGGGGACGAGTTGTCATCGTCTCACAGCCTGTGACGGTGAAGCCTGCCGCCAAGTCCGCGATCTATGCCGCTGCCAAATCTGCCCAGGAAAGCCTGGCATTGACTCTGGCAGAGGAATACAAAGAAAGCGGGTTGACCGCGAACATAATTCATGTGAAATCTATTGATATTAAGGGCGACGCGCTGCGCGAAGGCACATCCCCTGCGGAGATCGTCTCTGCGATGCTGTACCTGTTTTCAGAGGAGGCGGACAAAGTCAACGGGGCGAGGATTCCGCTGTACAGGTAGGGCGGTTTTATCCACATAAATTTGTAAGCCAGTCAGCCGCAGAGTTCAAAATCTCTGCGGCTGATTTTTTTTGCATTTCGCCCATTTTTCTAATCTCCCGGCGATTGTAGGGATTTTCACAAAAATTGTAATTTTTCAAACATTGACTCGTGCCAGAATCATATTAAAATGAGATAAAAGCCTTACAAATTTGATAGTTGTGAACGGGGGTATTTTTTATCCTCTTTTTTTAATCGTATTTGGAAATAAAAATAAAATTGAATTCGTAATTAGATAAAAACAGTTGGTAAATTCGGAACGTATCGAGGATTACAAAAGATGAAAAGCAGAATTCAGGAACTGGCAGAAAAGATCAATATGACGCGCGATGAGTTTATTGGGGAGATGCGCAAAAAAGGATGTAGTGAACCCACTGCCATTAAAATTTGGAGCGGGGAATACGAAAATTTCGAGAATTATGACGATAACAACGTCCAGTTGAGCAACCTTCGCAAAGCGGCGGCGGTGTTGAGCGTTGGGACTGGGACGCTGATCCCGAAATAAGTGATTCAAAAATGATTCAAAAAAGAATCAAGTAAAGCAAACGAGGAAAAAACATGAAACATCGAATTTTTCCAAGGTTTTTGTCTGTATTTTTGATTCTGATGCTGGCTGTGGCGGTTATGCCGGTCACGCCAGCCAGGGCGGCTATATTAACTGTCACATCGACAGGCGACACATTAAATAACGGCGATAGTGTCTGTACTCTCCGCGAAGCAATCACCAATGCAAATGCCGATGCCAATATATGGACAAATTGTGGAGCGGGCACCGGCGTTGACACCATCACATTTTCGGGGGCGGTTACAACCATTACCCTCGCCTCAGCCTTGCCAAATATCACAGATGGGGACGGCCTGACCATCAACGGCGGCAGCACGGTCACAATAAGCGGCGGCGGGGCATTCCGAATCTTCAATATTACATCCGGCGCAACAACCATTCAGAATATCACTTTGACCAATGGACAGGTGGATGGAAACGGCGGCGCGATTTTCAATAACGGCGGCACAGGTTTAACCGTCAGCAATGTTACATTTACCGCTAATCGTACCGTAACCACTGGCGGCAATGATGGCGGGGCCATTTATCATACCTCCGGCGCATTGAGTATTTCAAACAGCGCCTTTACCGGCAACTATACCCTCGATAATGGAGGCGCGATCTATATTGCCAATGGCACCGGCACGATGACGATCAGTGGCAGCTCATTTAATACTCAGAACAACGCCGCCATTGATGACGGCGCGGCAATTTACTTGAACAATGGAACCCTGGCTATTAGCGGCAGTACAACCTTCACCAGCAATGCCACTTCGAATGGCGGCGGCGGCGCAATTTTCGAAAACGCCGGCACGTTAACCATTAACGGCGCCACCTTTACAAGTAATGCGGTTTCAGGCGGCGGCGGAGCGGGAAACAGCGGCGGCGCAATTTTCCAAAATGGCGGCTCCTTAACCATTGGCAATACAGCAGCCGTTACATTTACCGGCAATACTGCAAATGGCGATGGCGGCGCAATCCATGTGGCGGCGGGTACTCTGTCGGTCAACAATACTGCATTCACCAATTCAACTGCCGCGAACAGCGCGGATAACGGCGGAGCCATCTATCACAATAGCGGCACATTACTAACCGTTACCAACTCCACCTTTACAGGGAATACCTCAACAAATGGCGACGGCGGCGCAATCATGCTGGATGCCAACGGCTCGAGCGCAACCATCAGCGGCAGTACGTTTACATCCAATTCAGCGGAGGATGACGCGGGCGCAATTTTCACCGATGGCGAGCCGTTCACAGTCACAACCAGCGTCTTCACATCCAACTCGGCTGGGACAGGCGCGGGCGGCGGGGCAGACGGCGGCGCAATTCGTATTTCTGGAAATTCGACAAGTGCAACCTCCAAAATAACATTAAGTACATTTGTAAATAACTCGATCACCATGGCCGCCAACCAGACCTTGCATGGCGGCGCAATCGTTAATGATGGAACGATCATTATTGCAAATGTCACTTTCTCAGGCAACTCGCTGACAAAATCCACAAATGGCAACGGTGATTCTTCGGGTGGCGCTTTTTATTCCAATGGTACAGCCACCATTAATAATGCAACTTTTTCTGGTAACACGGTATCGGAAAGCGGAACTGGTACGGGTAGCGGCGGCGCAATTTTCAGAGATGCGACCGCAGTTGGTGCATTGACCATTGCCAACAGCATTGTCGCCAATGGAACGGAAAATGGGGCCGCTGGCAACTGCGGTGGCGCCATCACGAACGGCGGCAATAACATTGATTATCTCGGCGGAGACTGCGGATTTGCCATTACAACCAATCCAAACCTGGGAGCGCTGACCGGTTCTCCGCAATATTTCCCTCTTGGTTTGGGTAGTTCAGCCATTGATACGGGCAGTAATGCAATTTGCTCGACGGCTGCCACCACGAACAATCAATCCCAGAACGGTCTAACCCGCCCGTTGGATGGCAACGGAGACTCTATTTTAACTTGCGATATCGGGTCTTACGAATCTCCAACCATGGTTGTAACCTCGTTGTCTGTATCTCCCGCTTCGGGAACCTATGGAGGAACAGCAACTCTCACAGCAACACTTTCCCCTGCGGTCAGCGGAAAAACGATCAACTTTACGCTCAATGGCGTCAGCGCTGGCTCTGCGGTGACGAACGCCGGCGGCATTGCATCCATACCCGCGGCAAGTCTCGCTGGTATTAATACTGGTACGTATCTCGGCGGCGCCGGGAGCGGCGTTGGCGCCAGTTTTGCAGGGGATGTGGGTTATAGCGCCAGCAGCGGAACCGCAACCCTGACAGTTACCAAGGCAAATCCGATCATTGTGGTGACACCGTACAACGCGGCTTATAACGGGCTGCCTCACACTGCCACGGGTTCTGCCACCGGGGTGTTGGGCGAACCGCTTAGCGGACTTGACCTCAGCGGCGCCACGCACACCAATGTGGGTGTCTACACCGGCGACCTCCTGGACCTTCACGGATGTGACCGGCAACTACAATGACACCAGCGGCACGGTGGACGATCAAATTACCAAAGCGAACGCAGTCATTGTGGTGACACCGTATAACGCGGCTCTATAACGGGCGTGCCTCATACCGCCACGGGTTCCGCCACCGGGGTGTTGGGCGAACCGCTCAGCGGACTTGACCTCAGCGGCACCACGCACACCAATGTTGGCATCTACAACGGCGACCCCTGGACCTTCACGGATGTGACCGGCAACTACAATGACACCAGCGGCACGGTGGACGATCAAATTACCAAGGCAGACGCAGTCATTGTGGTGACACCGTACAACGCGGCTTATAACGGGCTGCCTCATACCGCCACGGGTTCCGCCACCGGGGTGTTGGGCGAACCGCTCAGCGGACTTGACCTCAGCGGCACCACGCACACCAATGTGGGCATCTACAACGGCGACCCCTGGACCTTCACGGATGTGACCGGCAACTACAACGACACCAGCGGTACGGTGGACGATCAAATTACCAAAGCGAACGCAGTCATTGTGGTGACACCGTACAACGCGACTTATAACGGGCTGCCTCACACTGCCACGGGTTCTGCCACCGGGGTGTTGGGCGAACCGCTCAGCGGACTTGATCTCAGCGGCACCACGCACACCAATGTGGGTGTCTACAACGGCGACCCCTGGACCTTCACGGATGTGACCGGCAACTACAATGACACCAGCGGCACGGTGGATGATCAAATTACCAAAGCGAACGCAGTCATTGTGGTGACACCGTACAACGCGGCTTATAACGGGCTGCCTCACACTGCCACGGGTTCTGCCACCGGGGTGTTGGGAGAACCGCTCAGCGGACTTGATCTCAGCGGCACCACGCACACCAATGTGGGTGTCTACACCGGCGACCCCTGGACTTTCACGGATGTGACCGGCAACTACAATGACACCAGCGGCGCCGTGGATGACCAGATTACCAAGGCGAATGCTTCCATTGCGGTGAGCGGTTTTACCGGAATCTACAATGGCCTGCCACACGGAGCGACAGGTTCCGCCACGGGTGTGCTTGGCGAACCATTGAGCGGACTGGATTTGGGAGCCACTTTCATCAATGTTCCCGGCGGGACCGCCAACTGGACCTTCACCGATGTCACCGGAAACTACAACGACGATTCCGGATCTGTTGCCATTATCATCACGCAAGCGGGCGCCACCATCGTGGTCAATGGCTACACTGGCATTTATGATGGCGCGCCCCACGGAGCCACGGGTTCCGCCACCGGCGCGCTAGGTGAACCCCTAAGCGGGTTGAATCTCGGAGCTGTCTTCACGGACGTTCCTGGCGGCATCGCCAACTGGACCTTTACCGATGTCACCGGCAACTACACCAATGCCTCCGGTTCGGTCGCTATCGTGATTACCAAAGCGGATGCCACCATTGTGGTCAACGGCTACACAGGCGTATATGACGGCTCACCCCACGGGGCAACGGGTTCCGCTACTGGCGCCTTGGGTGAACCTTTGAGCGGACTCAACCTGGGCGCTTCCTTTACAAACGTTCCGGGCGGCACGGCAAACTGGACCTTCACCGACATCACCGGTAACTATAACGACGACTCCGCTTCGGTTGCCATTGTGATCAATCGCGCGGATGCCGTTATTGTGATTACACCTTATAACGTTGCGTACGATGGCGCGGCCCACACTGCCACGGGTTCCGCCGCCGGTGTATTGAGCGAACCCTTAAGCGGACTCGACTTGAGCCCCACCACGCACACCAATGTGGGCCTTTACAACGGAGACCCCTGGATATTCACCGACATCACCGGCAACTACAACAATGACAACGGCACAGTCAATGATGTGATTGCCTCCGCTGCCGCCACCGTAACCTTGAGCAATTTGAACCATACCTATGACGGCGTTCCAAAATCAGCCACTGCCACAACCAACCCACTGGGTCTGGCGGTAAGTATCACATACAACGGCTCTCCAACCGCCCCAAGTGATGCGGGTTCTTACTCGGTGAATGCCGCAATAACCGACCCTAATTATTCCGGCAGCGCCACGGGCACATTGAACATTGCCCAGGCAACCGTCATCCCGAACATTACAGCCGATGACAAGGTCTATAACGGCAATGCAGCCGCAGCCTTCACCTGCTCGTTGACCGGTGTTTTCGGGTTGGATGATGTAACCTGCTCCGGTGGCGCGGCCAGTTTTGCAGACAAGAATGTTGGCGCTGGGAAGAAAGTCGATGCCACCGGGCTGGGCCTCAGCGGCGTGGATGTGGCAAACTATCTGCTTGACCCAACAACCGCCTCCGACACCGCAGACATCACTGCCCGCACACTGACTGTAACCGCCACCGGCGTAGACAAAGTCTATGACGGCACAACCGCCGCGACAGTCAACCTTTCCGATGACCGCCTCCCCGGCGACAACCTCACGGTAACATACGCAACTGCCGATTTTGTAGACCCGAATGTGGGCATCAACATAACCATCAACGTTAGCGGCATTGGCATCAGCGGCGGCACAGACGCGGGTAACTACGCGCTTGGGAACACCACTGCAGTAACATCGGCAAATATCGGCAACGATTTCCAGGTGATTACGGTGATTACAAACGCGCCCGCCACCGCAGCCAATGGCGCCGCCTTTGATGTGGCCGCAACCGCCTCTTCCGGGTTGCCGGTCACCATCACCACTTCCGGCGTTTGCAGCGGCGGCGATACGGATGGAACTGCCACCATCACCATGACCAGCGGCGCCGGCACATGCAGCGTGTTCTACGATCAGGCCGGGGATGGAAATTACCTTCCGGCTCCCCAGGTTCAGGAAGATGTAACCGCCACCGAAGGCCCATCCTTTACCAGCGCAGACAACACCTCCTTTGACATGGGCTTCTTTGGCACGTTCACCGTTACCGCCGTGGGCAACCCCTCCACAATGACCATCACCTTGACGGGCGGAACGCTGCCCGCCGGCGTGACCCTCACCGATAATGGGGATGGAACCGCGATCCTTCAAGGCACGCCTGCCGCCGGCACAAGCGGAACCTACAACCTGGTCTTTACTGCCGATAACGATGTGCTTCCCAATGGAACGCAGAACTTTACGCTTACCATCCGCAACGGCCCCACCATTGGCGCAGACGGAATCAATTCCATTCCTGAAACCAGCGGCGGAAGTATTAACGAAAATGAGTCCATTCTGGATACGCTGGGAATTACCCGCCTCCTGGTCAAGTTCAGCCAGGATGTATATAACCCGGATGGCGACACAGATCCCAAAGATGTAACCAACCCGGCAAACTACATGCTTGTACGCACCCCCGATGGCATCTTCTCAACCGTCAGTTGCGCGGGCGGCGTTGTTGCGCCCGATGTCTCCATCTCGGTCGACTCAGTCGCCTACAGCAACGGCGGCGGCTCCGGGCCATATATTGCTACGTTAGCCATCAACGGCGGCTTCCCATTGAACGTAGTCGGCTTCCACCGCCTGTATGTTTGCGGAACCACTTCCATTGTGGATGCAAACAACACCAACCTTGTTTTAGCAGGCAATGGCACGACCCCCGCAACAGACTTCCAGCGTAACTTCCGCATCGTAGTTCAGGGAGGCGGCGGGGGCGGGGGAGGAGGCGGCTCAGGTAGTGGAAATCAGATCGGAGGCAATTTCCTCATCCCCGTGACTGGCTTCGCCCCGAATCAGACCGCGCCCCTGCCTGCCCAGCCTGCTGACAAAGTGTACACGCTGATGGGTGAGATGACCCTCGAAATTCCATCGCTTGCAATTAAATACCCCATTGTCGGCGCATCCATCGCCAACAAAACCTGGGACCTCACCTGGCTCCAAAACAGCGTGGCCTACCTCGAAGGCTCCGCCTACCCAACCATGGCAGGCAACACCGTGCTCACCGCGCATGTGCTGGACGCCAACAACAACCTTGGCCCATTCTCGGATATCAAGGGAATGCAATTGGGTCAAAAGATATACATCCATGTCAACGGCCAGACCTATGTTTATCAGGTGCAGGCGAACCAGAAGGTTTTGCCCAACAGCATTTCCAGGGTCTTCAAACACGAAGAGGATTCCTGGATCACGCTCGTCACCTGTGAAGACTTCAATGCGAAGACCGGGCTGTACACCACCCGCCGCATGGTGCGCGCAGTGTTGATCAGTGTGATCCCTGCAAAGAAGTAATAACGTTTCAATGAGTTAGCTGGGCGCGTGCACATGCACCTGCCCAGTTTTTCTTTTCATGCTACACTTGCCTGAATTCGGTACCAGGAATTAGCGGTGTGAATCATAAACTTCCCTTTTGGTTGAAACTTTTATATGGTTCTGGCGATTGGGGAATAGCCAGCATCGGTATGATGCGCTCGATCTTCTACGCGCTCTATCTCACAGACGTGGTCGGTATTGAGCCGCGCCTGGCTTCGTTAGGCGCGCTGGCAGGCATCATCTGGGATGCGATCAATGACCCCATCATTGGAACATTGAGCGACCGTATGAAATCCAAACTTGGGCGGCGGCGTCCGTTCCTGTTGTGGTTCGCCTTTCCATTTGGGCTGAGCTTTGTCATGTTATGGTCCGCTCCGAATTGGGATAGTCAGATCGGTTTGTTGCTCTATGTGACTTTAGCCTTCATGATCTCGGACACGCTCACCACTCTCGTGGCAGTGCCGTATCTTTCTCTCACCCCCGAATTGACCCAGGATTATGACGAACGGACTTCGCTTTCAAGTTTCCGCACCGTCTTTCAGTTGTTATCTGCCATGACGGTGGTTATTATTGCTCCCATGGTCGTAGATGCGGTCATTCTTGGCGGCGGTTCGCAGCAGCAGGGATTTATTACAGCGGGCGCGATCTTTGGCGCCATCGGTTCGCTTCCGCTTTTCTTCATTGGCTTGTTCGTGCGCGAGCGTTTTGCATCGGAGGAACAAGAGCAGGAGACGATTCCATTTCGCGAGACCTTGCGCCTTGCCTGGCAGAATGTTCCCTTCCGTTATGCGGCTGGAATTTACATGTTCAACTGGTCGGCAGTGGATATGGTCGCCATCACCTTCCCATTCTTTTTATTGTATTGGGTTGCGCAGGGAGACTTGCTTGCAAAGATCAACATCCTCGGCGTTGACCTGGCGCTCGAATCGGCTTTCTTCGGCGTGATGATGTTCGTCTGCGTTTTGTTCGTTCCGTTCTGGTTATGGTTCGCAAAACGGCGCAATAAAATTCAAGCCTACATCGTGGGCATGTCCGCATGGATCATTGTACAAGCCCTGATCTTTACCATTCAACCTGGCGACATCTCCTGGCTGTTGACCATTGCCGCTCTGGCAGGCATCGGCGTTTCCGCCGCCTACATTCTGCCAGACTCCATTTTGCCCGATGTGATCGAATGGGATGAACTGCGCACAGGCCGCAGGCAGGAGGGCATTTATTATGGCATCCGCACCCTCATCCGCAAGTTGACGGGTGCGGGAGTTATCTTTATCACCTTGCAGGTCTTGGGCTGGTCGGGCTATCAATCCCCGCCCGTGGATGCGACTCAATTCACCCAGCCTGATTCCGTGCTGCTCTCGATCCGCTTGATGGTTTCATTTATCGGCGTGGCAATTTTATTGGGGACAATTATCATTGCCTGGTCTTATCCGCTTTCACGTGAAAAATACGCGCGCATCCAAAAACTGCTGAAAATAAAACGCGCGCTCGCAAAAAAATAGAGCGGAAAAATTCTCCACTCTACCCCAACTTGACCACCAACCAATAATCTCCAATCTCTAATCTCTAATCCCCAATCCCTAAATCATCGCCCGCTCTTCATACTTCCCAAACACCTTCGTCATCACCCCAATGATCTCGCCCAACGTGCAATACGCATGGACACATTCCATGATGTACGGCATGGTGTTCTCTGTTCCCTCGCAGGCGATTCGTAATTTATCCAAAGTCTGGCCCACCCGCCCGCTGTCTCGCGCCTTGCGGACTTCGTTCAAGCGCGCCACCTGCGTATCGTAACCATTCGGATCCATTCTCAGGATCGGCACGCTCAGCGGTTTCTTTTCCGCATACGCATTCACACCCACGATCTTGCGGATGCCCTTGTCGATCTCGCGCTGGTAACGATAGGCTGCGTCTGAAATTTCACTTTGGAAGAAGCCCCTTTCAATGGATGGGATCACGCCGCCAAATTCCTGAATGCGGGCGAAGTAGTCATACGCCTCTTTCTCCATTCGGTCTGTTTGCGCTTCGACGAAGAAACTACCCCCCAGCGGATCCACCGTATTCGTCACGCCAGATTCCTCGGCGATGATCTGCTGGGTACGCAAAGCAATCGTTACGGAATGCTCGGATGGCAAAGCCAATGCCTCATCCATCGAATTGGTGTGCAGGGATTGTGTGCCGCCCAAGACAGCCGCCAACGCTTGAAGCGCAACTCTGACAACATTATTCTCAGGCTGTTGCGCCGTCAACGAAACGCCCGCTGTTTGAGTGTGGAAACGCAGCAGCCACGAGCGCGGATTCTTCGCCTTGAATGTCTCGCGCATTTCACGCGCCCAAATGCGGCGGGCCGCGCGGTATTTGGCGATCTCTTCAAAGAAATCATTGTGCGCGTTGAAGAAGAAGGACAGGCGCGGAGCGAAGTCATCCACGTCCATGCCGCGCTCAATTCCCCAGCGGACGTATTCCATACCATCCGCCAGTGTGAAAGCCAGTTCCTGTGCGGCAGTCGAACCCGCCTCGCGGATGTGATAGCCGCTGATCGAGATCGTATTCCATTGTGGAACGTTCTGCGCGCCGAATTCCATCGTGTCCACAACCAGCCGCATCGAAGGTTCGGGCGGGAAGATGAATTCCTTTTGTGCGATGAACTCTTTGAGGATATCGTTCTGGGTTGTGCCGCGCAGTTGATCGAGTCTCAGTCCCTTGTTTTCTGCGGCAGCGAGATACATGGCCCAAATGATCGCGGCGGGTGAGTTGATGGTCATGCTCGAAGAAACTTTATCGAGCGGAATTCCATCCAGCAAAATTTCCATATCTTTCAATGAAGAGATCGCAACGCCGCATTTCCCGAACTCACCAAGAGCTTCGGGTTGGTCGGTGTCATAGCCCATCAAAGTGGCCAGGTCGAAGGCAATGCTCAGGCCGGTCTGACCCTGCTCCAGCAAGTATTTGAAGCGCGCGTTCGTTTCTTCCGCAGTGCCGAAGCCCGCGAACATTCGCATCGTCCACAGTTTGGATCGGTGCAGCGTCGGGTGGACTCCTCTAGTGTAGGGATATTCACCTGGCAGCCCAAGCGTTTCAGCATAATCATTTTCTGCAATATCGAGGGGAGTGTAAAGTCTGTTGATCGGTTCGGAGGAGGTAGTGATAAATTCTTCGGAGCGTTCGGGAAGTTGGGATAGCGCTTTGCTAAGGGAAGTCTGCTCCCATGTTGAAAGCGACTTTTTCAATTCATCGAGCTTCTTTTTATCGTACATGGTATCTCCTTTGGCAATTGGGATTATACATTAGACGGTGGGTGGCGGACCGCAGACCATAGACCACGGACAATTGATTTGTCTATCGTCCGTCGTCCATCGTCAATCGTCAATCGTCCCTAGTCAATTCTGGTATACTCGATTTAACAAAAGGTAATAACTTATGCCCCGCTTCGAAATTGATGTAGACCCATGTGACCATCTAACCGCAGACGCCATTGGCAAACCAGGCCAGCGCGTTTTTTATTTGCAAGCCTACCAGGAACAGCGCACCATTACCGTCATCATTGAAAAGGCGCAGCTGCTTTCGCTGGCAATTGGCATCGAGCAATTCCTCGCGCAGCTCAGCCAGCAGCACCCGGAACTTGAAGAACCCTCTGGCGATTATGTCGAGCAGGTCATGCGCATCAACCCGCCCGTCGACCCGCTCTTCCGCGCTGGCGAGATCGGACTCGGCTACGACAAAGACCGTGACCGCGTTGTCATCTTCACCAAGGAATTACTCACCGAAGAATTCGAACCCGACTCCGCCGCGCAAGTCCGTTTTTGGGCAACGCGCACACAACTCCGAATGCTCGCCCGTTGGGGACAGGATATTTCCTCGCGTGGCCGCTCAGTCTGTCCGCAATGCGGCCAACCCATGGAACCCGAAGGGCATTTCTGCCCAAAGAAGAACGGGCATCTACAATAACGTTTCAACATGCAAACGTTTGAACGTTAAAACGTTTCCCACATGACCAAATCCTCAAACGAAATCCAAACCGCCCTCACCCACGGCGAATACGAACTCAAAGGCCAGTTCATGCTTGGCAGTAATTACACCTTTTTCGTGGACGTGCATCACGAGGATGAAACGTATCAGGCCGTTTACAAGCCGAGCAAAGGCGAGCAGCCGCTTTGGGATTTTCCCGACAACACACTTGCCCTGCGCGAAGTCGCCGCCTATCACCTCAGCGAGGCGCTTGGCTTTCGCATCGTCCCCTTCACGATCTATCGCCAAGACGGTCCCTACGGCCCAGGCTCTTTACAGCAATACATTGATTACGATGTCGAGTATCACTACTTCAACTTCACAGTGGAGGATAAGGAAAAGCTCCGCCCTGTCGTTTTATTCGATGTGCTTGCCAACAACGCCGACCGCAAAGGCAGCCACATTTTTTTTGAAGACGATACCCAAAAGCTTTTTGCCATCGATCACGGCGTATGCTTTCACGAAGATGACAAACTCCGCACCGTGATCTGGGACTTCGCAGGCCAGCAGATTCACGATGACTTGCTCGCGCCTCTTTCCCAAACTGACAATTGGTCGGTCCTCTTTGAGCAATACCTCAGCTCA
>CXWL01001872.1_pt1 | contig 22589 bp, 12 predicted proteins | sample 590931 | NCBI WGS metagenome assembly CXWL01 (sample SAMEA3498368, study PRJEB10139) | groundwater metagenome | biome: water well; material: biofilm material | place: Germany | collected 2015-04-27
CCCCAACATCGCCCGCCTGTTCGACGGCGGCGTCGACCCCCGAGGCCTTCCCTACCTGGTGATGGAGCACGTCGTGGGCGAGCCGATCGACGTCCACTGCGACGCCCGCCGGGCCACCCTGGCCGAGCGGCTGCGTCTGGTCATCGCGGTGGCGGGCGCTCTGCAGTCGGCCCACCAGCGCCTGATCGTCCACCGCGACCTCAAACCGTCGAACCTCCTCGTCACCGCGCGCGGCGACGTCAAGCTGCTCGACTTTGGCATCGCCAAGCTGCTCGCTGCCGAGGACGCCGACCCCGGCCTGACCCTGGCCGACGGGCGGCCGATGACGCCGACTTACGCCAGTCCGGAGCAGGTCACCGGGCAGGCGATCACCACCGCCACCGATGTCTACCAGCTCGGCCTCCTGCTCTACGAGCTCCTGACCGGCCAGCGGCCGCAGGCCGGGAGCTCGGCGTCGCTCGCCGCCCTGGTGCGCGCCGTTTGCGAGACGGACCCGCCGCCACCGAGCCGGGCGGTGCTGCGTGCGGCCACCGGCGCCGACCAGCTGGCCGCGCGGCGACAGACGACACCGGCACGCCTCGCCCGCGGCCTCGCCGGCGACCTCGACGCCGTCGTCGCGCGGGCGCTGGCCAAGGACCCGCAGCGACGCTACGCCTCCGCCGCCGATCTCGCCGCCGACCTCGAACGGCACCTCGCCGGGCAGCCGGTGCTGGCTCGCCAGGGCGGCGGCTGGTACCGGGCGAGCAAGTTCGCGCGGCGCCATGCCGCAGCCGTCGCCGTCGCCGCCGTCGCCGCCGTGCTGACCGTCGGCTGGGCGGTGAGCGCCACGCAACAGGCTCGCGCCCTGCTGCGCGAGCGCGCCCGCACGGACGTCGAGGGCAAGAAGGCCGCCGCCGTCGAGCGCTTCCTCATCGACCTCTTCCAGGTCTCCGACCCCAGCGTCTCGCGCGGCGAGCAGGTCACCGCCCACGAGCTCCTCGGCCGCGGCGTCGAGCGCGTCGACCGCGACCTCGCCGCGCTGCCGGAAGTCCAGGCGCGCGTGCTATCGACCCTGGGTCACATCCACGGCCAGCTCGGCCTCTACGGCGACGGTCAGACGCTCGAGGAGCGGGCGCTGGCCCTACGGCGTGACCTGCTGGCCAAGAGCCCTGAGCCGGCGGACAGAGAGCGATTGACCCGCGACGTCGCCGAGAGTCTCGACCGTCTGGCCTGGGTCCGACGTCAGCGCGGCGACCTAGCGGCGGCGGTGGCCCCGCTCACCGAAGCCGTTGCCCTCCGGCGTCGCCTCGCGCCGGGCTCGCCGGAGCTTGCCGACAGCCTCACCGAGCTCGGTCATCTCCGCCTCCAGATGGGCGACGACACGGCCGCCGAGACGCTCTACCGCGAGGTGCTCGCACTGCGCGCAGGGCTCGGCGACCGCGCCGGGCTGGCGACGGCCGAGGAAGGCCTGGGCAACCTGCTGGCGGCACGCGGACAGCACGTCGAAGCCGAGCGCCACCATCGCGCCGCGCTGGCCGAGAACCTGGCGCTCTTCGGTGAACGTCACCCGAGCGTCAGCAGCAGCCTGTTCAACATCGGCCTGGCACTCCAGGGGCAAGAGCGCTACGCCGAAGCGCAGGCGCCGTTCGAGCAGGCCTTGGCCATCGACCGCGCCGTCTTCGGCGAGCGCCACCCCGACGTCGCCATCGACCTCCTGCTGGTCGGCAACAACGCCCAGGTGCGGCACGACCTCGCCACCGCCGAGGACGCCTTCACGACCGCCCTCGCCATCCTCGAGGCGACCGTGCCACCCGACCACTCACGGCGGATCGAGGCGCTTCAGGGCGTCGGCCAGCTACGGCTGGCCCAAGGACGACTCGCCGAGGCCGAAGACCTCCTCCGCCGCGCCGTCGCCGCCCGCCGCGCCCGCTTCGGTGACTCCCACCCCCAGGTCGCGCAGATGCTCCTGCCCCTCGGCCAATGTCTGGTCGCCGCCGGCCGCCTGGCCGAGGCCCGAGAAACCTGGCGGTCGGCCCTGGCGATGGTCGTCGGCCGCGAGGCGACGCTCACCAAGCGCTTCGCGTCCGAGCTCGCCAAGCTCGACGCGCGGATCGCGGCCGGCGGCACCTGAGGCCAGCCCTCAGCTCGCCGGCGACGGCTCGAGGGTGCGGTGCAGCCAGGCGCGGGCGCGCAGCCAATCGCGCTGGACGGTGCGCGCCGAAACGCCGAGCGCCTCGCCGATCTCGTCGTCGGTCATGCCCATGAAGAAGCGGCACTCGACGATGCGGGCGAGGCGCTGGTCGAAACCGGCGAGCATCTCGACCACCTCGTCGATCTGGAGCACCAGCTCGGGCGAGGCGGTGTCGGGTGCCGGCAGCTCCGGATCGAGCTCGACCGCGGCCTGGCCGGAGCCGCGCTTCTGCGCCGCGCGGTGGCGGGCGTGGTCGACCACCACGTTGCGCATCGCCCGCGCCATCACGCCGTAGAAGTGCGCCCGGCTCTGCCAGTCCACACCGCTGTCCTCGACCAGCCGCATGTAGGCGTCGTTGACCAGGGCCACGGAGTCGAGCGTGCGCGCCGGCCCTGCCCCCTGGCCGCGCCACAGCTGGCGGCGGGCGATCTGCCGCAGCTCGCGGTAGACGCGGTCCACCAGCTCGTCGAAGGCCGCGCGATCCCCGTCGCGGTGGGCGCGTAGGAGACGCGTCAGACTGCCGGCGTCGACGGGCCCCGACTTCGGGTCGGACATCGGGTCAGACATGGGCACCGCCAAGCTAGCAACCGGCCGGGCAACAGGTCAACGCCAACCCCCGTTAACGTCCAGGCTCGGGCCGCGTAAGACTCGCCGTGACCTGGCCCAACCCCATCTGGAATGCCGAACACCGCCTGCGCAATGGCTGGTGGGTGCTCGCCTTCTTCGTCGTCCTCGCCTCCGGTCTCTTCCCCTTCCTGCTCTCCGCAAAACAGGCGGAGACCGCCGTCTCGCCCGGCGTGCAGGCAGCCGTGGTGCTCGTGGCGTCCCTCGTCTGCCAGGGGCTTCGCCGACGGCCCATCGGCGAGCTCACCGGGCGACTCGACCGCCGCTGGCCGCGCGAGCTCTTCATGGGGTTCCTGGCAGGCGCGATTCTCATGCTGCTGCCGGCGCTCGCGCTGGCCGCGTTGGGCATCCTGACCTGGACCGTCAACGCCGCCAGTCTGGCGACCCTGCCCGGCGCCTTCGCCGTCCTCGCCGGCGCCGTCATCGCCGAGGAGCTGGTGTTTCGCGGCTTCGTCTTTCAACGCCTGATCGACGGTCTCGGCCCCTGGCCCGCCCAACTGATCCTGGCGGCCTACTTCGTCCTCACCCATGCCACCGGGCTGGCGGCCGCCGGCGAGCTGCGCCCGCTGGCCAGCGTCAACATCTTCCTGGCGTCGCTGCTCTTCGGGCTCGCCTACCTGCGGACGAGAAGCCTCGCGCTCCCTCTGGGTCTCCATTTCGCCGCCAACGTCACCCAGGGCCCGCTTCTCGGCCTCGGAGTCAGCGGCGACCTGCAGCCGGGCCTGCTGACCCCACACCTCACGGCGGCGCCGGCCTGGCTGACCGGCGGCGCCTTCGGGCTGGAAGCGAGCGTGCCGGGGCTCATTGCGGTGATCGTTGCGACGATCCTGCTCGCTCGCTGGCGCGCCGGTCGCTCCTACGGCGAGAACGTCGACCACGCCGACGTCGCGCCGAGCTCGAAACCGTCGCTGAACGGCAGGCCGGTCGACGGCGGTGCCACCGAGCCACCGTCGAGCTCGCGCAGATAGGCCAGGAGCTCGGCGCGCTGGCCGGCGGCGAGGCCGAGCACGCGCCGGTGCGGCTGCGCCGCCGCCAGCTGAGCAGCGGTGCTGACCACCATCTCGTCGACCGAGATGCTCGGCCACCCGGCGACGCCCACCAGCTCGACCGTGTTGCCCGCCCCGGCGAGCAGCGGCACGTTGTCGACCCGCACGGCGACCCAGTTGGTGTGGCGCCACGTCGGCTCGTTGCCGACCGCCGGCAGGGCGACGGTGCGCGGCACGCCGTTGACCCGCAGCTCGACGTTGACGGCGCCGGCGGTGGACAGACGGAGCTCGATTGCCCCAGTGCCTCCCGGGCCACCGTCGACGCCGTTCCAGGTCAGGCGCTGACCGACGCCCTGCATGCCGACGTAGGCGCGACCGCGCACGGTGTCGTCGTTGTTCAAGTCGACGTACTGCGCCACCAGCTGCGCCCCGCCGCTCACCGCGCCACTCTCGGCCGGCAGCACGGTGCCGCCGGTGACCACGAACACGTCCTCGAGCGTCGCCGCCGAGCCGTCGTGGAAGTAGGGCGCGCTCGCCCAGACGCCGCGCAGGGTCGGCGTGTCGATGCCGAGAAGCGGGCCGCCGAGGCGATGGCCCGAGGTCGTACGGAGGGTGCCGACGTCGTGCAGGGTGCCAGCCGGCAGGGTCGAATCGGTGAGGTTGTCGCCGCCGTGGCAGCTGGCACAGCCCTCGGCGACGAACGTCGCGCGACCGACCGAAGCCGCCGTCGTGAAGCTGCCGTTCGCCTGCCGGAAGGGGCTGCGTGCCAGCGACGCCGTGCCCAGTGACGCAACGTAGGCTGCCAGTGCGTCGAGGTCGGCGGACAGCCCTGCCTTAGCGGGTCCGAGCGGCGCGCCGGTCGCCGCGAAGTCGTCATCGTCCATCAGGCCGCTGCCGCCGAAGGCGTTGCGGATGTCGCCCTCGAAGTCCTGGATCTCGTCGAAGTTGGCCGACCAGTGGACGTTGCCGTGCGCCATGCCGCCGCGGCCGGCGAGGACGGTGGTGTTGCGCAGGCCCTCGCCGCGCCCGGTGAAGTCCCACACCCGGTGGTCGCTGTCGCCGTCGAGGTGGCAGGTGGCGCAGGACAGGTACCCCTCGGCGCTCATGCGCGGCGGTGAGGCGTCGTAGAACAGCTGCTTGCCGACGAGGACGTTGGGCGCCAGCGGCTCGGCGGCAACCGTGGCGACGGCGGTCGACGGCACGGCGATGTCGCCATTGCGTAGCAGCTCGTCGGTGCCGAGCGCCACGACGTCGCGCGACATCAGGTTGGCGACCAACAGCCGGTTGGTGACGGCGTCGAAGCAGACGCCCTGCGGCGCGCGGCCGGCGGCCAGGCGGGTGACCAGACCGCCGAGGCCCGCCGAGCTCTGGAGCGCCAGGGCATCGAAGACGACGACCTCGCCGTTGCCTTGCAGGCTGACCGCCAGGTAGTCGCCGAGCGGCGAGAAGGTCACCGCGGACGCCGAGTCACTGTTGTCGATGTCGAGCGTCCGAGTCACCGCGCCGCTCGTCAGGTCGAGCCGGATCAACGCGTTGCGCACCGTGTTGTCCTGGTCGAGATCGGGCCCCATCAGCAGCCCGCGCTCGACGTCGGGCTTGGTGGCCACCACCCAGGCGGTGGCGCCGTCGGGGGCAATCGCGACTCCCGCCAGCTGATTTGGGGTGCCGCGGCCGGCGGCGGTGGTGTCGCGGTTGGCGTCGCCGCCGAGCTTGGGAATGCGTAACGTCCTGGTAACAGTCAAGCTCGCCGCAGCGACGTCCCAAACCTCGGCCCAGTCGCGCGGGGAGATGAAGCGCGTCACCAGCACCCGCGCACCGTCCGGCGACACCGCCATCGCCCGCGGCGACGCGCCGAGGGCGAGGGCGCCGGTCTGCGCCCGCGAGGCGGCCGAGTAGCGGCGCAGCTCGCCCGATCCGGAGAGGGTCGAGTAGATCGACGCACCGTCCGGCGACGCGGCGATGGCCACCGGCGCCGCGCCCCAGCCGAGCGCAATCGACGCCAGGACCGAGCCGTTCGCTGCGCTGAGCACCCGGAGCGTGTCGTCATCGTGACAGGCCACCCAGAGCTCGCCCGTCGCCGCGCGGGCGACGCCGCGCGGGTCGTCGCAGACCGCCGCCTCGAAGTCGACGGACAGCGCGTCGGCGTCGATGCGGGACAGCGTGTCGGCGTCGGGATTGGCGACGAACAGCGTCCGCCCGGCGCTGTCACAGGCCAACGGCGCGCTCTGGCTGGGCCGCGGGCCGGCGATCGGGGACAGCACGGTGACCGTCCTGGTGCGCGACGCGATCAGCCCGCCGGCGTCGCGTACCTGTACGGTTGCGCGATAGTGACCGGCGGCGGCCCAGCTCGCCGCCACCGACGATGTCGCCGACCACGCGGTCTTGGGCGAGCCGTCGCCGAAGTCGAAGCGGTACGACAGGGCGTCACCGTTGGGGTCGCTCGCCGTCGCCGCCAGGGTCACACTGGCGCCCGGCGCCGCCGGGTAGGCCGAGGCGGTGAACGACGTCACCTGGGGCGGCAGATTGCCGCCCACCGTCGCACCGGTCGAGAAGGTGAAGGCGTAGCCCTCGATACCGTTGCCGACCGCGTCCTTGATGCCGCCGGCGGGGATCAGGACCTCGTAGGTCGTGTTGGTCGCCAGCGGGGCCGACGGCACGAAGGTGAGCACGTCGTCGAAGGCGAAGGTGAGCTGGCCGGCGATCGCGCTGCCCGCCAGCGGGCGGACGATGAAGTTGGTGCCGTTGACGATCGTCCGCGTGTCGAGGGTCTCGTGGATCAGCAGGCTGATCGGCGCGCCGACCGGGTAGTTGGCGCGACCCGCCTGCGGCACGTGCCAGGTGACCGCCGGCCCGCGGGTATCCGCGGCGGCCTGGTGGGCCCAGATCGCCATCCCCTGGTGCTCACCGACACCTCCCGTAACCAACAGATTTCCAATTGGCAGCGCAAACTGGCTGGTGTCGACACCGATGTCCCCGCTGGTGGTCTGCGGTACCGTCGCGCCGTGCAGGTCGAGCACCGAGGTGAGCGTCCGCATGTCGACCTTGTGGTCGCCAGTGAAGCCGTACTCGTCCTGGAACTGCATGTACATCGCCTCGGCGCCCGGCAGCGGCACGTCGGCGACGAAGCGCAGGTTGCTCGGGTCGCTGGCGTCGACGACGCGGATGCCGTTGCCGTTGTCGCGGTAGGGAAAGACGACGTAGAGCTTGCCGTCGCCCGACCACAGCTCCGGCCAGTAACCGCCGGGGCCGCCAGTGGTCAGCACGTCGAGAATCGGCGGCGACGGCGGGTCATTGCCGGGGTTGCCGTCCATGTAGGCCGAGACGTCGTAGGTCGCCACCCCGGTACGGCTCTGATCCGAGGCGTAGATCAACACGTCACCGAGCAGGAACGGGTGGCCGATCACCCCCGTCTGGCCAAGGTGGTCCCAGTCGGCGACGACGTTCCAATTCTGCGAGAGCTGGGCATTGCCGGAAACGTCGCCATAACTCCAGAAGGTGCCGTCGACGAGCCAGGTACCGAACAGGCACCCACGCACGCCCGCGCAGTGGAGGTCAGGAAAGGCAGTGCGGGTCAGAGTGCCGAACACCGGCTCGGCGCGCCAGCTCCACGGCGCCTCGGGCGGCCAGTTGGCGCCGAGAGTCAGGTAGTCGCCGCTCTGGAAGTAGCCGTGGGCGTTGATCGGCATCGGCGTCACGCCGTGCGTCGCGAGCTGGACCGGGCTGGCCGGATTGGCAATGTTCCAGGTGCGCACCTGGAAGTCCGAGCCCGGCTGGCTCGACGGCGCCTCGGGCACCGCGAACAGGATGCCGTTATGGTAGGCGATGATCGCCGTGCGCCCCTGCTGCGGCGCGTTGAGCCCGCTCAGCAGGGTGCCAGGCACTTGGGGGACATTCGGCACGCCCTGGGCGAGGGCGACAGGAACGAAGGCGACCAACCCAGCAAGCGAGAGCAGAAGTCGACGCATCGACGGGATCCTCGAGTCGGAGCCGGCGGCACCGGCAAGCCTCGCAATGACGAGCACCTATCTCATCATGCGAAAACCGGGGGCGATCCGCGACAGCGAAGTGCCGCGGCGCTCGGCGAGCTCAGGAACGCATCGTCCGTGGCCGCGCCAGCCACCAGCCCGCGACGCCGACGACAGCCACCACCGCCAGGGCAAAGAGCCCCGACCGGGCGTACCAACTGTCCAGCCCGAGGGTGATCGGCGAGTAGACCAGCAAGCCTCGCACGGCGAGCGCAACGGCATAGGCAAGCAGGCCGCCGCGCACCAGCACGCCGGCGCCGACCGCCGCCACCCCCAGACCGACCGTGGCCCAGGAAACGGCAGGATGAGCGCCCGCGCCGACCCCGAAGCTGCCGAGCAGGACGATCCACACCGCCACGGCCGACCGCGGCCGGCCCAGCAGCCGGCGTAGGACGGCGAGCAGGAACAGACCAAGCACCGCCCAGAAGGCGGCGTCAACCACGGTCTGCAGCGTCGAGGAGAGCCAGCGCGTCGCCGTCAGCCCGACGGCGAGCTGAAACGGGACCAGGCTCTCCGTTTGGGCGACCAGGCCTGCTGCCGCCACCAGCAGCCGATCTGCCAGGGTGAGAACGGCCATCGCCGCCCCTGCTGCGGCACCCATCAGCAGGCTGCCCCCGACTTCGGGGTCGCCGAAGCGCAACCGAACGCAACCGCAGGAGCCGCGTGGGCGATCATCCCACCGGCCGCCGGCACCGACAAGCCGAGCAACGGGCGCCGAGCAACGGGCGCCGAGCAACGGGCGCCGAGCATCGGGCCGCACGCTGCTCCAAGGTCACCGCGGAGGCCTCGGCGGCATCGGCACGGCGGTCGCCAGGGACCGCGCACCACGGCCGCAGCAAGCCGTGTGGCGTGCTAAGTTCCCGCCCTACTGACAAAGGAAGGTCGCTATGCCCACGACCCGTCTCCGCCAGGCGCTGCCGCTTCTGCTGCTTGCCGTCGCCGCCGCGGTCGTCCCTGCGACCCCGGCGGCCGCCGCCTGGCCCGCCTGGGTCGACCACACGCCTGCGGCCGAGGGCACCGACTTGTCCACGCTCGCCGTCGACCCCAGCCAGCCGTCGGTGATCTACGCGGCGCGCCAGGTCGGCCTCGGCGGCATGGTGAAGAGCGTGGACGGCGGGCGCACCTGGGCGGCGATCGACCAGGGCCTGCTGAATGATGCGGTCGGCGTGAGCTTTCCGGGGCTGCTCAGCGTCAGCGGCATCGCCGTCCGGCCGCAGGACTCCGACGTCGTCTACGTCGGCGTACGAGGGAGCAGCGAACTGGCCAGCCGGCCCGCCACCATCTTCCGCTCGACCTCGGGCGGCGCGTCCTGGCTGCCGGTCGGCGGCCCGCAGGCACCTGACGGTACCTACCCGAGCGTCAACGGCCTGGCGATCGATCCGCGGCGCGCACGCCTGATGTTCGCCGCCACCAGTCAGGGGATGTTCCGCAGCCAGGATCAGGGCGCCACCTGGACGGCGCTGCCGCAGGGCCTTGCCGACGACGGCGGGAATCTGCCGTCCGTCCTGCAGGTCCTCATCGAGCCGGCCCATCCCGACACCGTCTGGGCCCTGACCAGCACCCATCTCTACCGCAGCGGCGACCGCGGCGCCTCCTGGCAGCCGCGGGAGGTCGGCCTGCCAGCCTCCCCGCGGTTCGGGAACCTCGCCTTCTCGGCCGCCAGCGGCAATGCCTACCTGACGGTGTCCAGCACCGGCAGCCCCGCGGTCTGGCAGAGCAGCGACCGCGGCGCCTCCTGGCAGCCAACCGCCGGCGGTGTGACCAGCGGCGGCACCGTCGCGGTCATGCCCGGTGCGCCCGACGCCCTGCTCTACACCAAGTTCGACAGCGCCGCCTACAGCCTCGACGCCGGCGCCAGCTGGCTGCCGAGCTCCGTGCCCGGCGGATCGCAGCCCGGCCTGGGTGCGGCCAGCGGCGACGCGTGGGTGACCATCGGCTCAGGCGCCCTGCGCAGCGAGGACCATGGCGCCACCTTCGTGGCCACGAACCAGGGCCTGCCGCCCGCCCCTGGCGACCTCGCCGTCGACCCGTTGTCCGGCAACGTGTTCGCGGGGTTCGGAGGGCGGCTCTACCGGTCGACGGATCAGGGGGCAAGCTTCGCCACCCCGCTGGCAGCCGACCACCCCATCCTCCTGTTTGGGACGCAGCCCGTCTCGATCAGCGGCAGCAGCCCGGCGACCGTCGACGTCATCGCGAGGGCCGACGCCCTGACTTTCTATCGCAGCGTCGACGGCGGGGCGACCTTCGCCGCTCGCGCCGCCGACCTGTCTGCCTTCGGCCAAGCCTTCGCTCCGCTGACTCTGACGGCCATCGGCGGCGACCCGAACCGCCTGATCTGCGGCGAGCAAGGCGTGCCCAACAGCGCCGGCATCGGCGATGGTGGGATCTATCGCAGCCTGGACGGCGGCCTGACCTGGAGCAAGCCGTACACGCCGCCGGACGACGGCCTCTTCAACTTCCAGCCGCAGACCAGCGCCACCGACCCCACCGACCGAGGCCGAGTCTTTGTCGGCGTCCACTGGCGGCACACCAGCGCCTTCACCGAAGGCGCGCTGCTGCGTTCCCACGCCGCTGGCGCCGGCTTCGACGTCGTCCTCGACGGCATCTCGTTCCCCCAGGTGTCGGTCGGCGCGGCCGGCAGCGGCGGCCGGCGCGGCGTGGTCTACGTCGGCGGCGGCAACCTCAGCACGCGCCAGGGTCTCTGGCGCAGCCTCGACCACGGCGCCACCTGGGAACGCCTGGCCGGCGGCCTCCCCACCGACGATGGCCACTTCATCGCTGGCGTCGTGGCCGACCCTGCCGTGCGCGGCAGGGTGTGGGCGGTCATCGACGGCCTGCCGTGGGTGTCACGGAATGACGGCGACACCTGGGTGCCGGTAGCCGTCACCGGGCTGCCCTACGGCTCCCGCCTCACCACCAACCGACCCCTGCAGGTCGACCCCAGCGTCCCGGGCGAGCGCCCGGCGCGGCTGTGGGCAGCGACCACTCTGGGCCTGTTCTCGCTCAACGTCGAGACCGATCCCTGAAGCCAGGCGCGGACCATGACCACGCCGGGGCGCCCAGCCTGTTTCAGGCAGCGTCACCATGGCACGCTGACTCAGCTCGCCAAGTCAGCAGGGTGCGCCGCCAAGATCGGCCAAGCCGACCTGCGTGCCGCGCTCGCCCACTTGGGCACCGCCAACGACCCGCGGGTACTGGTCGGCCTGGAGACGGGCGACGACGCCGCAATCGTCCAGCTCACCGACGAGCTCGCGTTGATCGCCACGGTGGATGTCTTTCCACCGGTCGTCGACGACCCTTTCGACTACGGCCGCATCGCCGCCGCCAACGCCCTGAGTGACGTCTACGCCATGGGTGGCAAGCCGCTCAGCGCGCTGAGCTTCGTCGCCTGGCCGCTCGCCACGCTCGGCACCACAACCCTCGGCGACGTGCTCGCCGGCGCGGCCGAGGTGTGCCGGCAAGCCGGCATCGCCATCGTCGGCGGCCACTCGATCGTCGATGACGAGCCCAAGTTCGGGTTGTTCGTCAACGGCTTGGTCGATCCCCGGCGCATCGTCACCATCGCCGGCGCCCGACCCGGTGACGTCCTGGTGCTGACCAAGCGCCTCGGCACCGGCGTTCTCACCACCGCCGTCAAGCGGGGGCACCTGTCCGTGCAGGAGCTGCAGCCGGCCATCGACAGCATGTGCGAGCTCAACCGGGCGGCCGCCGAGGCGATCCTCGAGGTCGGCGTCGACGCGGCTACCGACGTCACCGGCTTCGGCCTGCTCGGGCACCTCGGCAACATGCTGCGCGAGTCGTCGGCGACGCTCGGCCGAGCCCTCGGCGCCCGGCTCGACAGCGCCCGGGTGCCATGGTTCGCGGGCGTTCTCGAGCTCGCGGCGCGCGACGTCTGCCCCGGCGGATCACGGCGCAATCTCGCTTACGCCGCATCGAGAACGGTCTTCGCGCCGACCGTCCCGGCGCCCGTCCCGTTGCTGCTCGCCGACGCGCAGACCTCGGGTGGCCTGCTGATCGCGGTCGCTCCGGACCGCCAGGAAGCGCTCCTGGCCGCCCTCGAACAGCGGGGCGTCGGCGTGCGCGCGGTCATCGGCCGGATCACCGAGGCCGCCTCGACAGGACACATCGAAGTCGCCTGACGTCGCGGCGGCGCAGGCAAGGCCGCTCGGCCCCTCACTGCCAAGGGCTGACGTCTCCGGCCGCTCAGGGCTCGCGCACCAGGACCGCCCGCGCGTAGACCAGCGCGAACCCCTGCCGCTGGACGTTCTGCTGCGACTTCGAGCCCGGCTGCGTCGTCACCACCGCGACGTCGCAGCCGCTGTTGGCGGCCGACGCCAGACGCACCTCGAGCAGCGAGCTCTGCACCCCGTGGCGGCGGTGCGCCGGCAGCGTCGCCGCGCCGCACAGTTGGGCGACGCCGTCACTCACGCGCAGGCTGGCGCCGCCCGCCGGCTGCCCGTCGCGCCATGCCGTCGAGCGCACGAAGCCGCTTGCCGCGATGAGGTCACGCATCGCCCGCGCCAGCACCTCGCGCGGGAAGTCTTCCTGCGACGCGACGCCCTGCAGGTCAGGCGCCGCGAAACCGTGGACCACGAGGTCGAGCCAAACGTCGAATTCCTCGTCTGGGCTGTCGCGCACCGTGACGCCATCGGCCAGGCGCGCCGCCCGACCCGGCGCAAGCGCCAGGGCGAGCACGTTCTCGAAACCGGTCAGCACGTAGCCGCGGCGCGTCAGCAGCTGACCTACGCCTGGGTCAGCGGCCGTCGACAGCTCCACCTGCACCGGCGAGCCGCGTTCAGCGTAGGCCGCCTCGACGGTCGCCAGCACCGCCTCGTCGAGCGGTCCGTCGAAGCCGAGGCCGGCAACCTTGTTGAGCGGCGAGCCCTCGCCCGCCCAGGCGGCGACGCCGCCGGCAAGCGGAATGGCGAATGAGCGCCCCGCCGGGTCGCGGCGGCCAGCCGCTTGCGCCCCCTCGGCGATCAGTGAGCGTTCGGCGCGTTCGATCCGCGCCGCGAGGTCGGTACCGGCAAACAACATGGCAGAGGTCGAGGTCATGGGAGCACTCTATCGGCCTTCTGGTCGCGGTCGACGCTGGACGTCGCTCCGCGCCTTCCTCTCATCGCGGTCGTACCTGTCACCGGCACCCCGGGCGATGGAGCGCTCTATCCTTCGGTCGCGGCGGGCAAGAGCGGTCTGAACAAGGCCTCTTACGTGCTCATCGACCAACTGAGATCGATCGACAAGCGTCGGATCCGTCGAGTCTTTGGTGCCATCAGGTCGGTCGAGCAGGCGGCCATCGACGACGGCTTGGAGCTCTTCCTCGGCCTCGCGGCAAGGCCGTGAGCCAGCGGTCGTGCGCCTCGCGAGGCGGCGCGACCTCGGGGATTGGTAGAGTCGAGCCCATGGCCGACATCCGACCCTTCCTGGCGGGCCGCCCGCCCCGCGCCCTCGCCGCACGCGTAGCCTCCGTCCCTTACGACGTCGTCGACACCGCCGAGGCGCGCGAGCTCGCCGCCGGCAACGACGTCTCGTTCCTCCACGTCTGCCGCCCCGAGATCGACCTGCCGGCGGGCACCGACCTCTACGCCGACGCCGTCTACGCGCAGGGCCGCGCCAACCTCGACGCCTTCTTCGAACGTGGCGTCCTGGTCGCCGACGCCAAGCCAGGCCTCTTCGTCTACCGTCAGACCTGGCGTGGTCGGTCGCAGGACGGCCTGGTGGCCGCGGTGTCGGTCGACGACTACGACCGCGACGTCATCAAGAAGCACGAGAAGACGCGCGCCGACAAGGAAAATGACCGCGTCCGGCACCTGATGACCCAGTCGGCGCACGCCGAACCGGTGTTCCTCACCTACCGCGCGAGCGACGAGATCGACCGCGAGGTCGCCGCCGTGACCGCTGGCGAGCCTGAGTACGACTTCACCGCGGCCGACGGCGTCCGCCACACGCTGTGGCTCGTCCCGCCGGCAGCGCACGGCTTCTTCGTCGAGGCCTTTCGCCAGATCCCGCTGCTCTACGTCGCCGACGGCCATCACCGCTGCGCCTCGGCCTCGCGCGCCCGGACCGCCGTCGAGAAGAACCAAGGCACCTTGGCCGCCGAGCATCCGGCAAACTGGTTCCCGGCCACCATCTTCCCCGACCGCGAGCTGCGCATCCTGCCGTACAACCGGCTGGTCAAGGACCTGAACGGCCTGTCGCCTCTCGACTTCCTGGCCAAGGTCGGCGAGCAGTTCGAGGTCGTCGCCGGCGCCGGCGCCGAGCCGGCGCGCAAGGGCGAGGTCCGCATGTACCTCGGCGGTGTCTGGTACGGCCTGACGCCCCACGATCTCGTCGACTCGAGCGACCCCATCGCCTCGCTCGACGTCTCGGTGCTCCAGGACCGGCTGCTCGCACCCATCCTCGGCATCCAGGACCCGCGCACCGACAAGCGCATCGACTTCTCCGGCGGCATCCGCGGCACCGCCGAGCTCGAGCGCCGCGTCGCCTCCGGCGCCTTCGCCGTCGCCTTCTCGATGTACGAAACCACCCTCGCCGAGCTGATGGCCATCGCCGACGCCGGCGCCACCATGCCCCCCAAGTCGACCTGGTTCGAGCCCAAGCTCCGCTCCGGCCTGTTCGTCCACCGCTTTTGATGATCCGGGCCGGGACCGCAGCGCTCGGTGGGTCCCTCGCCCACCGGCCGCCCCGCACCCCGTCATCTCGACCGTAGGGCGGCGAACCGGCCGCCCGCCCCTCACCCACGTCATCTCGACCGTAGGGCGGCCAGCCGGCCGCCCGCCCACACCCCGCCATCCCGACCCTAGGGCGGCCAACCGGCCGCCCACCCTCACCCCGTCATCTCGACCGTAGGGCGGCCAGCCGGCCGCCCGAAGTTGATCCCCACCTCCCCCTCTTCGACCACCTCCCAAATCCCGGAGCCAGCACCCATGAAGGTCCTCGTCGCCGACAAGTTCGAAGCCACCGGTCTGAACGGTCTCCGCGCCCTCGGCTGCGAGGTGGTCTACGCCCCGGAGCTCGCCGGTGAGACGCTCGGCGCCCGCCTCGGCGAGACCGGCGCCGACGTCCTGGTCGTGCGCTCGACCAAGGTCACGGTGGCCGAGATGGACCGCGCGACGCGGCTGGCGCTGATCATCCGTGCCGGCGCCGGGGTCAACACCATCGACCTGCCGGCAGCGTCGGCCCGCGCCATCGCGGTGTCGAACTGCCCGGGCAAGAACGCGATCGCCGTCGCCGAGCTAGCCTGGGGCCTGATCCTCGCCCTCGACCGCCGGCTCGCCGAGCAGGCGCGCGACCTCGCCGCCGGCATCTGGAACAAGGCCGAATACGGCAGGGCTCGCGGCCTCGCCGGGCGCACCCTCGGCGTCCTCGGCCTCGGCGCGATCGGCCGCGCCGTAGTCGCGCGCGCCCACGCCTTCGACATGCCGGTGGTGGCTTGGAGTCGTTCGCTCACCGAGGTCGAGGCGAAGGAGCTCGACGTCACGCGCGCCGCCTCGATCCACGAGCTCGCCCTCGCCAGCGACGTCGTCACCGTCCACCTGGCGCTCACCAAGGACACCCGCGGCCTGCTCGACGCCGCCTTCTTCGGCGCCATGCAGGCCGGCGCCGCTTTCGTCAACACCAGCCGCGGCGAGATCGTCGACCAGCCGGCGCTCGAAGTCGCCATCCGCGAGCGCGGCATCCGCGCCGGGCTCGACGTCTTTGCGCACGAGCCAGCGGGCGGCACCGGTACCTTCGAGGACCGAATCGTCCAGCTGCCTGGCGTCGTCGGCACGCACCACGTCGGCGCCTCGACCGAGCAGGCGCAGAACGCGATCGCCGAGGAGACGGTGCGCATCGTCCGCGTGTTCAAGACCACCGGCCAGGTGCCGAACGCCGTCAACCTCGCCGACCGCACGCCGGCGACCCACCTGCTGGCCATCCGCCATCGCGACCGCGTCGGCGTCCTCGCTCACATCTTCGGCGAGCTCAAGGCGGCCGGCATCAACGTCGGCCACGCCGACAACGTCGTCTTCGCCGGCGCCGAGGCGGCCTGCGCCCGCATCCAGGCCAGCCGCGAGCCCGACGCCGACCTGCTCGCCCGCATCCGCGAGGGCTGCCCGGAGATCCTGTCGATCACCGTCACCGCCCTCTGAGGGTCAGGGACTCCTGAGCCTGTTGGGCCCAAAGGAAAAGGGAGGCGACGCATCGCCTCCCTTTCGTGGCCAGCGGACCGACGTCCGAGGTCCCAGGTTCGGTGCCCACCGCCGTTGCGGCCGGGCTCAGTTCAGTGCCGGTCGGCCCACCGGTGGGCCCACGCGCCGGGAAGTGATCGTTGCCGATCACGGCCCGACCCGCGGGCCGTCAGTGGCGGGGTGGCGTGGTCACTGCTGCTCCCGATTCGTCATGGTACTGCCACCCTAAACCCATCCTCATCACCTGTCAAGATAATTGTCGATGTTCCAGTCGGTCCCCAGGACCTCGAGAAAAGAAAAAGGAGGCGATCTCTCGCCTCCAGTTTCTTTCGGAACGAACGACGCCCGAGGGTCTCGGGCTCGACGCCCACCACAGTTGCGGTCACGGGCTGGTTTGTGTGTGTCGCTCGGCCCGGCGGAGGAGCCCTCGCAACGGCACCGATCGCTGGCGACCGGTCGTCCCGAGGGCCGTCATTGGCCCGGTGGCGTGTTCATCGCAAAGCTCCAGTCGAAACCATGTGCGGACCGTAGCCCCCTGCGTCTTCGCTGTCAAGTACTATTCCGCAGAATTCTTTTCTGACGCATCCCAGACGGCAATCCCAGTCCTCAAACAAGAAGGAGGCGATCTCTCGCCTCCTTTTTGTTTCGAGCCGCACGACGTCCGGACTCCGGACAAGGTGCCCGCCGCAGTTGCGGTCAGAGCGTTTTTGTTAGCGTCGCTGGGCCCGGCGGGTGCGCCCTCCGCGGCGGTGCGATCATGCAAGATACGCACCCCGTCGCGGGGGCCTCAGCAGTCCGGTGGCGTGTTCATGGCGACTCCAGACAGATGACCATGTACGGACCGTAGTCCTCTCGGGAAACCTTGTCAAGGGGTATTGCTCCGCGCGTCTTTCGCCCCGGTCCCATCCGCAAAACCGAACACTCGTCACTCAATGAGTGCGTGGCCGTGCCTATCGCTTGCGGGATAGGCTTGCGTAAACATCGAGGAGTCCCATGCCCGGAGCCAAGTCCCTCGCCCTGCTGGTTGCTCTGTCCGTCGCCCCACTCTCCGCAATCCTTGCCGACGACCCCGGCACGCCGGCCGCCGGGGCGCCAGCCACAGCCATGCCGCTGGCCGACCAGCTGGCGCGACTCCAGGCGCCACAGGTCGGCCCGCGCGTCGCCCTGCCCGACGGCGAGCTACGCGTCGGCCACGCCGTCCTGCGGCCGCGGCCCGCCAGCACGGTGCGCCGCCTGCTGGTCGGCGACCGCACCGTCGGCGTCATCTTCGACGGCGGCGTCGCCCTCGTCTACCGCGTCGAGGACCCGTTCTCCGTGCCGGTCGCCAAGCGCAATCTACGCTCCTCCACCGGCTTGAGCCCCCGCGCCGACGGCGCCGCCCTGGTGATCGAGAAGGTCCTCGAGGGAGCAGCCGTCTGGGGCTACGGGCTACTCCCTGACGCCGAGCTCGCCACGACGGCCGAGCCGCCGCCGCCGCCGGCCCCACTGCCGGAATGGCTCGCCGAGCTGATGAGCAAGAAGCTCGGCGAGAACCCTGCGCTCGATCTCCTCGTCAGCTCGGCTCAGGGCGACGCCGGCTATCGCTGGGCGGCGTTGCATGCCTCGGGCGACGACTACGTGCTCGACGTCGACCCGAGACCGGCAGTGGCCATAGAGCAGCTGAGTCGCTACCAGCCGATCGACCGCGCGGCGCGCATCTACGGCGGTCGCTGGAACGCGCACGGCCTCGTCACCCAGCCGACCGCGGCGCACTGGTGGGACGCTCGCCCCCTCGACTTCGCCACCACCGCCACCGCCATCGACCTCGTCAACCCGAGCGGCACGCAGGCCACGATCACCAGCCGGCTCACTGTCCAGGCACTGCGTAACGGCCTGACGCTCCTCCCGTTCTCGCTACGGTCGAAGTTCGAGGACACCGACGCCAACGTGCGCGAGCTCCGCGTGGTCGGCCTCACCGCCGCCGGCCAGCCGGCCGACTACGTGCACGACGAGGGCTTGCTCCTGGTCGCCCTGCCCAGGCCACTGCGGGCTGGCGAGAGCGTCGAGCTCGAGGTGCGGACGGCGGGCGACATCCTCGATCGCCCGGATGGCAACAGTTACTGGATACTGCGTACCGAGTCCTGGTACCCGAAGCCGCGCTCGACCGGCGCCGAACACTCCACCTTTCGACTTTCGGTCGAGTCAGCCGACCCCTTGGTGCCGTTCGCGTCCGGCGAGATCGTCAGCCGCGAGAAGACGCCCACCGGCACGCGCGTGACCACCAGGATCGACGTCCCCACCGAGCACGCGGCGGTGATCGCCGGGCGCTACACCACCTTCGACCAGGAGCACGACGGGGCGCGCGTCCACGTCTCGACCTATGCCAGCGCCAAGAAGGCCGAGGCCGAACGGGTGGCGGGCATCGTCTTCGGGGTGCGCAGTTGCCTCGAAGGCTGGCTCGGCGTTCCGTTTCCGTTTCAGGACCTGGAAATGGTCGAGATCGTCGACTGGGGCTGGGGCCAGGCGCCGCCTGGCGTCGTCTTCATCACGAAGGAAGCGTTCCTGACGCCGGCGCGCACGCAGCTCGACGAGGAACCCGACGTCGCGGCGTGGTACACCCGCGGGATCAACGAGCGCATCGCGCACGAGATCGCGCACAGTTGGTTTCCGCACGTCGCCAAGGTACGCCGCGCGGAGGAAAACTGGCTTTCCGAGAGTTTCGCCGACTACGCCTCGGTCGAATGCCTGCGCACGTCGATGCGCGACCAGAAGAAGGGTGCGGCCATGTTCGACCGTGCCATCAGGGACTGGAAGTTCGGTGCCAAGGAAATCGGCGACGGCGGCAGCATCTACCTGGCCTCGCATCTATCGGGCGACCGCGACAGTGATTTCTATGCTTGGCGGGCCCTCCTCTACTCGAAGGGCCCGCTGGTGCTGCACGCGCTGCGGCAGGAGCTGCGCAAGGAAATGGGCGAACAGAAAGGCGAGTCGGCCTTCCTCACCTGGATACGCGCCTACATCCAGAACTTCACCTTCAAGACCGGCGAGACCCGTCATCTCGTCGGCATCCTGAACCAGATCACCGGCAAGGACTGGCAGCCCTGGTTCGAGAAATACGTGTACGGTACGGACATGCCGACCGTAAAGTGACCGCTCCTACGTCAACGCGGTGGTGAACGACAGCTTGAAACCGTCGGGATCCACCATGCCGAAGTCCCGACTCCCCCACGGCCGATCCTGGAGCGGCTCCGCCAACACCCCGCCCCGCGCGACCACCCCCGCCGCCAGCTCGTCCACCTGATCGGTCTCGAACCAGACGCGAAACCCCACGCCCTTCTGCCGCTCCCGCCCGCGCGCGAAGTCGTCCTGGGCGAGAAATACCCGCACCGACCCCGCCACCATCTCCACCCCCGAGAGCTGGCCGTTCTCCTCGTACCGCTCGCGCTCCGTGAACCCCAGCACGTCGCGGTAGAAAGCAAAGCTGGCCGCCACGTCACCCACCGTGAAGCTCACCGACGGATTGCGCAGACGCGTCGACTCCGGCTGCTTGCGCTCTTGCATGTCGTCTCCTCCTGGGGGCCGGACTCTATCGCGCAGGCCGGGCCGCGCAGGCCGGGCCGCGCAGGCCGGGCCGCGCAGGCCGGGCCGCGCAGGCCGGGCCACGCAGGCCGGGCCGCGATGCGGTCCGCGCTACCACTCTGTATCTGGCCGCCGCTGACGCGACGCACTATGATCGCGGCATCTCAGGCAGCCGGTTCAGACAGCGCGCGGGAGGGTGGATGAACGTCTTCGAGTTGCGCAACAACCTCATTGCCGACCGCCCTTGGCTGCCCGGCCGTAGGCTCGCGGACCCGATCAGCGCCCGCGGCGCCGCGCTCACCCGCGACACCCACGACCTCGCCCCGTCCGCCCGCGACCCCGGCTACGACGGTCCACCGTTCCCCTGGGACCCGGACCGCCGTCACCACCACCGCTGCGAGCCCGACGCCGCGTTCCTCCACCTCTACGGCCTCAACCGCGACGACACCGCCTACATCCTCGACACCTTCCCCATCGTCCGCGACAAGGAAGAGAAACAGTTCGGGGAATACAGAACGAAGCGTCGGGTGCTCGAGCTGTACGACGAGTACGCCGGCGCTCAGGGCTAGCTCGGCATCAGACCGTGGCGTCCGGCAAGGTCCAGAACCCTCGAACAATGAGGCTCCGAGTCGGGCCGGGACGACTCATCGCAGTCCCGGAACAACTCGTCAGGGCCATCGAAGAAGACCGTCTCGTGGTCATCGCTGGCGCCGGCGTGTCGGTTGATTCGGGCGTCCCGCTGTTCTGGGGGTTGGCCGAGCAACTGGCCTGTCGCCGGCCGGGCCCTGACGAGGCCTTGGATGTCTTTCTCGGAAGGGTGGCGGACGAGGCCGTCCCGACCATCGAGGAGGCGCCTCGCCTGTCGGTAGCTGCGGCAGCGTTCAAAGAACGGCCCACCTCGGTGAAGCGCGATCTCCACACCGCCGCACGGCACATCATTGAGGCCCTTGGAGCTCGACACAACAAGCTTCATCGCCACATCCTTCGGCTGTTCTCCGGGCCCGAGTCCGTAAGAATCGTGACAACCAACTTCGACCTGCTCTTCGAAGCGGCCAGCCGCGAGCAGTGGCCGGGCAAGTTCGTGCCCAGCTTCCGTTACCCAGCCCTCCCACGGGGCAGTGATTTCCGGGGCATCGTCCACCCCCACGGAGCAGTTCGCGGACCAGCATCGGACCTAGTCCTCACCGACAAGGACTTCGCCAAGGCGTACCTGACAGAAGGCTGGGCCCGCAGATTCCTCGCGGACCTCTTCGACGGGGATCAGGTGGTGCTGTTCGTTGGCTACTCGGGCGACGACACCATTGTCCGCTACCTCGCCCGAGCTTTCTCGAGCCAGCGTTCGGCGGGTCGCCGGTTCGCGCTCTGCAGGAAGCACGAGGCGCCGAACTGGCCGCGACTCGGGGTGGAACCCATCACTTTCGACGCGCCGAATGGCGACTTCCGCGAGCTGCGCTGCCTCGTCGCGGCCGGCGCCCAACATCAGGTCGACGGGCCTCTCGGGCGCGCTAGGCACGTGCGCCGGATCTTGGCGCAGCATCGGGCCCCAGAGTCCGCAGGACCCTCCGAGCTTGACTACGTCGCAATCGCGCTCGGAACCGCAAACGGGGCAGGTGCTTTCCTCGCGCTCGATCCCGAGGTAGCTTGGATCAACTGGGCCTTCGACAGCGGTCTATTCGAGGATCTCTTCGACCAGGACGGCACCGCCTTGGTCGATCTCGCCGCTCTCATCGCGGCGCACGCCACCGATGGCGACCTCAGGCGGCGACTCTTGCGCTTGGGCCGGGCGCCGAATCGCGTGCTTTGGCGCCAGCTTGCTTCCGCTCTGCTGGGCCGAATCGAGAAGACCGAGCCTGGAATCGATGAAGGCGCTGTAGCCGACCTCGTTCACCTCCTCTTCGTTCACTCCCCGCAAGACGCGTGGTCCGAGGAACTGATACCTGCGCTTCTCAGGGCTGTGTTCGAACAGCGCTTCTCGGGCCCGGCGAGGTTGCTCGTCCCTATCGCCCTGTCCCCCAGACTGGTGCCTCGCCACTTGAGCGAGGAGCTGGAGGCGGCTGGCGCAGCCCTTGCCGTCCCCACGCTCGTCCTCCAGCTCCCGATCGATACGGAGCACTTTCAGTGGGTCTGGGAGGCCGCACCGGTCATTCTGCCGGCCATAGCAGCAGACATCGAGCCCCTCCTTTTCGCCAGCCTGGTGTCAATCGCCAATTCCTCCGTGGCCTTGAGCTCGGCAGAGTTCGACCTCGCAGCCGAGGCGAGCCGGGATGTCGGCGAAGATGATCCCGACAGGGACGCCGTCTACAAGCTGTCGCCACTTTTGCGAGCGTCGCGCGACACGCTCAACGCGCTGGTCCACGCGCAACCTCCGGGCTGGCGAACCCGACTCGACGCCTGGCTTCGTTCCCAGGTTGACCTCGTGACGCGCATAGGGCTGGTAGCACTGGCCAGCTCTAACCTACTCCGACGAGAGAAGCTCGAGCTACTAGTCCGAGAGGGCTATCTGCGCCGCCCCGCGCTCCGGCGGGAATGCGGTAGCGTCGCCGCCGAGTGCTACCGCGCGCCGGGGCTGCGAACCGAACTTCTGAACCACGCCAGAGCATGCATCCTCGGCAAGCGGGCCCACCCCTCCCAGGACCAAGCGCGTGCTTGGCACAGATTCCTCTTGTCGCTTGAACCTCAACCACGGGGTGCAGGCAAGGCGGAACTGGAGCGCCTCAGCCTTCAGTATCCATCCCTTCGCACGAACCGCAGTGACGCTGACGATCAAATCGGCCCGTTCGCTCCCGATAGCGGGCCGCCCGTCTCCGAGCTTCTCTCCTGGACACCTGACCGCTGGCTCGCCGAGCTCACGATCACTTCGAGCCGTGACAGCCCATGGCCCCCGGGAATGGGCCTGACGACTGCAACTACGAACGCCGCCAAGGACCACCCCGAATGGGCCCTGCGCCTGGCCGGGCGCTTGGCCGCAGGCGGTCCGATGTCGAGCGAAGGAGGGTCTTCGCCATCTTGTGTGGGTAGCTCCCGGCCGAACTCGAAAAGAGCAAGGCGGCCGACC
>CXWL01034988.1_pt1 | contig 22579 bp, 18 predicted proteins | sample 590931 | NCBI WGS metagenome assembly CXWL01 (sample SAMEA3498368, study PRJEB10139) | groundwater metagenome | biome: water well; material: biofilm material | place: Germany | collected 2015-04-27
GTGTGGAGACCGCGTCGTCGGCGCCGACTACTTTCTGACCATCGACAAACAAGGCAGCGGCACCGGCACCGTCACTTCGCTCCCCGCGGGCATCGACTGCGGCCAGACCTGCTCTGAAAAGTTCCTCCGCGGCACCACCGTGGGGCTCGCCGCGGTCGCCGCTGACGATTCGAAGTTCATGGGTTGGTCAGGCGGCGAGTGCATGGGCTTAGAGCCCTGCTCGGTGTTGTTGAGCGAACCCAAAACCATCACCGCGCTCTTCGAGCCCAAAGGCACCGTGGTGGTGAACCCCACCACCGTTGCGCTCGTCGTCTCCAAGCAAGGCACCGGCGGCGGTCTGGTGAAGACCGCCGACACCAAAATCGACTGCGGCAATACCTGCACCGTCACCTATCAGCAGGGCGCCGTGGTGGAACTGTCCGCCTTGCCCGACGGGCTCTCGGAATTCACTGACTGGTCGGGCCCCTGCGCGGGAGCGGCCAAGTGCACGCTCACCCTCACCGCTGACCTGCACATCATCGCCACCTTCACCGCCTTGCCCGTGACCGGCGACCCCCGGCTCACCGTGACCAAGACCGGCACCGGCACCGGCAAAATCTTCACCGCGCCCAACGGCATCGACTGTGGCCCCACCTGCACCACCACGTTTCCGCTCAATACCGAAGTGCAAGTGGCCGCGGTGTCGCTCTCTAACTCGGCCTTCATCGGCTGGTCAGGCGCCTGCACCGGCACGGGTCTGTGCTACCTGACGATGGACCAGTCGAAGAACGTCACCGCCGAATTCCGCGCACCTGCGACCGGCCCCTGCAACTGGACGAACCGGCTGGGTCGTACCGGCACAGACCGCATGCAGACGGTGGCCACTGACACGCAAGGCAACCTCATCGTCGGGGGCGTCTTTCAATACACCGCCGATTTCGGCACCGGCCAGCCGCTGCAGAGCGCCGGAAAAGATGACGGCTTCATCATCAAGTACAACGCCGCGGGCACGGTGAAGTGGGTGAAGCGCTTTGGTTCCATCGGCAGTGACGGCGTCGACAACGTGGCCGTCGATGCGCAAGGCAACGTGTGGATAGGCGGCTATTTTCAAGGCACCATCAACTTGGGCGACGGTAATTTGACCGCTCAAGGCTTGATGGGTGGCGACGGGCTCATCGCCAAGTACGACCCTGACGGCGTGCTGCTTTTCTCGCGCAAAATTGGAGGCCCCGGTGTCGAGACGGTGGCCGGCCTGGCGCTCGATTCTCAGGGCAATGCTTTCGTCAGCGGCGCTTTCGAAAACTCCATCACTCTGGGCACGCACACCATCACCGCCAAGGCCTTCACCGACACCTTCATCGCCAAGTACGACAGCATGGGCAACCCGGTGTGGGCCTTCGGGCACGGCAGCGCCGGAGTGGACCTGGGCCTCGCGCTCGCGGTGGACGCAGACGGCAACCCGGTGCAGGTTTCCACCCTCTTCATGGTTCCGTTTCCCCTGCCTCCCACGCCCATCGACTTCGGAGGCGGCAACCGCAGCGCGGGTGGAAAATACGACTTCTTCGTCGCCAAGTTCTCGGGCGCCACCGGCGCGCACATTTGGTCGAAGGGCTTCGGCGGGCCCGGTGAAGACTGGGGCTGGGCGCTGGCCACCACCGCCAACAAAGACGTGGTGGTGACCGGCTACTACCAAGAGACGATGAACATCGGCACTACCCAACTGAAGAGCAAAGGCGGCGACGACGCGTTTCTGATTCGCTTGGCCAGCGGCGACGGCAGCCCGATTTGGGCCAAGAGCTTCGGGGGCGCGACGCCTGACCGCGCGCGGGGCGTGGCGGTCGATGCACAAGACAACATCGTTCTCGCCGGGCACCTCACCACCATTTCTGACTGGGGCAACGGGCCGGTGTCGACGGTGGGCGGCGCGGACATCATTCTCGCCAAGTACTCGGGCCAAGGCGTGCACCTGGCTTCACGCAAGTTCGGCGGCGTGGCGAGCTGGAACGAGAGCTGGGCGGTCACCACTGACATGTGCGGCGCGGTCGTCACCGGTGAATTCAAGGAGACCGTCGACTTCGGCACTGCGTCGATGGTGAGCCGCGCTTACGAAGACGGCTTCATCGCCATCGGCGGGCCCTGAGCGACGAGGTGCGGTAGCTCGACTCTGGTCTAGCCTTTGCTGACCACGCGCTCGAGCAAGCGCGTCACTTCCGCCATCATCGCCACGTCTTTCGACTTCTCGGCGGCCTTGCCTTGCGCGAGCAGCGAGCGCACTTGGCCCACCGCAGCTTCGGCCTGGCTGCTCGGGTTTTCTTGCGCGCTCTTCTCGAGCAACTGCACCAATCGTTCTGCCTTCGCGAGCACGCGGGGGAAAGCGTCGTTCACCGCGGCCTTGTCTTTGGCGCCTTCTTTTTCGGCGTACGCACCCTGCTCGGCTCGCAGCTTCTCGACTTCGGTCGGCGCCAAGGTGGTGCGGGCCTCGATGCGAATCGATTCAGCGATGCCGGTGGTGGTGTCGACGGCGCGCACCGCCAGCGTGCCTTCGGCCGAGAGCTCGAAGCTGACCTCAATCGGCAAGTCGGCGCGCTGCGCGGCCTTCAAGTCTTGCAGCACCACTTCGCCTAGCTTGGTGCACTCGTCGGCGTAATCGGCTTCGCCCTGAAAAATCGGTATGCGCGCGCTCTGCTGGTTCGAGCGACCGGGCAAGAACGTCTCCTTGGCTTGCGACGGCACCGGAGTGTTCTTGGCAATCAACCTGCGCACCGTGCCACCGAGCAGACCCACCGAGAGCGAATGGGTGGCGACGTCGATGAGCAGCGCCGAGCCCTGCTTCTCGAGCAACTCGTTGGCATGAATCGCCGCACCCTGCGCCACCACTTCGTCGGGGTTGACGCCGCCCACCGGGTTCTTGCCGAAGAAGTCAGTCACCAGCTTTCGAATCAACGGTACCCGGGTCATGCCGCCCACCAGCAACAAGGCATCGACCGACTTCGGCGACAGCTTGGCGTCGCCCATCACCTTGTGACAGACCTCGAGGCAGCGCTTGGTGAGCGGCTCGGAAAGCGTCTCGAAGAAATCGCGGGTGAGCGCGGTGTCAAGCTGGGCGAAGCGCTTGCCGCCCTCGGCCGAATGGTCTCCGAGCTCGGCCACTGAGATGAAGGCTTCGTTCTTGTCGGTCAGTGTTCGCTTGGCGCGTTCGGCCGCGTGCTTCAAGCGGTTCATCGAGACGCGGTCTTTCAGCACCGCCTCGCGGTAACCGTCAGGGACCTGAGCCACCAGCCACTGCACGATGCGGTTGTCGAAGTCTTCGCCGCCCAGGCTGGGGTCGCCGCCGGTGGCTTTGACCTCGAAGACGCCCTTTTCCACTTCCATGATGGAAACGTCGAAGGTGCCGCCGCCCAAGTCGAACACCAGGGCCCTGCCTTGAAACTGGGTCGTCAAGCCGTACGAAACCGCGGCCGCGGTGGGCTCGTTGACAATGCGCATCACGTCCAAGCCGGCGATGCGCGCCGACTCGCGGGTGGCGAAGCGCTGGCCGTCGTCGAAGTTCGCGGGCACGGTGACCACGCATTTCGACACCGGGCGCCCAAAGTAGGCCTCGGCATCGAGCTTGAGCTCACCCAACAACATCGCGGAAATTTGCGTAATCGGCAGGGTGCGACCCGCGACCTTGATGCGCACTTCACCCGAAGGCCCCGCCATCAACGGGTAGGGCACCACGTGCTTGGCGGCCATCGCCAGCTCTGCCGTCCACCGGCGGCCGATGTAGCGCTTGGTGGCGGGGGCGATACGGTCAGGGGCGTCGTCACCCAACATGCGAGCGCGCTCGCCGACCACGCGTTCGCCCACCGCGGTGAAGCCGACGATAGAGGGCGTAAGCCGCTGCCCAGAGCGGTTGGGTAGAATGATCGACTTTCCATTTTCGACCGTGGCCACCGCGCTGTACGTGGTGCCTAAGTCGATACCGATGACGGGTTCCATCGTTTTGCCGTTAGAAGCGAAAGCGTAGACGAGGGGGCGCGAGAATCATCTTTTTTGTCATCGCATCAGTCCTTTGACCCCGCCTTCGAAAGGGTGCTAGGCGCCCTTCAACCATGGCCAACGTGTCTATCGCCCGTAGATATGCCCGCGCGTTACTCGACGCCGCCGGCGCCAGTGCTGACGAAGTGCGCGGGCAGCTCGACGATTTGTGGGCGACCTTGTCGTCCAGCGATGAGCTGCTCGACGTGATGAGCAACCCTGCCTATTCGCGCGTTCAGCGTCAGGCCATCGTCGACAGCCTGCTCAAAGCGTCAGGCACCGTGAACCACTCGCTGGCCAACCTGCTCAAGCTTTTGACCGACCGCAACCGCTCGGCGTTCTTGGGCGACATCGCCCGCATCTACGGCGATTTGGTGGACATCAAGCTGGGCCGTATTCGGGGCAAGGTGCACAGCGCCAGTCCCTTGGCGGCGGAGCAGCTGAAGTCACTCGAGCAGTCGCTCGAGACGCTGACCCAGGCCAATGTGGTGTTGCAAGCGCAGGTCGACCCTTCGCTGTTGGGCGGCCTGACCGCGCAAGTGGGCGGAGTGATGTACGACGGCTCGTTGCGTAACCAGCTCAACCAATTGGGCCGCACCTTAAAGGTGAAGCGCTAGGCATCTGTTTCGCGTTTCAACTGCGTCCACACGCACGAGGGAGAAGCAGCGGTGCAGAAGGTCGTTAAAATCGGCTGGCTGTTGGCGGCGACGCTCGGGTTGTTTTCGAGCTCGGCTTTCGCGTACCCGACGATGATTCGTCACGACTACATCACCTGTGGCCAATGCCACGCTGACCCTTCGGGGGGCAGCCTGCTCACAGCCTATGGCCGCGCCCAGGGTGAAATTCTGTTGCGCAGCCTTTACGGCGCGAACCCTGACGAAGACCCAGGCGTGGCCTCAGAGTTCATGTTTGGAGCCTTCAGGCTGCCCGAAGGCCTGGACATGGGTGGCGACATTCGCGTGATGGCGCTCGCTACCAGCGCCAACGCAGGCGCGTGGACCCCTCGGGTGATTCCGATGCAGACCGACCTCGTTGGCCAGTTCACCTCGGGGCGTCTGCGGGTGAATGCAAGCGTGGGCCTGGGTGATGGGCGCGCCACGGAGAATGCGTCACTCACCAATGGAGACATTCGGCTCATTTCCCGCCACCACTGGGTGGGAGCGGACCTAGGGGAAGACAACCAATACGTCTTGCGCTTTGGCCGCATGAATTTGCCGTACGGCATTCGCACCACTGACCACACGACTTACGTGCGCAGCTCCACGCACACCGACACCAATGACCAGCAGCAACATGGCTTCGCCCTCGCGTATGCGAGCGAGCATGTGCGCACTGAGGTGATGGCGATTATCGGTAACCTGCAAATGGCTCCACCGGCGTTTCGAGAGCGCGGTTACAGCGGCTTCTTCGAGTGGACCCCGGGGAACAAGACGGCACTGGGGGTCTCGAGCAAAATCACCCATGCCGATTTAGACGAGGGCCGGCTGCAGCCTCGCTTTCGCCACTCGCATGGGTTCTTCGGGCGCGCGGCGCTGGGTAAATTGTTCGTGCTTTCAGCCGAAGGTAATTTTCTCTTCGAGTCTGCGCGAGAGAACCCGTGGAAGATGGGTACCTCGGCGCTGCTGCAATTGAACTTCGAGCCCACGCAGGGCTTCGTGGTGCAAGGCACGGGAGAATTTTACTGCCCCAACTTCCGCGGTGGCAGTGCTTGCCAGGTCGCCGCCTGGGGCACGGTCAATTGGTACTTGGGGCCGCACATCGACTTGCGGCTCGATTTCATTCACGACCGGGCAACGGTCGGGGCGTCTGCTTCGAACAAGCTGTTGTTGCAGCTGCATTACTTCTTGTAGGAACTCATCATTCGATGAAGGCCTCTTTCCACATTCGGCTCGTCACCATCGCGGCGCTCGGGTGGGCCAACGTGACGTTCGCGAGCATCACCTTTCCGAAAGCCGTGGCGGAAGCGGTGGGCGTGAAAGTCGAGCCTGCCTGCACCATCTGCCACGACACCTTGGAAGGCAAGGTGGGCACGGTGAATAAGCCGTTCGGCAGGGCGATGATGGCAGCCGGAGCCACGGCTATTGACGCAAGGACCGTACCGACCGCGCTCCAAGCCTTGGAAAAAGCGAAGACCGACAGCGACGGTGATGGCGTCTCGGACTTTCAGGAATTGAAAGAGGGCAAAGACCCCAACCCCGAATTTGCGATCGCTCCCTCGCTCCAATACGGCTGCTCCACTCTTGGTTGGCCGAGCGCGTTCGCCTTCTGCCTGCTGGCGATGCTGCTCTTCACCCGCCGTGTACGCGCCCGACGCTGACCCGTAGCGCTGACCTGTAGCATTGTGTCGCAGAAGCGTTTTTCTTGATCGCCTACATCAAGAGCGCATTGAATCAGCCTTCACTTTCCTTCTCGTCCCTAAAAGGGGTTCATTCATGCGGACACGCGCGTTCTCGGTTTTCATCGCAGCTTTGATGGTCACTTCGTCGGGCTGCATTTTGTCGCGCCTCACCGACCGCGCGTTCATCGGCTTCACCAGCAAGCGGCCCTCCTACAAGGCGCGCACGCTGACCGGGCTCTTCATCTTGCCCTTCGCCGCTGCCGTCGACTTGGCGACGTTGCCGATTCAAGCCCTGCTGGTCGTCATCTTGGGAGATAACTTTCCCTTCGGTGAAGAAGACGCCGCGCAGACCATCGCCATCAACCTGGCGACAGACCCGAGCTTCTCGCGCCTGTCGCAAGACAAGCAGCAGCGCGCCATCAAGGCGCTGCTCGAAATGCGCTCCAAAGTGGAAATCGCCCAGAACGATGTGCTGGCGCTGACCGCCGAGGGTGAGTGGGTAGCGCTCGAGCTCACCGATGAAGCGCAGGCGCAGATTCTGGCGCGGGCTGCGGCCACGCAAACCGCGGCGCCACAGCTGGCCTGCGTTCCGTAAGGCACTATTCGCGCAGACAGTCAGGCTGGTTGCGGTAGCGAATCTCGAACGGCACGTAAACCATGCACGACTTGTCGCCGTCGGTCTCTTCGCAGACTTCTTCGCAGGTGTCGTAACGCTTCTGGTGCTTGCGCACTTCGGCCTTGCCGGTGCGGGTATCGACGATGCGGTTGTACGGGTCACCCTTCTGCCCGTCTTCGCCCCACGAGTGCAGGCTGGTGATGATGCCCTTGGCCACGCCCTTCGCCCACATGCCGGCCTTCGCGGTTTGCGCCTTCTTCATCGCCTCGAGCAACGCCGGTGTCGCGGGGCCTTCCATCGCGAACGGCATCGCCACTCCCTTCAAAATCATTTCTTCGGTCAGCTTCGGGCAGTCGATAAGCAAGCGGTGGTAACCGTCTTCTTTGGCGTCGGTGGTGCATTCCCACTCTTGCGCCGCCGCCACTGAAGAAGCGCTCTTGGCGATTTCGTAGAGTTCCCTGGCCGTCCAGTCGCCCCAGCGGTGCACCGGGCCGAAAGCTTCTAAGGTATTGTAGCCCTGCAGCCGCGTGCCCTTGCCTTTGTGAGGCCCGCCCTTGAACTTGAAGCTGTCGCCGTCAGTCCACCGCACTTCGGTCTTCTCGCCATTGAGCACGATGCTGCCGAACGCCGCGTGGTTCTCTCGCTTCGCGCGCTTGCCTGAGCTGCCCTCGGTGGTGGCACAACCCACGAAGCCGAAAGCGAAAACCAGCACCACGGTCCATTGATGAACGCTGCGCATCACACCGCTCCTAGAAAGAACCCCTCATTTACGTCTTGGGCAGCGTCACGCCCCGCTGGCCCTGGTACTTGCCGCCCCGGTCTTTGTAGCTCGTCTCGCACACCTCGTCGGCGCCGAAGAAGAGCATCTGCGCCACGCCTTCATTGGCGTAAATACGCGCCGGCAACGGAGTGGTGTTCGAAAATTCCAGCGTCACATGCCCTTCCCATTCGGGCTCGAGCGGCGTCACATTGACGATGATGCCGCAGCGCGCGTACGTCGACTTGCCCAGGCAGACCACCAGCACGTCGCGAGGTATACGGAAATATTCGACCGTGCGCGCGAGCGCGAACGAGTTGGGAGGAATAATGCACTCGTGCGCCTTGATGTCGACGAAGCTGCGGGGGTCGAACTTCTTGGGGTCGACGATGGTGGAATTGATGTTGGTGAAAATCTTGAACTCGTCAGCGCAGCGCACGTCGTAGCCGTAGCTCGAGGTGCCGTAGGAGACCAACTTGCCGCTACCGTTCTCACGCACCATGCCCCCTTCGAAGGGCTCAATCATCTGGTGCTCTCTGGCCATTCGGCGAATCCAACGGTCGCTCTTGATGCTCATGGGGCGTTAATGCCTTTCGCAATAGAAAGAAGACGCGTGAGGAGCGCGTTAAAGCACGTTTTCGAAGACTTTTGCCCATGCAACCGGCCCAAGCCTTAACCGAAGTTCTCTTCCGCCAGCTGCGCGAGCAGCACGTCAACCACTGCTTGGCGGGCGTGCCCTTGACGGCCTTGGAACTCGCCACTTTAACGCTGACGCCCCAGGCCGTCGCCCAAGCGCACGAGCCCGCGCAGGTGCAATTGCGCTCACAGCTCGAGACGGCCCAGACCTTCGTGACCGAGCTGCAGGGACGAAAGGCACCGGTGACGTTGGCGCTCATCATCGCCAGTGCCGCGCTCTTCGCGCTCCAGATGTACTGGGGCGAAGGCCACCTCGCGTACTCCTCGTGGCGCATGGGGGCGGGCAACGGCCGCGCGGTAGTAAGCGGCGAGGTGTGGCGGCTTCTCTCGGCGGCGATGCTCCACGGCGGCCTGGTTCATCTGGCGATGAATGGAATGTCGCTGTGGTTCTTGGGCACCTTCTTGGAAAAAGTGCTCGGCTCGGCGCGGTTTTTGACGCTCTTCGTGCTCTCGGCCTTCGCCGGCAACCTCTTGAGCGCCTTGCGTATCGACACCTCTAGCGTGGGCGCCTCGAGCGGTATCTGGGGTTTGATGGCCGCGTGCGCCGCCCTCGTCACCTGGCCGAGGGGAGCGTTGCCCGGGCTGCTCGCGATGTCGATGCGCAACCGGGTCTGGAGCGTGGTCGGCATCAACGCGGTCATCTCCTTCGCGCCTGGCATCGATTACCTCGCGCACGGCGGCGGCGGGCTGATGGGGTTTGCGCTCACCGCCAGTGGGGCGATGCTGCTTGGCCTGCCGCGCGCTGACGCCGCGATACCGACCACCCTGCCTCGGCGCCGGGGGTGGACAGTGAGCGCGGTGTTGTCGGGCGCCGCGTTGTTGGCCGCGGTCACCGCCGCCATCGCCAATGGCAAGCCCTGGGAGCTTCAACACCCGCGTCTGCATGCCGTCGACCTCGCCGGCACGCCGCTCGAAATCGATTTGCCGACTTCGTTCTCGCCCGTGGCTCCAGAACCCGTCAAAGGTATGCAGTTCTTCGGCTGGGAGCGATGGCAAGAAGACGGCCTGATAGTGGTGCTCGCGGTTTCGCCGGAACCCACGCTCGGCAGCGAAGAAGAGTGGCTGGCTTCGAAGCAGCGCACGGTGACCTTGAGCGACAAACTGCTGATGGTCGACGCGCCCCAGATACGCGTGCTCAACGGAAAAAGGGTGGTCACCTTTTCGACCCGTGAGCCTGGCTCACCACTGCTGACGCGTTACACAGTGGGGCTCGTGAGTGGGGTGCCGGTGCGCTTGGAAACGACCGCGAGCACGCAGTCACTGACAGCCGCGTGGCAAGGGCTCGAGCACGCGCTGTTCTTCGGCATTCGGTTGAAAGGGTCTGCGCGCTGACAGTGGGAAACGTCAGTTGGGGCAAAAGCGCAGCGAGCTCAACACCCGCGAGCCTTCGCCACGAAACGCGTCAGGCATCAACCAGTCGCTCTCGCGCCCGTCGACGAGCTGGTCGCCAGACTGCGCCACCCAGTGCACGGTGCCGCTGGCGACATAGGTAAAGCCCACCCACTTCGTCTCTTCGGCGTCGGCCGTCTTCCACGCGGTGAAGCGAACTTTGCTTTCGCCGACGGCTACTTCGAGCGGCAATTGGCCGAACTGTTCAGCCTTCACTTCGACGCATGGCGCCACAGCCGGGGTGGCCTGTGGCAAAGCGGCTTGCGCAGCTTCTCGCACATGGAACGACAACCCCAGGGTACCCAAAAGCGCTGAGACGACAATCCGGACCATGACGTACTCCTTTTGTGCGCGCGCAAAGCAGGTTGCATTGCGCGCGCCAGCCGAGGCCCGAATGGCGAGGTGTTGGAAGTCCGCGGATCAGTTGGAGGCTCGGCACCGGTGCTACATGCATGTAGGGACTGCCGGTGTCGCACTTGGTGTCTGCAGGGTGAACACGCGAGTTCACCCTGCCACCTTCGGTGGCGACTGTTGTGGCCAGCGGCCCTCACCTTGCGCTAACCCTCGCCGGCCATGACTGTTACCAAACCCGCCCGTTTCGGCATTGTCACCGCGTCAGACCGCGCCAGCGCCGGCGTCTACGAAGACCTCTCTGGCCAGGCGATTAAAGACACCTTCGCGGCCTACGTGGCGAGCGCTTGGGAAGCGGTGTACCGCCTGATACCCGATGACCAGGCCACGATTGAGAAGACGCTCATCTCGTTGGTCGATGACGAGCAGTGTTGCTGGGTGGTGACCACCGGCGGCACCGGCCCCGCGCCTCGCGATGTCACCCCTGAGGCCACCGAAGCGGTGTGCGAAAAGATGATGCCCGGCTTCGGAGAGTTGATGCGCCAGGTCTCGCTCAAGCATGTGCCCACCGCGATTCTGTCGCGGCAAACGGCGGGCATTCGCAAAGGAGCGCTCATCGTGAACTTGCCTGGCAAGCCCAATTCGATTCGCGAATGTCTTGAAGCGGTGTTCCCTGCTGTGCCCTATTGCATCGACCTCATCGGCGGGCCGTTCATCGAGGGCAAAACCGACGCTCCGAAAGTGTTTCGCCCCAGAGCGAAGTAGCGCTTTTTTTCGAAGCGCATTCGTTCTGGAGTCCATGAAAGCTTGGGCGTAAGTTCCGCGCGCCTTCTCGTAAAAAAGTTCTGATCAAAAGGGGTTCACCACATGCGTCAATCGACTGCCCGGCTTCTGGCTTGTGCACTCTTCACCAGCGCCGCTGCCAGCGCCCAGATTTTTAAGTGGGACAACGCCATTCCGCAGGGCAATGACCTGCAAGACGTCTATGTCGACCCCACCCTCACCGTCGGTTACGCGGTCGGTAATTACGGCGTCATCTTGAAGACGGTGAACCCCGCCGTCGCCGGCACCACGTGGACAAACCAGGTGTCAGGCGTGCGCACGTCGCTGTGGGCCATCGACTGCGTCGACGATTTGACCTGCTGGACCGTTGGCCTCCAAGGCGTGATTTTGAAGACCATCGACGGCGGCGCCAACTGGGTGGCGCAGAATTCCACCGTGAGCAGCGACCTCTTTGGCATCGACATGGTCAGCGGCACCGCCGGTTGGGCCGTGGGCGCTGCGGGCATCATCTTGAAGACCACCAACGGCGGCACCACCTGGGCGCCACAGACCGCCCCCAATCTCAACGTCAGCCACCTCGACGTGCGCGCCATCAACGTCAACACCGTCTACATTTTGCGCACTCTCGCCGCCGGCGTCACCGTTCAGCTCTTGAAGACCATCAACGGCGGCACCGCGTGGAACCCGGTCGGCGCTTCACCTCAAGCCGGCGTGACCTTCAACGCCATGGACTTTGTCGACGCCAACAACGGCATCGTCGTCGGCAACGCAGGCATCATTCGCTACACCACCAACGGCGGCACGAATTGGAATACCCCCCTCACCGCGGCCCAGGCCAACAACCTCAACAGCGTCGACCTGGTCGATGCCGCCAACGCCTATGTGGTGGGCCAAGGGCTCACCGCTGGCTCGCACGTCATCTTGCATTCCACCAACGCCAATGCCGCCGCCACCGCCGCTTGGACGGCACAGACCCCGTCGGCCTTGGTTCAAATCAACGTCGATGCCACCGGCGTCAGCTGCGTCTCGGCGACCACCTGCTCACTCGTCGGTCAAGGCGGCTTGATTGAGAGCACTTCCACGAGCGGCGCCAGCTGGTCAAAACGTTCGACCGGAGGCGGGTTGCGCACGCTCACCGGCCTTTCCATGGCCACCGTCGGCGCCGGCAACACCTTGCAAGCGGTCGCGGTCGGCACCGGCAACAGCGGCGAAAACGCGGTGATTCTATACCACAACGGTGCCGCGGCGGGCTGGAGCGAAGCCGGTTCACCTTCCACCGTGCAGTTGCAGGCGGTCACTTCGGTGGCCAGCAACACGCTCGAAGCGTGGGCCGTGGGCGCCAATGCCACCATCGCTTCCTCGGTGCCACCCGCGGGCTCAATCTCGAACTGGGCCGCGCAGACGGCGCCGGCAGGGGTGACCGAAACGCTGACAGACGTCGACCACGTCTCAGGCACGCAGTTGCTGGGCAACGCGGTGGTGGTCGCGGTCGGCAACACCGGCCGCATCATTCGCACCTTGAACGGCGTCGCTTGGGCCACCGTCGCCAGCCCCACCACCGAGAACCTGCTCGCGGTGCATTTCCCTGACACCACCGGTTATGCAGTGGGCGCCAACGGCACCATTCTCAAGTCCACCACCTCGGGCGCTTCGTGGACCGCGCAAACTTCACCCGTCGCGGGCGCCAGCATCAGCGCGGTTTCTTTCGCCACCGCCACCACCGGCGTGGCGATTGCCAACAACACCGGCCAACTGCTCTACACCACCAACGGCGGCACCAATTGGGCCGCGCGCGCCTTACCGGCCACGGGTCTGCAGGGTTCTTGCCTCGCCAGCTTGTGGGGCGACGTGTGGATGCCAGACGCCAACACCATCTACGTGTCGAACCTGCTTTGCGGCGTCAAAGTCTCGCGCAACGGCGGCGGCAGCTGGACCGATTTGGACCCCGGCACCAACCTCGCCATCTGGGACATCGCCGGCGTGGGCAACTTCAAGGAAGTGCTGCTCGCAGGCAGCCGCGAAGTCATCGTGCAGTCGCACTGTGGCGGCAACCACGTGGTCGCCTGTGACGACGGCAACATCTGCACCATCGACACCTGCGCCACCAGCGACGGCACCTGCCTCGGCACCGGTCAGCCGGGCCTGGCCTGCGACGACGGCAGCGCCTGCACCACCCCGGACACCTGTGGAGGCATGGGTGGCGTCACCTGTGGCGGCACCGCGGTCACTTGCAATGACGGCAACCAGTGCACCGATGACACCTGCGTTCCCGCGTCGGGCTGTGCGTTCGCCATCGACACCATGAACAGCTGTAGCGATGGCAACACCTGCACCACCGGCGATGCCTGTAATGCGATGGGCGTCTGTTCAGGTGTCGGCATGTCGTGCGACGACAACAACCCTTGCACCGCCAACAATTGCTCCGGCGGCGTCTGCGCCAACCCGCCTCTGGGCATGGGCACGGCTTGCAATGACAACAGCGCCTGCACCGGGCCCAACGACACCTGCAACGGCAGCGGTCTGTGCACTGGCCCCGCCATCAACTGCAATGACAACAACAGCTGCACCGCTGACACCTGCGTGGCGCAGTCGGGCTGCGTCAACGTCGCGCTCAACATGGTGCCTTGCAATGACACCAACAGCTGCACCTCGGCCGACACCTGCACCACGGGTGTCTGTGGAGGCTCGACGGTCAATTGCGACGACGGCAACCCCTGCACCGCTGACAGCTGCGACCCGATGACCGGCTGCGGTCATACTCCGGTGACCAACGGCACCCTGTGCGACGACGGCAACAGCTGCACCACCGCCGACGTTTGCACCGCGGGTAGCTGCGGCGGCGTGGGCATGAGCTGCGATGACGCCAACCCCTGCACCGACGACACCTGCTCGATGGCGACGTGCATGAATACTCCCAAGGCGATGGGCACCGGCTGCAACGACGGCAACCTCTGCACCACCAACGACGCTTGCAACAACATGGGGGTCTGCTCGGGCAGCGCCAGCAACTGCGATGACGGCAATGTCTGCACCACCGACAGCTGCGTGCCCGGCACCGGCGCCTGCATGAACGTGCCCGCCACCAACGGCATGACGTGCAACGACAATAGCGCCTGCACCCAGACCGACAGCTGCATGGGCGGCACCTGCCAAGGCGCGATGCCGCTGGCCTGTGACGACATGGACAGCTGCACCACCGACGTCTGCAACCCGGCCAGTGGCTGCGTGTTCACCGCGATACCGATGTGTGGCGTCGTCGACGCCGGCACCGGAGGTGGCACGGGTACCGGCGGTGGCACCGCAACCGGTGGAGGCACGGCGACGGGCGGCGGTACCGCGACCGGCGGCGGAGACACCGGCGGCGGCACGGGCACCGGTGGAGGCACGGCGACGGGCGGCGGCATGGCCGGTACGGGCGGTAGCGACCCCGGTACTGGCGGCACCGCGGCGACCGGTGGCGGCATGGGCGGAGGAGAAGCGCCGAAGACCGGCTGCGGCNNGCGCAGTTGTCGTGGGCGTTCGGCTTGGGCCTGGTGGCGCTGCTTCGCCGCCGTCGTAAAGGCTAGGCGCTAGAAGCGTTTCTGGAATCTCGCAAGGGCGCGCGAATGGAAAATCGCGCGCCGCCCTTCCTGTTTGCGCGGCCTGCCCTTGGGCGAGTACAGCGTGCTTCGAAATGATGCGGTGGGTTCTCCTTCTCCTCACATGTGCAAGCAGTACGGCATCGGCGCAAGGGCGCTGGCGTGCCGTGGCTCCGCTCGCCCAGGCCCGCTATGCGCATACCGCGACGTTGCTTCTCGACGGCAGGGTGCTGGTGGTGGGCGGCATCGGCTCTGTCAGCCTGCACGCGCTCGATTCAGTTGAGCTCTTCGACCCGCGCACCCAGAAATTTTCGAAGCTCACGGGCCTCACCCATGGCCGCTTCGGGCACACCGCTACCTTGCTCCAAGACGGCCGGGTGTTGATTGTGGGCGGGGCCGCGTTTTCCGCCGACGAAGGCACCCCCCGCTTCGTCGCGCTTGATTCCACCGAGGTCTTCAACCCACGCACGCTGAAGTTCGACGCCGGCCCGTCGCTGGCCGCAGCCAGGCATTGGCATTCGGCGACCGCGCTGCCTGATGGGCGGGTGCTGGTGGCTGGCGGCGCGCGCGAGCAGATGCACCATTTGGCCTCGGTCGAATTGTGGGACGGGGTGGAACCACGCTGGAGCAACGGCACTCCCTTGCAGTCACCCCGGTGTCGGCACCAAGCACAGCTGTTACCCAATGGCGCGGTGTTGATGATCGGCGGCCGTTCCAACGAGCGCGAGACGGGGTTTGGCAAGACCCTCTCTTCGAGCGAAGTGTGGCCCACGCCAGGCATGCGCGACGGCACGGCGGTGACGATGAATGAGCCGCGGCAGAACCACTCCGCCTGGCTGTCTCCCAAAGGCAGCGTGCTCGTCATCGGCGGCAAGACTGAAGGCAGCTTCACCAACTTGATTGAAGCCTTCGCCGCGCAGACCAAACGCTGGGAAAGTTTTTCGCCGAGCCTCCCGTTGCCGCTGGCGCACCACACCGTGACCTCACTCGAGGCCCAGGGTTTCTTGGTGGCGGGCGGAGAGACACCCAATGCGTCTGACTCCACGCAAACGCAGGTGCTCGACTTCGCCGCGGGGCGTTTCTGCCGCGCGGGTGAGCTCATCGTCTCGCGCCGCGAGCACACCGCGACCCGGCTCAAAGATGGACAGGTGTTGGTGGTGGGAGGCCTTTCCGCCGGCGTGCCCGAAGCCAGCGCTGAGCGTTGGCAGCCGTTAGCCGGTGTTTGTGTGCCGCCGCAAGGGCTCGCCGCGATGCCTTGAGCATCGAGAAGCCGGGGGCCTAAGTTTTGTTAGACAAACAAGCATTGGGCTGCGTACAAGACGCAAAGCCGCAAAAAACATTTTTGGGTAAGAGGAAATGCGAATGACCGTCGACAGAGTGGTGAGAGAAATCGTTCGCAGCGAAGTGGAGCGCATCATTGCGCCGCTCGCCGCGGCGGTGGAAAACCTGCAGCACCAGGGCACGTTGGCGCAGAAGCTCACCGCGCTCTTGGGTGAGGGCGGCAAGCGCGGGCCCGGGCGACCTAAAGCGTCATTCACCTTTGGTCTTTCGAAACGCCTGGCCTTGAAGCCGATGCTGGGCTCGAAGAAACGCATTCGCGTCGAGGGAGCCAATGACCGGCCCTGCGCGCTCATCGGCTGCAAGCGCGACGCCCGCAGCAAGGGTTACTGCGCGGCACACTACCAGAAGCTGCGCATGCTCTCTCGCACCGGCCGGTTGCCTTTGGGCTGGGCAGAATACGCTCAGGCGCACTCGGTGAAAGACATCGTCTTGCCGCGAGGCCGGGCAGGCGCAAAAGCCTTGGCAGCGGCTCGCAAAACCAAACGTTAGACGTTAGTCAGTGACGCCTATGACGGTGCGCGAGCTCGAAAAAGGCATACATGTCGAATTGACCAAGGGCGCCACTTACGCGGACTACCTGCGTCTCGACTTGATTTTGAACGCGCAAGAGCGCCGTTCGAAGCCGCCCCACCACGACGAGATGCTGTTCATCATTCAGCATCAGACGTCTGAATTGTGGATGAAGCTGATGCTTCATGAGCTCGACGCCGCGCGCGCCTTCGTGCAGCAAGACAAGCTCGAGGCTTCTTTCAAAATCTTCGCCCGGGTGGCGCATATTCAACGCATGCTCTTCGAGCAGTGGAGCGTGCTCGAGACGATGACCCCCAGCGAGTACCTGGAATTTCGCGAGGACTTGGGCAAAGCGAGCGGCTTTCAGTCGTACCAGTACCGGGCGCTGGAATTCATCTTGGGCAACAAAGACGCCAATACGTTGAAGCCGCTGCAGCACGAAAAGGCGCTCCATACCTGGCTTTCGGAGCGGCTGGCGCAGCCCTCGCTCTATGACGAATTCTTGCTCTACCTGGGGCGCCACGGCCACCCGGTGCCTGCGAATCGGCTCCAGCGCGACTTCTCGCTGCCCTATGAGTCGGACCCAGGAGTGATGGGGGTGTTCCAGGCCATCTATCAAGAGCCCGACAAAAATTGGGACGCGTACGAAATGTGCGAAAAGCTCATCGATGTGGAGCAACGATTTCAGCTCTGGCGCTTTCGGCACATGTTGACCGTGCAGCGGGTGATTGGGTTTCGGCCCGGCACCGGCGGCAGCTCAGGCGTGGGTTTCTTGAGAAAAGCGTTGGACTATCGGTTCTTCCCCGAGCTGTGGGACGTGAGAACAGAGCTGAAGGCCCCGACGCGCCATGTCTGATTTGTTCTCGAAGGTCACCGAGTGCGTGGAATCTATCGCCGAGCGCTCGGGCGGTTTCGTGCCCAAAGTGGCGGTTATTCTCGGCAGCGGTCTGGGTGAATTCGCCGACACCTTGGAAGAAAAGCAGGTCATTCCTTATTTCGAGCTGCCGCATTTCCCCGCTTCTTCAGTGCAGGGGCACGCGGGCCGGCTGGTGTTGGGCAAGCTTGAGGGCCAACCGGTGGCGGCAATGCAGGGCCGGGTGCACTTCTACGAAGGCTACGCCCCGTGGCAGGTGGCTTTTCCCACCCGGGTGCTGTGCGCGATGAAGATTAACGCGCTGGTGGTCACCAACGCCGCGGGCGGCATCAACTTAGGGTTCAAGGTCGGCGACTTGATGGCCATCACCGACCACTTGAACCTGACCGGGTGGAACCCTTTGGTCGGCGGCAACGAAGAACGCTTCGGCCCGCGCTTTCCCGACTTGAGCCGCACCTATGACGCCAAGTTACAGCAGTTGCTCCACGGCTGCGCCACGCAGGACGGCGTCGCGCTGCGCCAGGGCGTCTACGTAGGGCTATCGGGGCCGTCGTACGAAACCCCGGCCGAAATTCGCATGCTGCGCCAGTTAGGTGGCGACGCGGTGGGCATGAGCACGGTGCCTGAAGTCATCACCGCCGCGCACATGGGAGTGAAGGTGGCGGGCATCAGCTGCATCACCAACCTGGCGGCCGGCATCGGTGATTCGCCGCTCTCGCACGCCGAAGTGTCGCAGACGGCGGACAAGGTGAAGCACGTCTTCGGGCGGCTGCTGCGCCGATTTCTGCCTCAGGTGGCGCGGGGCGAAATATAAGTCGTTTCACACGCCCATGGCCGACTCCAAAAAAGACAAAGGTGGCTCCGAGCGGCGTGACTCTCCGCGGCTGCCGATGAAGTTTCTGGTGCAAGACCTGGCGGACAAAGATGGCACCTGGGTGGAACGTGAAGGCGACTTATCGCTGGGCGGCATTCACTGGCGCGGTTCTTCGGCGCCCCGCGGTACCGCCGTCGACGTGCGCTTTCGTCTGCCCGGTGAGCCCAAAGAAGTGCGGGCCCGGGGCGAAATTCTGCGCGTGATGGGGCAAGGCAAGAACATCGATTTTCACGTGCGCTTCACCGACCTTGACGTACAGAGCGAGCTCGCCATCGCCCGATTTTTGGACGACGAAATTTCGAAGGGCAATTAGCGCGGTAGCAAACTACGGTGGGTACACCCACGCTTCGAGCTTGGCCAAACCTTCCGCCAGCGCAGGGCCCGGGTGCCACAGCTCGCTGGAGTCCATCTTCACCCAGCGCGCCTTCTTCAAGCTGGGCAAATTCTGCACCAGCTCGCGCCCCTCACCTGAAAACGCGGCGTCGATGACCAGCTCGGGCTGCCGCTTCACCGCGCGCTCCAACGAAAATTGCGGAAATGGCGTCACCGCTTTCGCCGCCACGTTCTGCGCGCCGACATCTTCAAGCAGCTCGTGAATGAAGGAGCCCGGCCCCGCGACCACCAGCGGAGCAAAGCTGACCACGAAGAGCACCTTCGGGTGGTGCTTGCGCTTTTGCGCCCGCGCTTTCGTTTCCGCGCGCACAGAATGAATCTTCGTTTCCAACGCCTTGGCCGCGTCTTTCTTTCCCAACACTTCGCCAATCACCCCAATCGCTTCAACCGCGTCGGCCAAAGTGGTGAGCGAGAGCGCGATGACGGGTACGCCCAGCTCAGCGAGCTGTTCCACTGAGCTCTGATTGCCGGGCGACATCTGCGCCAACACCAGCTGAGGAGAGAGCGCCAGCACCGCTTCCAAGCTGGGGTCGTTGTAGCCGCCCACCCGCGGTAGCTTCGCCACTTCCTTCGCCTCGTCGAAGCGGCTCACTCCCACCAACGTGTCACCCGCGCCCAAAGCCAGCACCGTCTCGGTGAGAGACGGAGCCAGCGTCACTACCCGCTTCACTTCCGCGGGCGGCGTTGGCCCCAGCCGAAACACCTTCGCCTCGGCCGCTCCCTCTGAGACAAGGAGCAGCACCAGCCCGAGCACAAAATCACGCGCGCTCATTCGCCCTTTACGGAACCACGGCAATATCGGCGACGTTGGCAATGCCGGTGATGGCATTGATGGCGCAGGCGGCAATCGCTCCACCGTCGGCCGAGAAGCCACGTTCCTCGACGAGCGAATGACCTGCAATCTTGAGCACGAAGATGCGGCCCGCGTTCTGGTCGGTGACGTAGACCCGGTCTTTATGCAGCGTGAACCGGCCCGGAAACACCAAGGGGCAGGTGGTGCCTCCGTCAGGCAGCGCGCTGCCTGCGGGGCACTCTGACTTCCACCGCGCGTGGCGGGCGCCGGCCTCGTCAATCAACACCACGCCCGCGTTGGCAATCGACGTCAGGGCGAAGGTGTTGGGGTCGTACGAAGCCGCGCCTTGGCAGCTGACGATGAGGCTGTCGCCGCTACCTGCACCCCACGCGGGGTTCAGGCAGTCTGCACCCAGGTCGATGATGGTGGGCGCTGCATTCGGAAGAGCCGGGTCAAAGCGCGCGAGCAAACCGGGGCCTCCCGGCTGGTAGAACTCGTTCAAGTTGTTGAGCACCACGTACACCTTGCCCTTGTGCGCGAAAATCGCGTACGGCCGCGCGAAGCTCGAGCCGCCATCGAAGGGCTTCAAGTCGAGCGACTGCAAGTCGATGGGCGCACCCGCCATCGGCGCTTCGGGGTTGGTGAGGTTCACCGGCACGAGCTTCTGCCCGGCCAGCGCCGTCACCGCGGTGAAGCCGCCATAGAGCGGCACGTAGCCGGTGTTGCTGACGATGGCCAAGCCCTGGGGGTAGGTGTTGGCGCCGAACTGCAGCTCGGCCACGGTGCCCAGTTGCACGCCACGCACTGCGCCTCCGTCTCGCGCGGTATGGCCCGCGTCAGCCCCCTCTTTGAGCACCTGCAACGTGCCCGAGCCCGCGTTGGCCACGTACACATAGGGAGCCGCCGTCACTATCTGGTTCGCCACCGAGCCCACCGCCGTGTAGCGGGCATTGAAGGCCAGCGGTGCGCCGTAGAGCGCGGCTTGGGTGACCCGGTTGTCGGTCTGGTCGGCGGCGAGCAGCGTGGCTTTGTAAATGGCGAGCGGACCGGGCCCGCTGCCCAGTGGCTCCAAGGGTCCGCGGAAGAGTGACGACGCATTGAGGCCGGTCACCTGACCCGTTGAATAGCAAGACGCCACCAGGTCGTAGCTGCATTGGCCGGCATGACAGCTCTGCGCGTTGACGCAGGCGTGGCCGCAGCTGCCGCAGTGATTGCTGTCGGTCTGCAGGTTGACGCAGGCACCGTTGCATTGGTCGACCGCGCCCTGGCTGATGCAGTCGGTGCGACACTGTTTGTTGTCGCAAACCTGGCCGAATGCGCAGGCGTTACCGCAGCTGCCGCAGTTCTTGATGTCAGATTCCAAGACGACGCAGATGCCGTCGCATGAAATCGAACCCGGCTGGCAAATGCATTTGCTGCTCTGACACACCTGCCCCGACTGGCAGGCGACGCCGCAGGCTCCGCAGTTACGGTGGTCGCTGCTGAAGTCGGCGCAGCCCTCTCCACAGTGCGCCGTGCCTTCACGGCAGACGATGCCGGTTTGAGGGCACCCCGCCAAGAGCGTTCCTGCCAACACCCACAACCCGACGACCCAATGCCTATTGCTCGACATGTGCTTGCTCCTTGTGTGCGACGACCACGGGTCCGCTCAAGACGGCCTGCTTTACTTCAGTTTTCTTCTCTCGTTCCCACGCCAGCGCCAGCGTCAGGTAGACGGCGCGCGGCGGCAGCGGGTACCCGTCGATGTCTTGTGATTGCACATCGAGCAGATTCTTGAATTCGAGCGACACCTTGGCGGCAGGCTCGCGCCACACTTGGGCGGTGGCTCCGGCATTGAGAAACGCGCGGCCGGCGAGCTTCAAAGTCTCGGTGCGGTTCTGAAATTGCTCTGACTGGTAGAGCACGTCGGCGTGCGCTTTGAGCCACTCGGGCCCAGCGACCACCTGCGCGAAGAAGCGGTGCCGGGGACGAAACGGTAACTCACGTAAGTAATAGCGCGCGTCATCTTTCAGGTTCTGTGAATGCAAGAGCCCATAGGTGGCCTGCAGCGACAGCCATGGCCGTGGCGCCACCGCCGCTTCCACTTCCACGCCCCTCACCTGCGCGGCTTGAAAGTTGTAGGGCTTGGCGAGCAGCGGCGGGTAGTACTCGTAAGAAATGAGGTCTTCGTAGAGCGAGACGAAGGCGCCCACGCTGGCTTGGGCGATGTCGTTTTTGAAGCCCACCGCGGTGTCGGCGTAGAGCGCGCGCTCGGGACGTAGGCCCAAGTTCGGCATCAAGAAGCCCTGCATCACGTACAGCTCGAGAAAGCTCGGAGGCCGGTGCGCCTGGCCGACGTTGGCCTTGAGCTCGAAACCCTTGCCGATGACCCAGGTGGCGCCGAGCTTGGGAGAAAACCCGGTGAAGGGGCCGGTACGGTCCACGCGCACCGAGCCATTGAGGGTGAGCGCGGCGTCGAAGAGAAAGAGCTCTTCCATCACCATCGCGCTCAACTTCGCCCACGACGGCTTGTCGTTTTGGGTGACGAGCCATTCACCTGCGCCCGAGAGCACGGCGGTCAACGCATGACGCTCGCCAAAGAGGTGTGAATAGACCGCTTCTAAACCGGCGCCATTGTCGAACTGACCGAACGCGGGCCCGAAGGTGCCGCCTTGCAGCCGCGAATGGTTGGTGCGCGCGAAGGCGAGCAGCTCGAGCTGCGCCTTCTCAAAGGGCCGGGTCACCCGCATGCCCACAGTGCCTCGCTCGGTGCCCACCCGCGCGTCGGGGGTGGGGTTTTGCGCTGTGCCGGCGAGCCCGCGCCCATCGACGAAGCCCTCGGCGAGCACATCAGCGCGAAAACCTTTGGGCAGCGCGCGGCGAAAGCGCACCAGGGCTCCTCCTGCTTGCGCGTCATTGTTTTCGCGCCGCCGTTGCACCGGAACGTTGCCTTCGAAATTCGGCGTGTCGTCCCAGTTGAAAGTGAAGGCGCCATCGCTCTTCTGCCCGTAGAGGAGCGCCAGCCCGTCGCCGCCCCCGACTTTCTCGGTGACGCCCGCCGCCACGGTGCCGGTCGAAAAACTGCCGTAGCTGACATCGATGAAAGCCCGCGAGCCCTTCTCGGGCGAACGCGTCACCACGTTGAGCACGCCGCCCATGCCTCCCGCGCCGTAACGGGCTCCGGCCGCGCCTTTGAGCACCTCCAACTTGTCGATGAGCGCGAGGGGAATGCGCGAGAGGTCGCAGTTGGCTCCCGTGCCCTCGAGGGGAATGCCGTCGAGCAGCACCAGCACCGCGTTGGGCGACGC
>CXWL01016313.1_pt1 | contig 22577 bp, 22 predicted proteins | sample 590931 | NCBI WGS metagenome assembly CXWL01 (sample SAMEA3498368, study PRJEB10139) | groundwater metagenome | biome: water well; material: biofilm material | place: Germany | collected 2015-04-27
CTATCCTTTTTGCGCAAACAAGGTGTGGATGACGGCGTTGCGCAGGATCTCTTCCAGCAGAGTGTTCTCCGAGCCGTTGAACACCAATCATCGCTACGGCGTCGCGAGGATGCTGTTGCCTGGTTCTACAGCATTCTCCGGCATGCCCTGGTCGACTATCTGCGGAAGCGCGCGGTCGAAGCGAGGGGAAGGAAAGCCTATAGCCAGGCCCTCATCCACTCAGGCCATGGCAAGGTGCCTCCAGTTGAGGCGGTCGTCGACAACCTATGCTGTTGTGCATCCGCGATTCTGCTCAGCCTGCGGCCAAGTCATGCCGAACTCATCCGGCGCATTGATCTCGCGGGCGAATCATCCAAAACGGTCGCACAAGATTTAGCGATGACCTGCAATAATGTGAGGGTGCGGTTACATCGAGCACGCCAAGTCTTACGAGCACGGTTAGTGGCTTTTTGCGGTCCGTGCTGTGAGCGCGACTGTCGGGACTGCTGGTGTGATGTGTCCGACTTTCCGACGATGAAAAGCCGGCGGTAGGTTCAAGCGGTGCTTGCCACAGCTGCCTCCAGTATAGCCGCCGGCCTCTGAAACCCCAACGTGTGTGTTAGGCCAATTCCATTCTTCGATCCCAGGCTAATGACCGGCACAATGCCGCTGGCAATTGTCGTACCTGCCTGCTAAGTGTTGTCTCCACGCTGGTGGTGTCTTTCCCCTGCGCCTTCCTCAGCAGGGTGAAGTGCGACTGACGTTCGACCAAAGTGGCTATATGCGTATTCTGTGAGCCGGTGATCAGATCCCTTCCCAATGACCGGAATCGCCGGATCTTCAACGTCAGCGGGAGGGTCGTGGCTGGAGAGGCCGTCGAAAATCTGTCCGCACCGCTGACCAGCCGTGCTCGCGTGTTTCACACGCTGCATCCTGCGCCGGGATCGAAGAGGCCCGACTAATTCTTTCTTGAGCATCCCTCCCAACTCCACCTTACCTCAGATGGCGTTGCGTTGATTGCCTGAACCTACCGGGTGCGGCATTCGCGCGGAGACCTCCAACTGTAATGCTGGAAGGTCCTCAACGTCTCTATATAGAAGGAGGTGTGTCAATGTCTTGGAATGAAGCTCCCCGCAGCAAGCTGCGGGGTAGCGCGGAACTAAAACCGTCGGAGCTGCCGGAGATCTTCGGGGGGCGCTTCCGGAGCGGGCCAGCCAGGACTTGGGAGGTCAGGTTGCGAGGGTTGTTCTATCATCATGAGGGAAAAGTGCAGTTATGGATGGCGCATTTCTCAACAACAGATTGGGGTCGGCTGCCCCATATTGCCCCAGCACCCTCCATTGATCCAGGCAGTTTCTAACCGAATCACTATTTATGCGAGCTATTCCGCTAGGTTTCATTGCCCTGAAAAGGGCCGTTGAGATAGTCGAAAACAAGCGTTTGCAATATATGTCAACCATCTAATGCCATTGATGAATTCATCATTATTGTGAAGTGCGGAGCAGTTCAATAACCATTTAACTCTGTGCCGTGCATTTGAATGTAAAATCCAACTGATTATTTAAAAGGTTTATGGCACATGGTTTGCTGTTACAAGCGAGCAGGAGGAATCGATGCAGTTCCAAATCACCCATTGCAGTGCGTTGGTTCACTGCACAGAAAGGAGGGACTGATGATGGTGACCTAGAAGGCCAGTTGTCCAGAAGGAGGCTTTGAGATGTTGGATAAAGTAAGCAATCGGCAAGAATATCGGTGCCAAGGCGCTATGAGCGCTATTACACAAAGGAGGGGATCATGACGATGTGGAAGCAATGGATTCAACGTGGTGTTCTGTGCGGTTTGTTGCTGGGAGGATTAGTCGCCTTCGCGACGACCGCGAGTGCTGCCGACCCTATGCCTGCCATAACTGATCACGCTGGAATGGCAGCCTGGTATGAGAAAGAAGTGGCCACTAATCTGCAAAAGGCGAAGGACATGGAGGCTATGAAAGTAGAGTATGGAAAAAGCCCAGCTTACGTGCAAGGTATGGCTGGTTTGGGAGGGAAAACGAATATTCCTCAGCACTGCGATGCACTAATCTCCGCGTATACGAAGGCAGCTGCAGAAGCCGACCTGTTTGCCAAGGCGCATCACGGCATGATGAAGTAGGACCGGTGAACTGTAAGGGTTAGCTGGTGTAAATCGGTGAGGAAGTAAGAGGTGAATCGACGGGGAGCGGTTGCTATGCACAATGCTGTGCGTGTTGACGACGAGGTCAACCCTTCTCCTTATCTTCTTGCATCACTGTTGCTAAACAAGGCAGGGCGGGAGAGTAGACTTGACATACTCGCTTCAGGTGGCATGGCTAAGCAGAGAAATTGGGTACGCCTTGCAAGACTTCTGGTCGATCTATGATGCCACGAGTCCAAATATGGTATGTCGCACTGGTGCTTGCTTTCGCCTTCTGTCAGATCATCGGAACAGCGTGTGCGTTGCCCGATCTCTCGGCAGCAGCAGGTGCAGCGCCGCTTGTGGAAGGGGGAATGGCCTGTCCCATGGAGGGGACCACCATGTGTCCACCGTCACTCACCTCGTCTCCCGAACGTCAGATAAAGCACGGCATGGTCTCGGACGTTGATCCTGCGCTGATCGTGCTCAGCGTTTCCACAGCTCGTATACGCCCTTTGGTCCCGGTGCCGTGGTCCTGGAGCAGCGTGTTGTCCATTGTCCCCATCTCCATAAGTTCTTCCTCGGTCCTCCGAATCTGATCCCACACCTCCAGTGTATTCCGCTCGCCGCTCGGCTGGGTAGGCCGAGCGGAAGCTGGTCCTTTTTTCTCAACGTCGCCCGGAGGTGTCGTCGTGAGACCATCTGTTGTTCTAGGCTCAATCTGGTTCGTTCCTCTTGCCATCTTCTCCGTCGTGGTGCTTTTGCCCTGGTCTGTTTGTGGAGCGGAAGATCGTGGACAGGTCGCAGTGGATAAGACTGTCCCAAGCTCGCAGGATGAGGTTCGCATCGACCTTCCGGGTCTTATTCGGGAACTGGAAGGGACCAATCCTGAAATAAAGGCGGCCCGCCAACGATGGGAAGCGGCTAAGGCCGTCGTACCTCAAGTCCAGACGCTGCCAGACCCGAGACTTCAGTTCGGGTATCAGCGCATGCCGATGACCGAGCCGCTTCAAGGCGCGATGTATGGATTCGGCCAGGAGATTCCATTTCCCGGCAAGCTGAGCCTCAAAGGGGATATCGCTCAGCGGGACGCGGAGCGGCTGGAGCAAGAGTACAACGCGACTCGGCTCAGACTCATTGCGACTTTGAAGGAAGCGTATTTTAATCTGCATTTCATTCATAAGAGCACCGAAATCGTCGAGAGGAACAAAGTGCTCTTGATGCAGTTCGAGAAAACGGCCAAAGCCCGCTACAGCGTGGGGCAAGCGGCCCAACAAGATGTCTTCCGTGCTCAGGTCGAGATCTCGCGGGTTCTGGATCGGTTAGCGGTTTTGGATCAGCAAAGGGAAAGTCTGCATGCTGCGATCAATCGTCTCGTGAATCGTCCACCGTCCGGACCATTGGGAACACCGGAAGAAATTCACACCACGATTTTGACGATCCCAATACAGGAACTCAGCCGACGCGCCGACGAGTTCTCCCCCGCGTTGCAGGCGACGGCGAAGAGCATTGAGCGCTCGGAGCAATCCGTTTCGCTGGCCAAACGGCAATATTACCCGGATTTCGATGTGACGGCCTTGGGACTTCGGAACGATCGGACCAACGACAACGGGTACCAGGTGATGGTGGGGATTAAGATCCCGCTATTCTATGAAACGAAGCAGAAAGAAGGCGTAAGGGAGGCACGGGCCAGCTTAGAGGGCGCGCGTGAAGATTTTACGGCGACTCGCCAGGATCTATTGTTCCAGGTAAAAGATGGATTCGTGCAGGCCCAGCGCGCCGAGCGGCTGATCACCCTCTTGCGCGACGCCATCATCCCCCAGGCGACGCTCGGCCTGCAGGCTGCGCAAGCCGGGTACGCGGTGGGGAAAGTAGACTTCCTCACGCTCTTGAATAGCCTCCTGACGCTGCAAGAAAGCCAGCTTGAGCTGCATGGCGAGATGGTGAGCCACGAGAAAGCGCTCGCTCGGCTCGAAGCGGTGACGGGTGGGCCGTTAGGCGGTCCGCTGTCGGAAAGGAAGCCGGGCTCATGACTCGTCGGCGTCTTATCGGCATGGCAGCGGTCCTCATTGCGGGCAGTGTCACACTTGCATGGCTCATGTCGAGACCGGCGGTGCTTCGACCGGCGGATTCAGGACAGGAGCAAATGATGGACATGCCAGGGATGGAGAAGTCAGGCGAGGGGAAGAAGCACGCCAAGACTTCCCCGCTATCAGAAAAGCCTAACGAATCCGATCTGCCGATTGAGTCAGGAGTGATCACCATTCCACCTGAACGGCTCCAAACGATTGGCGTGAAGTACGAGCAGGTAGCGCGTCGTCCCCTTGAGAAGATCATCCGCACGGTCGGCAGAGTAGCCATCGACGAGCGAGCGCTGGCCAAAGTTACGACCAAGTTTCACGGGTGGATCGAGAAACTGTTCGTCAGTGCAACCGGCGATCATGTGAAGAAAGGACAGGTGCTGTTCACGATCTACAGTCCTGATCTGGTCGCAACTCAGGAGGAATATCTCCTGGCGTTGCAGGGCCGCAAGCAAATGGGTGAGAGCGAATTCCCTGAAGTGGCTCGGGGTTCAAAAGACCTGCTTGAAGCGACCAAGCGGCGTTTTCAGCTCTGGGATATCACAGATGATCACATCCGAGAACTCGAAAAGACCGGGAAGGTGCTGAAGGCCCTGCCGATCCATTCGCCCATCACCGGGACGGTTATCAAGAAGGAAGCTCTCGCCGGTGCGCATGTGGATGCTGGCGTGGAACTCTACACTATTGCTGACCTCTCGCACGTTTGGATCTTGGCGGACATCTACGAATATGAGCTGTCGTTCGTGAAAACGGGACAGAAGGCTGCCGTCGCCCTCTCCTACGACCCTGGCACCGTGCTGTCTGGCCACCTGAGCTTCATCTATCCCACCTTGGATCCGAAGACCCGCACGGCAAAGGTACGGTTCGAACTCGCCAACCGTGATGAAATGCTCAAGCCGGACATGTATGCCAACGTGGAGTTACGGGTAAACTTGGGAACTCGCCTGGCGATCCCGCAAGAAGCCGTCATCGAATCCGGTCAAAAGCAAGTCGTGTTCCTCCACCATGGCGGCGGAAGGCTCGAACCGCGCCTGATCAAAACCGGGGTGAAGACAGGGGAGTGGTCTGAAGTGCTGGAAGGACTCAAAGAAGGTGAGCATATAGTCACCTCGGCCAATTTTCTGATCGATAGTGAAAGCCGGCTGAAGTCGGTTGTGGAGAGCATGGGCGGAATGCCGGGAATGAAATAATGCGAGACGTGCGAGAAGGGCGGGAAAAGCGCGAAATGCACGAATCCGCCGGAATGGCCAATCCGTTCTCTTGCGCGTCTCGCGTGTCGCGCGTTTCACGCACATCGCGCAGGTAAGTCATGGTTGAACGCATCATCGAATTCAGCGCAAGAAACCGCTTCATCGTCTTCCTACTGGTCTTTGCATTATCAGCGGTCGGGCTCTGGGCGATGTGGCAGACACCGATCGATGCCCTGCCGGATATTTCCGACACGCAGGTCATCGTCTACACCACCTGGCCGGGCCGTTCGCCCGATCTCGTGGAAGATCAAATCACCTATCCAATCGTCACGGCGCTGCTGTCCGCGCCTAAAGTCACCGTTGTCCGTGGCTTCTCGGATTTCGGTTATTCCTATGTCTACATTCTCTTCAAAGACGGCACGGATATTTATTGGGCTCGGTCGCGCATCCTCGAACGGTTGAGCCAACTCTCTGGACGCATGCCGGAAGGGGTCACCCCGCAGCTCGGTCCAGACGCAACGGGCGTGGGCTGGGTCTTTCAGTACGCCTTGGTCGATGAGACCGGCCAGCATGATCTCGCCGGTCTGCGTAGCTTCCAGGATTGGTATTTGCGGTACTGGCTGCGCGCCGTGGAAGGCGTGGCGGAAGTTGCCAGCCTCGGCGGCTTTGTCCGGCAATACCAAGTGAATCTCGATCCCACCAAGGTCTCAGCCTATCGCCTGTCCATTCCCTCCATTGTGGAGACGATTCGACAGAGCAACAACGATGTGGGTGGCCGCGTCGTAGAGTTTTCCGGGATCGAATACGTGGTCCGTGGACGCGGTTACATCAAGAAGGCTGAGGACATTGAGAAGATCGCCGTAGCGGTCAACGAGAACGGCACGCCGATTCTACTGCGCGATGTGGCCACGGTTCGGCTCGGGCCGGACATGAGACGCGGGCTGGCAGAGTTAGACGGTCAAGGCGAGGTGGCCGGCGGCATCGTGGTCATGCGGTTCGACGAGAATGCGCTCACGGTGATCGAACGAGTCAAAGCGAAGCTGAAAGAGATTGAACCATCCATGCCGAAAGGCATGAAGGTCGTCCCGGTCTATGACCGGAGCGACTTGATTCGAGAATCGATCGCCACCGCCAACGAAAGTCTTCTGGAGGAACTGATTGTGACCGGCGTGCTGATTGTTGCGTTCCTGTTGCATGTCCGTTCCGCGGTCGTGCCCATCCTCACCTTGCCGATCGCGGTGCTGATCGCGTTCATTCCCATGTACCTGATGGAGATCGGCATCAATATCATGTCGCTCGGCGGCATCATCGTCGCAGTCGGCGACATGGTGGATGCGTCGATTGTGATGGTGGATAACGCCCACAAGCGCTTAGAGGACTGGGAGCGGGATGGGAAGGTTGGGGATCGGCTTCAGATCCTGATCGATTCGGCCAAGGAAGTCGGTCCGCCTATTTTTGCCTCCGTCCTCGTCATTGCCATTTCGTTTATCCCGATCTTTGCCCTCGAAGCCCAGGAAGGCCGGATGTTCAAGCCGCTGGCCTGGACGAACAACCTCGCCATCGCCATGTGTGCGGTGCTGGCCATTACCCTGGTGCCGGCCTGTCTGCCGACGTTCATTCGCGGGCGGATTTTTCCGGAACAACGGCACCCAGTGAGCAGGAGTCTCCAGCGCCTCTATGCGCCGCTGTTGAAGTGGACGTTGTTGCATCGTGGGACCGTAGTGGTCCTGGCCATCGGGCTCCTGCTGAGCATTGTACCGGTCTATCAACGCATGGGCTCCGAGTTTATGCCGCCCCTCTACGAAGGCACGATCCTCTATATGCCCACGACCCTACCAGGTCTTTCTGTGACGGAAGCCAGCCGTCTGCTTCAGATCATGGATCAAAAGCTTCGATCATTCCCCGAGGTGGAGCATGTCTTCGGCAAAGCGGGACGGGCCGANNGAGCTATGAGGGACTCGTGGATGAGATGGATCGCGCGCTCCAGATTCCTGGTGTGACGAACGCGTGGACGATGCCGATCAAGGCGCGGATCGACATGCTGACGACCGGGATTCGGACGCCGGTTGGAATCAAGATCTTCGGTCCTGATCTGAAGCAGATTGAACAGATCGGTGAACATCTGGAACAGGTGCTCAAAGAGGTCCCAGGCACCAGGAGCGTATACGCAGAACGGGTATCAGGCGGCTACTTCCTGGACTTCGACATCAACCGTGACGAGATCGCGCGCTACGGCCTCAAGCTGATGGATGTCGGCAAGATCATCGAAACAGCCATCGGAGGTGAAAATATCGCGACCACGATCGAAGGCCGTGAGCGTTATCCCATCAACGTCCGCTATCTCCGTGAGTTGCGGGATGATCCTGAAAAATTGAAGCGCGTGCTCGTGGATACACCGACCGGCGCGCAAGTGCCGCTCGCACAACTCGCGACACTTCGATTCGTCAATGGTCCGCCGATGATCCGCGACGAAAACGGCCTGCTCGCGGGCTATGTCTTCCTGGACATGACGGGGCGGGATGTCGGCGGTTATGTGGAGGATCTTAAACGGGTTGTGGCAGCAAAAGTCGAACTGCCGCCGGGCTATACGATTGTCTGGTCCGGTCAATATGAGTTCATGGAGCGGGCGAAAGAGCGGCTGAAGTTCGTTGTGCCGTTGACGCTCATCATCATCTTCGTGATCTTCTATTTCGCATTCCAATCGGTCGCGAAAACCTGCATGGTGATGGCCGGAGTGCCGCTCTCGCTGGTGGGCGCAGTGTGGTACCTGGCTATCCTCGACTACAACATGAGCATTGCGGTGTGGGTGGGGCTCATCACGGTCGTGGGCACCGCCGCGGAGACCAGCGCCGTGATGTTGGCCTATCTCGACGAGGCTTGTAAGCGGCGAAAAGAGGCCGGGGGACTCAGGACACTCCAGGATGTGATCGAGACGGTCCAGCTCGGCGCGGTGGAACGCATTCGGCCCATGGCCATGATCGGGCTTGTCGATGTCGTTGGGCTATTCCCCGTGATGTGGGCCACCGGAACCGGCGCAGATGTAATGAAACGCATTGCCGCCCCACAGATCGGTGGGGTCGCTTCCGCCATGATGCTCACGCTCTTTGTGATCCCGCCCGTTTATGTGATGTGGCGCTGGTGGAAGGAACGAAAAGACAATCAGTTGAGAGGTATGGGGGCGTGACTCCCCAAGATGTGTAAATGAGGAATTGGCTATGGGCCTGGCGCACGAGCACTGCGCTCCAGCGCTGGGATTTGGGCTAGGCCGAAAAGCCGGCTAGCTCCCCTATCCGAAGCGGACGATTCCGAACTCGCGACGTTCTGTCGCCAGAATCGTTTCCTCATTACTCACTCATGCAGTAAACTGGCCACTGCTACGTTTTCGTCATTACGCTCGGAGCAAATGGATCGTGCACAATGAATTCTGATCTTCTTTCGAGGCGTCTGCTGCTGAAACGTGCGGCAGCGCTGGGGCTGCTGGCAGCGGTAGAACGACTCGTTCCATCCTACGTCTGGGCCGGCGCGACGAATGTTGCGGCAGACACTTCACAGTTGAGCGGAACGGTCATTGATTTAATCATTGCCGAGACGCTGTTTCACCTCGCCGGGCGAACTGGCATGGCCATGACAATCAATGGAACGATCCCGGGTCCCGTGATCCGCCTGAAAGAAGGTCAACCGGCGACGTTGCGCGTCACAAATCATTTGAAAGAAGACACGTCGATCCACTGGCATGGGTTGCTCCTGCCGCCCGCCATGGATGGTGTGCCAGGAGTCAGCTTCGCCGGTATTGAGCCGGGCGCCACCTTTACCTATCGGTTCCCGGTGCGCCAGAGCGGCACCTATTGGTACCACAGCCACTCAGGATTACAAGAACAGTCGGGCGTCTATGGGCCGATGATCATCGACCCAGTCGAACCGGAGCCGTTTCGCTACGAGCGCGACTATGTGGTCATGCTCTCAGATTGGAGCTTCGAATCTCCCGAGGCCTTGCTCTCCAATCTCAAGAAGCAGGGAGGCTACTACAATTTTCAGAAACGCACGGCCGGTGAGTTCATAAACGATGTGGGGCGTATGGGTTTCTGGCCTGCGTTGCAGAACTACTTGATGTGGGACCAGATGCGGATGGATCCGACCGATTTCGCCGATGTCACTGGCTATACCTTTACCTATCTGATGAACGGCATACCGCCGGCCGGTAACTGGACCGGGCTGTTTCGTCGCGGAGAGCGGGTGCGTTTGCGTTTCATCGATGCGGGGGCCATGACCTTCTATGACGTACGCATTCCCGGCCTCAAGATGACGGTGGTGCAGGTCGACGGGCAGAATGTCCAGCCGGTCGTCGTGGATGAGTTCCGCATGGGGCCGGCTGAAACCTACGATGTGATCGTCGAGCCTGCGGAGGATCGCGCCTATACCATCTTTGCCGAGACCATGGATCGGAGCGGCTATGCGCGCGGCACGCTCGCGCCGAACCAGGGCATGAGCGCGGAGATCCCCTCACGTCGTCCCAGACCGCTCCGCACGATGGAGGACATGGGGATGAGCATGGAGGGTATGGACATGGGAGGGGCGAAGAGCCTCCATGGAAGCATGACCATGTCAGACACGAAGTCCTCTGATGACAGGAAAAAATTGAGGCCTGATGATCATTCCAGCATGGAACATACGCGGCATGGTTCGGGAATGATGCCTGGGCCAGGAACGCACGAGATGCCGACTGTGGAGGCCGGCGATCGGAGCCGCTCAGCGATACCAGGCGCCGAGCCGGTCAAGCATGGCCCTGACGATCATGGCCCAGGCAATCAAATGGTGGCCGAGTATTCGCAGAACCGTATGGGGGAGCCAGGGAGAGGACTGGAAGACATCGACCGTCGGGTGCTGCTCTACACGGATCTAAAAAGCCTTGTTCCCTACCAGGACCATCGGGAGCCGGAGCGCGAGGTCGAGATCCATCTCACAGGCCACATGAATCGGTACATGTGGTCCTTCGACGGCAAGACCTATTCAGAGGCGAAAGAGCCGATTCGCTTCCGATACGGCGAGCGGGTACGCCTGACATTTGTGAATGACACGATGATGGAGCATCCGCTCCATCTGCACGGGATGTGGATGTATTTAGAAAATGGCGCCGGCGTCTATCTTCCGAGGAAACATACGGTCGTGGTCAAACCGGCGGAACGGCTGTCGGTTGCTGTCACCGCAGACGCCCCAGGGTCTTGGGCCTTTCACTGCCATCTACTTCTCCACATGGAGGCGGGAATGTTCCGCGTCGTCGAGGTGTCGGATCAATAACGAGGATACGCAGACGGGGTGTTTTCTGCGAGCTGTCCTTGCGATGGCGCTGATCGGCACGCTCAGCCAGGGTCTCGCCGCGACTATTGCCTCGGCGCAAACTGGACAAGGGATGTCTACATCGCCCATTGAGACCAGCCCGTCTGCCGCGCAAGTGGGCAAGCGACCTACCGCGCCTCCACCACAAAATTGGCCTCCCCCCGTCAACGATCAACAGAACCGTCTCTTCACGCTGATCGACGTCCTCGACTACCGCCCGAAAATCAGCGGAGGTCAAGGACATGACGACTACCGGTGGGACGTTGAGGGCTGGTACGGTGGGGACTACAACCGACTCTGGTTCAAAAGCGAAGGGCAGCGAGACACCGCTTTCAAAGCGGATTACGACGTGGACTTTCAACTGCTGTACGGCCGGTTTATCCGGAAGCATTACGACCTGCAAATAGGCAGTCGTGTCGAGACCCAGTCCTTCAAGGGTCGCAATGTGACGCGGGGCATGGGAGTGATCGGAATCGAAGGGCTGGTCCCATATAACTACGAATTCGAGTCCGCTCTATTTATCGATCAAGCCGGCGCTGTGTCCGCGAGGCTGTCGTTCACAAAGGATCTGTTGCTGACACAACGGCTGATCTTTCAGGCCCGTTTCGAGACCAACGCCGCCGTGCAACGAGTCGAGAGATTCACGACGGGATCGGGCCTCAATAACCTCGAATTCGGGGTACGGCTCCGTTATGAAATCCAACGTGAGTTTGCACCCTATGCCGGTATCTCCCTGGACAAAAGCTTTGGCGAGACTGCGGCCCTTGTGCGCGAAGATGGAGGCAGCCCGACTCAAGTTCGGTTCGTCCTAGGCGTGCGGGCTTGGTTTTAATCAGGAACCCTGTTCCGAACCCTTCAGCCTTCTCTTCCTCAGTTGCCGCCAATTCTGACTCCGGCAATTTCACATTTAACATTGACCATTTAACATTTCCCGTCCCGCCCCTTATCTGGCTTCTGTGGCATCCCGCAACAATGACATAGCTAGAACTGTGGCTTTTCGCATCAGGGTGATCGGTATCTGTCGGTGAATCCTGTGGTTTGACAGGATAAAGCGATGGGGTGTTTATCTCTGTGAGTGGCATGGTCTTGGCACACAGGACGGCCATGATACGGCTGTTGTCGGCTATTCTTGGGGTAACTATGCTTCTGAGCTGCTCAGGTGAGAGGGCTCAAGTTACGGTCGAGGAGCCTCGGGTGACTGAGCAGACCGGCGCCATGGCTATGGAGTTTTCTCCTCCTTCCCCTGAAAATATTCCGGGCAGCCGACTGGGTGAAGACATCCGGCTCGGCTATCAGATTGTCGTGAATACACAGGAATACGCCAGGCCCTATGTCGGCAACCGCCTCAACTGCACCAACTGTCATCTCGACGGCGGGCTCAATCCGAACGCGGCTTCGTTCGTCGGCCTTGCCGCCGTCTATCCCGAGTACCGCGCCCGTAGCGCGAAGGTCAATACGCTCGCCGATCGCGTCAACGAGTGTATGGAGCGGAGCTTAAATGGACGCTCGTTCCCGCCGGACAGCTCCAAACTACAGGCGGTCGTGGCCTATATCACCTGGCTCTCACGCGGAGTGCCGCAACAAGCGACATTGCCCTGGCGTGGTCTCCAGTTCATTCAATCGCGTCGCCCAATCGATGCAGAGAACGGGAAGAAGGTGTTCGCGGGCAAATGCGCTTTCTGCCACGGGTTCGATGGCCTGGGGACGATGGCAGCGCCGCCGGTTTGGGGACCGCAGTCTTACACCATTGGCGCGGGCATGGCACGGGTGAGCGTGGCCGCCGCCTTCATCAAAGCGAATATGCCGCGCAGCTGGGGTTGGAGCCTGTCGGATGATGACGCCTATGATGTCGCCGCGTATATCAATACCCAGCCGAGGCCGGATTTCCCCGGTAAAGTGCATGATTGGCCGAAGGGAGGCAAGCCTGCGGATGCACCTTATTAGGCGGAATGTTTGAGAGGGTGGTGTCGTCACGATGAACGCGATCCTCGTCACACTTCTAGTCAGTCTACTGAGTGCTTCTGTCGCAGGGCTCAGTGGAGCGGCTGAGACGTCTCAGGGCCCGCATCGAGTGGTCATGCACCTCAATTCAGGCGATGAGAAGGTGCAACGAGGCGCGTTGAATAATATCCGTAATCTTTATCAGGAAGTGGGCCGTGAATACCTGCGTGTGGAGTTGGTCGTGCATGGCGCCGGGCTGCCGCTGTTGACGAAAAAAGATTCGACGTTGGCGCCGGAACTGGCACAACTGAAGACGGCCTATGATGTCGAATTCACCGCCTGCTCCAATACGATGAAGGCGATGAATCTTACGGTGCGCGATTTAGTTGAGCAGGTGGATCGAACGGTTCCAGCCATGGTCCGATTGATGGAGTTGCAGGAACAAGGCTGGACCTATATCAAGCCATGATGCCGAGATGAAGAAAGAAACCCCACATCGTCAGGGAACGCCACACGAGGATATGAACCCGGTGCTCTCATGGTGGGCCGGTGGGATCGGAATCGGTTTGGTCTTGATCGTAGCCGTCGCATTGGTTCAACCCATCGGGGTGTCAGCGCAGTACGTCGTGTTGGACGGCGTACTGTTGCACAATCTGCTCCCGGACGTGGCATCGAAGAGTCCATACTTGGCCAAGACCGCCCAAGGATGGACAGTGGCCACTTACGAATTCTTTTTTGTGTTGGGGATCCCGCTCGGAGCATTGGTGGCAACGATGGCCACCGCCCGCTTCAGGACCAGAGTCGTGCCGGTCGAATGGGAAAAACGGTTCGGCCCGAATCCTGGGAATCGGTTGGTGTGGTCCTTCCTCGGCGGATTTCTCCTTCTCTTCGGCGCCCGCTTCGGCGGTGGCTGCACCTCCGGGCACATGATCAGTGGGATATCTCAATTGGCCATCAGTTCTTTTGTCTTTTCGGCAGCGCTCTTTATCAGCGGGATTGTCACGGCGCGCGTACTCTATCGGGACGGAGGGCCAGGATGTTGACACTCGCACTGGGGTTGGCGCTCGGGGCGGTGTTTGGAGCCCTGCTCCAGCTCTCCGGCGCGTCGAGTCATACCAAGATCGTCAACGCGCTACGGCTGAAAGATCTGACCATCATGAAGCTGATTTTGATGGCCATCGGCGTCGGGCTCATGGGCGTGCATCTGTTGGATTTGTTCGGTCTCGCCAACATGAAGGTGAAAGAACTGTATCTCCTCGGAATCGTGATCGCCGGTGGAATCTTTGGTGTGGGATTTGCGCTCACGGGATACTGCCCCGGTACGGCACTCGCAGCCTGTGCAGAGGGTAAGCCGGATGCCTGGGTCACTGTGTTGGGCGGATTATGCGGAGCGCTCGCATTCGCATTCTTCTTTCCTGAGGTCGAAGAGTCTCTGATGACTATCGGTCGATATGGTCCGGTGACGATTCCAGACGCGACTGGAATTCACGGCATCTGGATCGCGGCGCCGTTGGGAATCGTCTGCATCTGGCTGGCGATGCGATTGCCTGAGCAGCCCGCATGATTCACGAGCATTTCTGCTGCAATCGCCGATCCGCTGTTCCGACGAGTCTACGGTCGGCGGGCTTGCCCCTCGGACCTTCGACGTACTACACGAGTACGCCTCAGGTCCTCCGGGTTCCGCGCGTCGGTCTCACGACGCGGCTCTGCGATTTCGCAACGAACTGTCATGAATCATGCGGGCTAGGAGGTGCGCGATGACACTCACTGTGGCCTACCATGGTGGCACTCGGTACGACATTACGAGCGGCACGCATCGGGTTGTCACCGATCAACTGGTCGAGGATGGGGGACAGGATGCCGGCATGAGCCCTGTCGAACTCTTCGTCGGTTCACTTGCCAGCTGTGTCGGGTATTTTGTGGGCCGCTATTGCGACCGCCATCAGATCTCGACCAAAGGGCTGAGCGTCGAGGCGGAATGGACCATGGCGGAGCAGCCGCATCGGGTGGGCCAGGTGACACTGACGATTCACTTGCCGCATCGCGTGACGGCCGCACAAAGCGAGCGGCTCCTCAAAGTGGCACATGGCTGCACCGTGCATCAATCCCTCGCGGTGCCTGCCGGCGTGGCGATCGAACTCAATCCCCATCCTCCTGCGGAGAAACTCTCGTGAAAGGAGCCGCGATGTTGAATGTGAGAGTCCGGGTGGTCATTGGAAGCGTTGCGCTCGTGTTGTTGGGACTCATGTCGTCCCCGCAATTGTCGTTTGGGGGCGATCAAGCGCGCGCGAAAGACATCATCCAGCAGACCTGTGTGCAATGCCACCGGCTGGAAGGTCAGCCGGATTCGCGCTTCAAGCTTCACGCTCCTGACTTGATGTGGGCCGGCAGCAAGTACCAACGGTCGTGGCTCATTCGTTGGTTGACCGGTCAGGAGGCTCCGCTCTATGCGAAGGGATATATGTGGGACCTGACACCCGTTCCGTCCAAGCACCCGATGGTCACGGAGTCGGAGGCGAACGCACTCGCGGATTACTTTGTCGAACACAAGAAAGATCCGCGCGTCACCATCGGCGCGTTCGATCTCTCGAAAGTCACCAAATTCGACGTGAAGTTTGGTGCGGCGGCTTTTAAAGCCCATGCCTGCCTTGGCTGTCACGTGATCGAAGAGAACGGCAAGTTCATCGGAGGTCCGCAGAGCGCATCGCTCGCCACGGCAGGACAGCGGTACAACCAGGATTGGCTCTTCCGATTCGGGCAGAATCCGCAAGACTTCACGCCGCACAGCGGCGAGTTTTTGGCCGATGCGACGGAGCCACAACTCCGCGCGGTGATCGGGTTCCTTATGGTGCAGGGCGTGAAGGACTTCACGTATTACGAGCCCTGGACGAGCCATGAATTCGAGATGGCCAGCGTGGATCGGGGGAAGGTGGTTTATAAAGAGTATTGTTCGCAATGTCACGGCGCGACGGGCAAAGGCGACGGACCGGCAGCGTCCGGTCTGGAACCCAAACCGGCGATACATGCCAACATTCCATTCGAAAAGCTCCCGATCGAATATCTCTACAACGTCATCAATCATGGCGGGCCGGCAGTAGGCAAATCGCCGAACATGCCCTATTGGAATTTGACGATCGGTCAACAGGGCGTGGCAGATGTGATCGCCTATTTGAAAGTGACATTCAAAGGAATACCGGATGTTGCCGCTGTAGGTGGAGGCGCTCAAGGCGGTGCCTGTGTGCAGCCGCGCAAGACGGCCAAGGCGCCGGAAGATTTACTGACGAAGACCAATCCGCTTTCGTCATCTGCGGGTTCAATCCAAGCAGGTAAAGAGTTGTTCCTGAAAACGGCACAGCCGATTGCTTGTGCGATGTGCCATGGAGAACAAGGCGATGGGAAGGGGATTATGGGGGCAGCATTGGTGCCGCCGCCGCGCAACTTCACGTGCGGCACGATGATGCGCGAGATTCCGGATGGACAGTTGTTCTGGATCATCAAAAATGGCTCCCCGGGAACCGGCATGATGTCGTTTGCTTCGTTGCCGGACGAACAGGTGTGGCAGCTGGTTCACTATATTAGGAGTTTTGCAAAGTGATTCGTGGGCGAGGCAGTGCCTGCAAGTTCGAAGAACGAGCGGCGGAGTCAAGCGTGGCGACGTTCATTATTTCAGGCAGTCGAGGAACGGACGATCCCATGATGACGATCTCGCCGTTCATGGCCGCAAGACGGCCAAAGCGCAAACACACGAAGTGGTGCTGGGGCTGGGAACGAAGCCACCACGTTGGAGAGAACAGGTGTGGCTGATCAATATACTCGGTGTGAACCTGGCTCCGTTGAAAGAACTGCTCGCTTCTATGGTAGCTGTGAGTTCGTGGGAAGGAGGTGGTTAGGCCAAGGCCGTTGCGATGAGCCGAAAGTAGCTATGAGGAATGAGTGGGCGAGAAATGTACCTATACCCTTAGTAAAGGAGGAAAGAATGAGAGTCCGACGATACGGATCAACCATGTTAACCATTCCGCTCGCCATCGCGACGTTGATGGTCTGGAGTGATGGTCCTGACATCGCGTATGCACAGACCAAGGGGATGGAGGCGCCGCCCTCAAAGGTGGAGATCACCATCAAGGACCGTCAGCACGGCTATGAAACGGTCGGGATCACGATGCCGTCGCAGGACACGATCATCGTCGTCAAAAACCAGGATTCCGTCACTCACGGGTTAGCGTCAACGTTGTTCAAAGACATTCCCGTGAAGGTGGAGGGAGGGACTGAGATACGAGGAAAGCAATTTAAATCGTTCCATGTCGACGCGGGAAGAACGATGACGCTGCGTTTCGCGACGGCGCCCTCGAACTTCGATCCGATGACAGGTGGAGCCGAAAGTGTGCGACATGCCCTGTGGTGCGACATCCATCCTGAGGTGAAAGGGGAGTTATTTGTCATTGAAACTCGTGGGGATATAGGGGGTGGATGAGTGGCGTCCGGGTCACTCTCTGAAACGTGTCTCGCCATGGGGTAGAATCTGTTATCTTCCTTCTCAGGAAGGCGGCTCAGGGTGAGGATTCCAGTCCTGGTCGGCGAAAGTTCAGACCGGAGCTGAGCCGGGACTGGTGGAGCTGTTGTTGTGATGGGTAACGCTAAGGTGAGCGGCTGTGCCGGTCGTGGGTAAAGGACACACCACATGAAAGGGTTCAGGAGACACCCTGCTCGTGCTGTGGGTGTCTGGCTTGGGTGTGTGATTGGCGTCGGAGTGTTTGCCATACTGTCTACCGTATGGGCGAAGGAGATCGAGTTTGTCGCTCGGGAGGTCGAAGATCAGCAAGCGGTTTGGCTTCCCGAAGAAATCGTCATTCACCGGAGCACGGATTTCAGGGAGCCATTGATTTTTCGGTTTGAGAATCCTACCGAACGGACCCATGTGTTTGAAGCCCCGGCATTGTTTGAGTCTTTCGAAGAGGGAGGTGTTCAGATGACCAGGCCCGTTCGGATTACCATTCCGTCTAAGGGGACTGAGCAGACCGTGATCGACAGGGATCGGATGGCGAGCGATGCGATCGCTGCCGAGGGAGAGACGGTGACCTATCGATTCTACTGCCCCCTTCATCGGGTAGACGCCGATATGAGTGGCAGAATAGTTGTGGGGCAATAACCAGAGAGTCGCACTGTTTGTTGAGAAAGGCGTACGTTGGGTAGACTCTATCCCGAGCTTGGTTTTGGATGGGATTCAGTCTCTGCATTGCAGGCACGGTCATGAATACATCGTCTATTGCTTGGAAAAACACGGGTGCGTCCTTGAGCTTCGCGCCGTTGGCTCGCTGAGGAAAGCCGATTTTCAATTTTGAGAGAGGTTCTAACCAGCAGTCGTTGATCAGCTAAAACTGAGAGCTGTCAGCTATCAGCTCGCAAGGAGTTACTCATGGCAAAATTTATTATATCAGGTAGTCGAGGAACTGATGATCCCACAATGGCGACGTTGCCGTTCATGGCTGCCAAGACGGCCAAAGAGCAAGGACATGACGTCGTGCTCTGGCTCTGGAATGAAGCGGTCACGCTTGGGCGGAAAGGAACCGCCGATCATGTGACGGGGGTGAACCTGACGCCACTCAAAGATCTGCTGGCAGCTGTGCAAACGGCGAATATTCCCATCTGGGTCTGCGGGGCCTGCGCGGTTGCGCGGCAGATCGGCGCGGGAGAACTTGTTTCTGGCGCGACGATCAAAGGCATGGCAGATTACATCAAGGCTGTCGCCGAACGTGACCGTAACGTCGCATTCTGATTTCGCGGCGAGGAAAGGAATCATCGTATGGCATCCGATAGCGAGTCGGTAAGGAAGTCAAAAAACCGAGCGGAGCGGCAAGATGAAGCAGACACCGATGAGTCGGTCGAAAAGGACGGGCTTGCGGATGTCCATGGACTGGAGACCATTCCCACGGTGGTGCCGCGGGAAGGCGACGGCTATCGACTCCCGCGCGGTGGATCTATCGGGCAGGGGCTAGGACGTATCGGCGAACTGGGTCGGGCATTGACCGAGGACGATCTCCGAAGAATCAATACAAGAAAAGGTTTCATCCAACTGCTCGAGAACAAAGCCGTCGATATTGAGGAGGTGCGCAAGACGCTGCTGTACGAGCAAGAGTTGCGGCAATTGCAAGTCGAATTGGTCAGGCTCCAGCGGTGGGTCCAGAGCAACGGGGAACGGATTGCGATCCTGGTTGAAGGGCGCGATGCGGCAGGGAAGGGCGGCACGATCCGCCGGTTCACCGAGCATCTGAATCCTCGCGCCATGCGGGTGGTTGCATTACCCAAACCCTCGGATGAGGAACGAGGACAGTGGTATTTTCAACGCTATATTCGCCAATTGCCCAACAAGGGCGAGATCGTGTTCTTCGACCGCAGCTGGTACAACCGCGCGGTGGTCGAACCGGTGATGGGATTCTGCAACAAGAAGGAACACCAGCGGTTTCTGCAGCAGGTTCCGGAATTCGAACATATGCTCTACGAAGACGGGGTGACGATCATCAAGTTTTGGTTTTCAATTTCCAAGGAAGAGCAGGCGAAGCGATTCGAAGCGCGCAGGCAGAATCCCCTCAAGCAGTGGAAGTTGAGCCCGGTCGACGAGAAGGCGCAAGAGCTGTGGGATGCCCACACCCGCTATAAAGAGGAGATGTTCAGCAAGACGCACACGACATTCAGCCCCTGGATTATTGTCAAGGCCAACGACAAGCAGGCGGCACGATTGGAAAGCCTCCGGTACGTGCTGAACTTGCTACAGTACAATGGCAAGGACGAAGCCCCGATCCGCTTGGCACCGGATCCCAACGTGATCACTCGATTCCACCGCAAGATGGTGGAGCTGGATTTGTAACAGGCTACAGAAAGACTCTATGTGCCTGATCGTGGCCCATTTTCCATTGCGCTTTTGTGCGCCAGGCGCGCATGAGCTTGTTTGAAGAAAAACGATACGGAGGAGGGACGAGTCTGAATGAGATAAGGGGCGGGGTCAATCTAAGGCACAACGAATGGAGGAGGAACCAGTCATGATGAATGTCTCTCGATATGCGGCGATCGTTGTATGGGGATCAGTGGTACTGCTCGGCGCTACCGTCCATATTGCCGGAGCGGATGGAGACCATGGAGGAATGATGGGTGGCCACATGAGTAAAATGCATGAAGGCCACGATCAGAGCAAACAGGACGAACACAGTTGCCAAGACCTGAAGCATCTTCTCAAACATGGGAAAGAGCTCGGCCTTACACCGGAGCAGATCAGCAAGCTAAAAACCATGCAGCTCGATCTGGGTCGTGCGCAAGCCAGAGCGGAGGCCGATATCAAGGTGGCAAAACTCGAATTGCATGCGTTAGTCGAGGATGAGCAGGCTGAATCGGCAGCAATTCAGACCAAAGTGGACCAACTCAAGAAGGCGGAAGGCAGTCTTTTATTCACGACGATCAGGTCGAAGCGAGACGCGATGGCGATGTTGACTCCCGAACAGCGCGAGAACGAACACGCATTGCGGGACAGGATGATGGAGGGAGAGGGCCAACATTCCGGTGGAATGAGTGGTATGGGTGGAATGGGTGGGATGAAAGGCATGGGACATGGGAAAAGTGGAGGAGCTGGAAAAGAGGGGGCAGCCGGGCACCAACACTAGCACACATTCCTCAGTCGGTTAGTTGTGAAATTGCTGAGCTGCGTCACGACAAGCGCGAGGAGCGCGGCCGCGTGACGTGTGAGAAAGACACGCTTCGATGTTCGAAGTTCAAAAACCTCGAGCTCGGACTTCGAACTCCCGTCTTGCTTGAGTCAGGGATCGGCGATTGCAGCAGGAGCGTTCATGAAAAATGGTTCTCCATAAATTTGCTGCCGTTACGGATTCATCCTTAGGTGCATTTCGCCCCAGTCTCCTGCCGCTATCGGTGCAAGATGCCCCGCTGTCGTAGCCAAGATTGAGCGAGACCGGTATTCCCGTTGCCGAACACCTTGCTAATCGATCTCTATCAAGATCCCTGCATTCCATCCGACTGGCATAGAGGTTGCTGTTTTGCCTGTACGAGTTGTGTGAAGGGAATGCCCAAACTGATGGACATATCAGACATGCATCAAGGAGGAAGTGCAGGAAGTGATGCGATAGACGAATCCTTTATGAATCGCCCGGCTCATATGTGATAGCAATGTGCAGAAGCGACAAAGGAAGCGGATGTTCGCGATCAAAATGTAACCACTTAATCATTCAATGCCACAGAGGAGGTTGTCATGACCACGTTGTCGAGACCCGGTGTTCCTGTCGACGGATTCAAAACTGTTGGACAAATTCGTGCGACGAACGATCTGGTATTTCAACGGAACCAAAACGCGATGGGAGTGGCCGTTGAATTACTGTCTACGCACACACCGGGCGCTCCCGTGGTGGATGGGAGCGGAGAATTTGTCGGGTTCATTAGCGAGTTCGATCTTCTTCGCGCGCTTGAGGCGAAGAAGGACTTGAATCAGTTGACGGCTGGTGATGTCATGGCCAAAGACCGTATCGCGGTTACGGCTGACACCAGCGTCGACGAGGCAGTGAAAATCATGGAAGAGAAACGGCTTCTCAACCTCCCGGTCAAAGTGAATGGGAAGGTGGCCTATTCGATCACGCGACATGATCTGCTCCGGGCCTGGATCGGTCTCGGTGTCGATATCGAAACTAATAGCGCTCCGTAAGGTGGGTGTGCGAGGAGAACGGGCGGCATCCTTCTCGCAGGTTTGTTACCAGAGTCGATATCCTGCGTTGCCGGTTCGACGCTCCGCAAGAGACGATCAAAGGAGGAAGGGGATGAAGCTGAGTGTGTTCCCGTTGATGGGTCTGTTGGTATCTCTTGCGATCCCCGCCGGGGCTGCCGAACGGCACATGATGCAGCAAGTGGTGCCGGCCGACAAGCTGGCCGAAGCACGCGCGCTCACGAGCCCATTGCCAAGATCCCCGGTGATCGTCGCGCAGGGCAAGGCTCTCTATGAGGGCAAGGGAGCCTGTTTCAACTGTCATGGGAAAGACGGGGACGGCAAAGGTCCGCTGGCGACCCAGTTGAAACCGTCACCCCGCAATTTCCAGCACCATGGGTTCTGGCGCCATCGCACGGAAGGCGAAATCTTCTGGGTGATCAAGAACGGATCGGCCAATACCAGCATGGTAGGATTCGGCGGGCAACTGACGGACGAAGAGATCTGGGCTCTCATTCAGTACATCCGCAACTTCGGCGGCGAGCATGGACCAGGCATGATGGGCCGTGGAGAAGGTATGGGGCCTATGATGGGAAGGGGTGACAACATGGGCGGCATGGGGCGCGGCGGGCCGAAAGGTGGGATGGGCGGTTGTGAAGGCGACGCCTGTGGCCGGTAAGCGGGTGTGATGCCTGACTCAAGCGAGACGGGCGAGACTCGCGGGAAAAGCGTGACACGAAATTTGAAGTTCTGTGTTCGAAGTTCCACGACCTCGAATTTCTGACATCCAACTCTTCCCAGTCTCGCCTGTCCCGCTTTTCTCGCAAGTCTCGCTCGAAAATACTTGAATCCTTTTAAAGCTATGTGTCTCCCACAGTCAGTCGAACCTGTACGGTCTTTCTCGGCCTAGATGAGCTAGGCTGGGGCTCCCCGTGCCTTAACTCCAAGGAGGTGTATTGTGATGAGAAAAGGACTACTAGCTGTTGCCGCGATTGCTGTCATCGGATGTAGCGGGGTCGCGCCGCATAAGGCAGTGAGCGGTGAGCCCACAAGCCCAGCCGTCGGATATGATCTCCATGTCCAGGCGCCTCATATGATGACGGACGGCACAGTGGGCGGCCCGTTCCATCATTACTGTAAGGGAATTTCTGACAAGATTCTTCAGTGCCTCTTGTTTGAATCGACTGATCCGAAGGCCCCATTGGTGGG
>CXWL01100391.1_pt1 | contig 22576 bp, 25 predicted proteins | sample 590931 | NCBI WGS metagenome assembly CXWL01 (sample SAMEA3498368, study PRJEB10139) | groundwater metagenome | biome: water well; material: biofilm material | place: Germany | collected 2015-04-27
GTGGTTGCCTTTGCCGACCTGGGCATGGAAGCGATTTACGAATTTGAGGTGGAAGACATGCCGGTTACCGTGGCAGTGGATGCGAATGGCGGTTCGGTGCATGAAATCGGCCCGGCGGAATGGCGCAACCGCATCGGTGCGATACCGCTGAAAACGGTTTGAATTTAAGAAGCGGTCATAGAACTGCTTGAATGAATTGGCGGGCCTCCCCGCATTGTGGTGTAGTGAACCTGGTCAGGTCCGGAAGGAAGCAGCCACAACTATTTTCCGCAAGTGCCGGGGGCAAGGCTCGCCTCCTTATTGGAGACGGCGCGCGATGGTGGGAATGCAATCCGGTTTCCATAGCTCCGTTGGTTGGGTATATATCAAGATAGGCTGAATTTTGTCTGCAACTTCTGTTCTAGCGCGCAAGTGGCGGCCCAAGACCTTCTCGCAACTGGCGGGGCAGGAGCATGTCGTGCGAGCTTTGAGCAATGCGCTGGCGCAAAACCGTTTGCATCACGCCTATCTGTTCACCGGCACGCGCGGGGTAGGCAAAACCACTATCGCGCGCATTTTTGCGAAGTCCCTGAATTGCGCAACGGGCATTACCGCCACGCCGTGCGGCAGTTGCAGCGCCTGCATGGAGATAGACAGCGGGCGTTTCATCGACCTGATCGAACTGGATGCCGCGTCCAATACCCAGGTGGACAACATGCGCGAACTGCTGGAAAGCGCGCTGTATGCGCCGACCAATGGGCGCTTTAAGGTGTACATCATTGACGAAGTGCACATGCTGTCTAAGAACGCCTTCAACGCCATGCTGAAAACACTGGAAGAGCCGCCCGCGCACGTCAAGTTTATTCTCGCCACAACTGATCCGCAAAAAATCCCGGTCACTGTGCTGTCGCGCTGCTTGCAGTTCAACCTGAAACAGTTGCCACCCGCGCTGATACTCACACACTTGCGGTATGTATTGGGGCAGGAAAATATTCCTTTTGAGGCGGGCGCGCTGGCGTTGCTGGCGCGTGCGGCACAGGGCAGCATGCGTGATGCGCTGAGCTTGCTCGACCAGGCCATTGCCTATTCCGATTCACGGGTTGATGAGGCAACGGTGCGCAACATGCTGGGGGCGATAGACCAGGGATATTTATACGACCTGCTGCAAATGCTGCTGGCGCGCGATGGTGCGGGGCTGTTGCGCATCGCCGGCGACATGGCGATGCGCAGCCTGGCGTTCGATGCGGCCTTGCAGGATATGGCGACCCTGTTGCACCGCATCGCTCTAGCACAAACCGTACCGCAGGCCATTATGGAAGATGAGCCGGAACGTGCACGCCTGCTGGAATTTGCGCAGAATTTCAGTGCCGAAGAGACGCAGTTGTTCTACCAGATCGCCATACACGGGCGAGACGAGATTGATCTCGCACCCGATGAATATGCCGGCTTTACCATGACGCTGTTGCGCATGCTGGCTTTCATGCCTGCACGCGCACAGACTGTATCAGGGCGACTTGCTCAGGTGGAGGTTTCATCTGCCGCAACGCTCAAGCCACAACCGAAGCAGCAAACGAAGCCGGACCAAATTGTTGTTCAGCCAACCAATCCGGTAACTGCAGCAACGCTCGACTGGGGAGTGCTGCTGGCGCAGTTGAATGTACAAGGCACGGCGCGTGAACTGGCCAAGCACTGCACGCTGGAAGGTTTTGTTGACGGGCGATTAACCCTGAATTTGGCGCCGCAACACAAGCATATGCTGGACAATAAAATAGCGCAGAAAAAATTGGAGTCGGCGCTGGCCGGCTACTTTGCCCAGCCGGTACGCTTGGCTGTCGCGCTGGGTGCGGCCAGTATATCTACGCCTGCCGCTGTCGAGCAGCACGAGAAACAGGCGCGACAGCAGCAGGCGACGGCGGCGATTTTGCAGGATCCATTTGTGCGCGAGGCGCAAGAACAACTGGGTGCGCAACTGATTGAAGAGTCAATTAAGCCGATTTGAGCTGGTAGCTTGTGGCTGGTAACTGGTAGCCAACCTGGTTTTGCTACCAGCTACCGGCTACTAGCAAAAAGTTTTGGTTAACCACGTATCGCAGGAGAATGCAAGATGATGAAGGGCGGATTGGGCGGGCTGATGAAGCAGGCGCAGCAGATGCAGGCAAACATGAAGAAGGCGCAGGCCGAGCTGGCGACAGTCGAGGTTGAAGGACAAGCCGGTTCCGGTATGGTGAAGGTGACCATGACCTGCGCGCATGAGGTGCGCCGCGTATCCCTGGACGACAGCCTGTTGTCCGACGACAAGGAGATGCTGGAAGATTTGATCGTGGCGGCCGTGAACGATGCGGTGAAGCATGCCGCCGACGTGAGCCGGCAAAAGATGAGCGGTTTCACCGCGGGCATGAATCTGCCGCCCGGCATGAATCTTCCTTTTTAGCGTTGTAATGAATACTCCTTCCAGCCTGGAAGACCTGATAGAAGCGTTGCGCTGCCTGCCCGGAGTCGGCCCGAAATCCGCGCAGCGCATGTCCTATCACTTATTGCAGCGCGACAAGCCGGGTGCGTTACGGCTGGCGCAAGCACTCGGCAATGCGGTAGGCAGTATTCAGTATTGCGCAAAGTGCAATAATTTTTCCGAAGAAGAGGTATGTGTGTTGTGCCGTTCATCGCGGCGTGACCCGCACTTGTTGTGCGTGGTGGAGATGCCGGCGGACTTGTTGATGATGGAGCAGGCGCAGTGCTATCGCGGCATGTATTTTGTGCTGATGGGCAGGTTGTCCCCGCTGGACGGCATCGGCGCGCGCGAGTTGCATCTGGAGCGTTTGGTCAGGCGCGCACAGGAGCAGCCATGCGAGGTGATCCTCGCCACCAACTTCACCGTGGAGGGAGATGCCACGGCACATTACATCGCCACCCTGCTGTGCGCACAGGGCATCAAAGTGTCGCGCATTGCACGCGGGCTGCCGATGGGCGGTGAGCTGGAATATGTGGATAGCGGCACGTTGGCGCAGGCAGTGTTGGAAAGGCGCACGGTTTCGGAATGAGTGAACAGGGCGAGCGGTTGCAAAAGGTGCTGGCGCAGGCAGGCATGGGTTCGCGGCGCGAGATGGAGGAATGGATCGCTGCCGGGCGCATCACGGTGAACGGCGAGGTGGCGACGCTGGGAATGCGTGTGGTGGAGGGTGATGTGGTGCGTGCCGATAACAAGCGCTCCATTCGTATCAAGGCACAGGATGCACGCCTGCCGCGCGTCTTGTTGTACCATAAGCAGGAAGGCGAGATCGTCAGCCGCGATGACCCGGAAAAGCGGGCCAGTGTGTTCGACAAACTGCCCAAGCTGAGTGGCATGAAATGGATTGCCATTGGTCGGCTCGACTTCAATACCAGCGGGCTGTTGATTTTCACTACCTCGGGCGACCTGGCCAATCGCCTGATGCACCCGCGCTTCGAGGTGGAGCGTGAGTATGCAGTGCGCGTACAGGGCAGTATGACAGACGAACAAATGCGGCAGATGCTGAAGGAAGGGATCACGCTGGAAGACGGCCCGGTGAGGTTTGAGAGGCTTTTGGACGAAGGTGGTGAAGGCTATAATCACTGGTATCGCCTGGTGTTGAAGGAAGGGCGCAACCGCGTTGTGCGACGCACCTTCGAGGCTTTGGGCTTGCCGGTCAGCCGTTTGATGCGCGTGCGCTTCGGCATTGTCAACCTGCCGCCGCGCTTGAAGCGTGGCATGTTGTCCGAACTCGGTTCGGGGGAAGTGAACGCAATCCTCGAATGGGTTGGTATGGAGGTGCAAGCTGACGCTGCACAACATGCTGATGTGCGGCGCGAGCGCGGGCAAACTGACAAGTCTGGAATTAAAGGGGGTGGAGGATTGGAAAAGGGCAGATCAGAAAATGTTTCCACAGCCACACCGCGCGGCAAGACCAAGAGCGCGGTGAGAGTGCATCGCAGAAAAACAACAGGCTCCTAGCGTTACAATATATTGAGAAATTATCAGGTTAAAGGTTGAATGGAAGACCGGGCAAATAAAACTGTAATGTGCAGTGTGTTGTTCCTGGACATTGCGGCATATTCTAAAAAGTCAGTTTCCGGGCAGATTGCCCTGAAAGAAGGCTTTAATGCCTTTTTGGCCAGCGCTATTCGCACTGTGCCGATCAGTGACCGCATTATTCTGGATACGGGCGATGGTGCGGCAATCAGTTTTCTGGGGGACGTCGAAGATGCGCTCAAGGCGGCGCTGATCCTGCGCGAAAAGCTGCTCACTGAAGGTGTGAACATGGATCCGCCCTTGCTGGTGCGCATGGGTATCAACCTTGGCCCGGTGCGCTTGGTCAAGGATATCAATGACCAGGCCAATATCGTGGGCGATGGCATTAACGTGGCGCAGCGTGTGATGGGGTTTGCAGACCCGGGTCAGGTTTTGGTTTCGCGCTCCTACTATGATGCGGTATCGCGCCTGTCTCATGAATACGTGGGGATGTTCCACTACCAGGGGTCGCGCACCGACAAGCATGTGCGTGAACATGAGATTTACGCGATCGGCTATCCGGGTGAAGTGAGTGCCAGCAATCGGAAATTGGCCGGTTATGGCACACCTGATGTGATGGTGAGAGCTATGCAAGGCGCAGTCGGCTCGGTAAAGTCTATGCGCAAAGCCTTCGAGAAAGCTTCTGGCCCGCAGCGTGCGGTCTATGTTTTAAGCCTGACTGGTGGGTTGTTGCTGATTATTGTGGTTACCAAATTCATGCTTCGGCCTTTTGATCCGCCACCGCAACTGACGGAAATGCCGATGTTTTTCGTGGTTCAAGACGCCTTCGATAAAGCTGCGGCAGAATCGGCAGCGGCAGCGGCGGAATCATTGATAGTTGCAGCGTCGGCAAGCAAGGCCGGAACCATACTTGAAAATGAACCTGAAACAGAGCAGGCGGCACAGAAGAAACCTAACGGTATCCCCGCCGAACAAAAGAAAGCCGACAAAACGGATCCAAGCATTCGCTCGCCAGGGTATGTTGCTGCGGCTAATTCTGCTGCAAAGACAAGTGCGTTAGCCTGGGATGGAACTGCGGCGGTCAACCCCACCGCTACGATACGTACGCTGGAGGAAACTACTGCGGTCAACCCCACCGCTACAACACGTAGCCTGGAAGAAACCAAAGAGGCCCTACATGTAGCTACGGCACTGATAAGTATTTCGGTCGCACCATGGGGGGAAATCTATCTGGATGGTAGAATGCAGGGCGTCAGCCCGCCGCTGGCGAAAATGATGGTGGTGCCAGGGCGACACGAAATCGAGATTCGCAACACTGCCTTTCCGGCTTATATCCACAGAATTCAGGTTAAAGCGGGAGAGAATGTAAATATCAAACATAAATTTGATAACTAAGGAGTTCATGATGCCGGGTGTTCGCGTTATGTTACTTGCCGCAACCGTGCTTTTGTTGAGTGCTTGCGCCGCTATGGGCAATGNNGATTATAGATATGCCCTGGCAGTGTTGCGCGAAGCAGAGAAAATGGGGTTGAGCCGCAAGGACGACAAAGTTACCGTGCATAAGTACCTGGCTTTCATTTATTGCATTACCGACCGTAAAAATCAGTGTCGCCACGAATTCGAGGATGTATTAGAAGCAGACCCGGATTTTGAGCTGGAAGCAGCGGAAGCGGGGCATCCTATATGGGGGCCGGTGTTTCGTGGCGTGAAGGACAATTTTGCCAAATAATTTATTTTCCCGATAACCGCCATGATCAGCCAGTTAGGACGCTATGAGGTAATCAGCGAACTCGGCCATGGTGCGATGGGTATCGTCTATAAAGCGAGAGACCCGCTGATTGATCGCGTTGTCGCTATCAAAACGATCAGCCTGAACCTCGCCCTGGATGAAAAAGATGAGTATGAGGCGCGTTTTTATCAAGAGGCCAAAGCGGCAGGCCGTCTGAGCCATCCCAACATAGTCACCATTTTCGATGTGGGCAAGAGCGGCGATATCGCCTATATCGCGATGGAATTTCTGCAGGGTCGCGAATTGCGCGATATCCTGAACGAGGAACCTCTCTTGCCGATCGATCAGGTGCTCGACATCGTGATTCAGGTGGCGCTGGGCCTCGCTTATGCGCACGAGCATGGCATTGTGCACCGCGACGTAAAACCATCCAATATCATGGTGGTGCGCGATGGGCATGTGAAAATCACTGACTTTGGCATTGCGCGCATGGCCTCTGCATCAGTGCGCACACAAACCGGCATGGTGCTCGGCTCACCCAAATACATGTCGCCGGAACAGGTAATGGACAAGCAACTCGACCAGCGCTCGGATATCTTTTCTCTCGGCGTGATGTTGTATGAAATGCTTGCAGGCCAAGTGCCGTTCAACGGTGAAAATGTCAACGCCATCATGTATCAGATTCTGAATGCCGTGCCGACGCCGCTCAGCAGTTTAAATCCGGCAGTGCCCAGCATGGCCAATTTTATTATTGCCAAGGCGCTGGCGAAAACTCCGGGTGACCGTTATCACGATGCAGGGGAATTTGCCAATGATTTGCGAGCCTGCCGTGACACGGTGCCGCGCTCAAACGCATGGGCTGATCTTCGGCGCAGCCGCCTGCGGCCACCAAATGCACAATATTTGGACGCAATTCCAAATTGGCAGGAGAGTGCGGAGGCGGATGAATTCAATCCCGTAACGAACATGTGCTTGTCCAATGTGTTTGATTCATCCGCTGCCACTATGCGCTTGGCTGCGATGACCAATTCGCCGAAAGAAGTGGATGAGTTCGCCAAGTCTTTCAAAATGGCGCGGCCAACTGCCGAAGCTATGAATCAGGCGGCCCGGTCAAGCGCAAAGCCATCAATTGCAGAGCGCCCCTTGCCTGATCGGATCCACCAGGGCGAGACGGACGAAGCTGCATCCGGCAATAGTGGCAATTTGCCGCTGATTGCGATCTTCGCGCTGGCGCTGATCGGTTTGGTTTTAGCCATTATTTTTTGATTTGGCTGCTTGTTACCCTCGATAAGGAGCGGGCATGCAGCAGCAACTCAGATTCCATTCTTCGCGTTTCCTCGCAGCTCTGCTGATTACGGCGCATGGCGCCGCGTTTGCGGCGCTGCTTCCATTAACCTTGCCGACATGGGCGAAAGCAGCGCTGGCTACACTTGTGCTGTTCAGCTTGGTACATCATTTGCGCCGCAATGCATGGTTGTCTGCGCCTTCTGCAGGTGTGGCGCTGATGTTGGAGGGTGACCGGGCAATGTTGTCCACGCGCGGGGGCAAGCAGTTAACAGTTCAAATCCGGCGCGATGGGCTGGTCACGCCTTTCTTGACCGTGCTGAATGTGCAGCCGCAGGGCACGCGTCTTGCGCGTAGCATAGTCATTCTGCCGGACAGCCTAGATGCGGAATCTTTCCGCCAGTTGCGGGTATGGCTGAAGTGGAGCGGTTATCGCGTTGTATAGGTCGGCGGTGAGAGCACTGTGGGAAGGGCCTGCGGCAGCGTATAAGGATAGTCTTTGCTGAAATGCAACCCGCGGCTTTCGTGCCGGGACAAGGCACTTTGCACGATGAGGTCGGCGCTCAGCACCAGGTTGCGCAGTTCCAGCAGATCGGTAGTGACGTGGAAGTTGGTGTAGTACTCGTTGATTTCCTCGTGCAGTAACTGGATGCGGTGCTGCGCGCGTTGCAGCCGCTTGGTGGTACGCACGATACCGACATAGTCCCACATGAAGCGGCGCAGTTCCGCCCAGTTGTGCGCAATGATGATTTCCTCGTCGGCATCGGTCACGCGGCTTTCATCCCATTGCGGCAAGGCGATGGGTTTGCCGCGCGGCTTGCCGAGAATGTCGTGCGCGGCGGCTTCAGCGAATACCATGCATTCGAGCAGCGAGTTGCTGGCCAGGCGGTTGGCGCCGTGCAGGCCGGTATGCGAGGTTTCGCCGATGGCGTAGAGGTTGTCTACATCAGCGCGGCCGCGCAGGTCCGTGACAATGCCGCCGCAAGTATAGTGTGCGGCTGGAACCACCGGGATTTGCTGCTGGGTGATATCTATTCCCAGCGCCAGACAGTGCGCATAAATGGTCGGGAAATGCTCTTGCAGGAATTTTGCCGGACGGTGCGAGATGTCAAGGTACACGCAGTCCAGCCCGCGTTTTTTCATTTCGAAGTCTATGGCGCGCGCGACGATGTCGCGTGGAGCGAGTTCGGCGCGTTCGTCATGCCATGGCATGAAGCGTGTGCCATCGGGCAGTTTCAGAATGCCGCCTTCACCGCGCACCGCTTCGCTGATGAGGAAGGATTTGGCGTGCGGGTGGTACAAGCAGGTCGGGTGGAACTGGATAAATTCCATGTTGGCAACACGGCAACCGGCGCGCCAGCCCATTGCGATGCCGTCCCCTGTGGCGGTGTCCGGATTGGTTGTATAAAGATACACCTTGCAAGCACCGCCGGTTGCCAGGACGGTGTCATGAGCGGCTACGGTGATAACTTCATCGCTCAGGCTGTTGAGCGTATAGGCGCCGTAGCAGCGGTTGTCATGATGGCCGAGTTTGTTGCCAGCGATCAAATCAATGGCGATGTGGTGTTCCAGCAGAGTGATGTTAGGATGCGCCAGCACCTCGGCGGCGATGGTTTCCTGTACCGCCATGCCGGTGGCATCGGCGGCGTGGATGATGCGCCTGTGGCTGTGGCCACCTTCGCGTGTCAGGTGGTAGCCTGTATCGGTGCTGGAGTCGCGTGTAAATGGCACGCCTTGCGCGATCAGCCAGTCGAGCGCTGGTTTGGCGTGCTCGACTACATAGCGTGTGGTGGTCGGGTCGCACAGTCCGGCTCCTGCGATCATGGTGTCCTGAATGTGCTCCGCGAGGGAATCTTCCCGCGACAGCACCGTGGCGATGCCGCCCTGCGCCCGGACGCTGGCACCTTCCAGCAGCGATTTCTTGGTGATAACAGCGACTTTCCGGTGGTCGGCGAGTTTCAGCGCCAATGATAGCCCTGCCAAGCCGCTACCTATAATCAGGGCGTCAAATTGCAGCACGTGAGAAATCCGCTTGGTTATCCATAACGGGTGGAACTATAGCAAATCCCCAGAAAGATAAATGACCAAATCTCCAGAGTGAACTTATCCCATTGAGCCATGTCAATTCCAGCGGCGGGGCAAATGGCTGACGTGTCTTGCCTGTCCGGTTATACTAGCGCGCCGCATTTGTGGCGGCGCGATACAAGAACCGGGATGGCGTGGAATGGGCGACAGGGAAGTCGATCAGCAATTGGTGGAGCGCGCGCAACGCGGTGACAAGCACGCCTACGAGTTGCTGGTAGCCAAGTACCAGCGCCGGCTGGCCAGATTGATTTCACGTTTTGTGCGCGATGCGGCCGAGGTTGAGGATGTAACGCAGGAAGCCTTTATCAAGGCTTATCGTGCCTTGCCGACATTCCGCGGGGAGAGCGCGTTCTACACTTGGCTGTACCGTATCGGTATCAACACCGCAAAGAATTACCTGTTGGCACTCAAGCGGCGAACCCCGACCAGCACCCAATTCGACGCGGAAGAGGCGGAAGGTTTCGAGGACGCCGGGCTGTTGCAGGAAGTGAGCACTCCAGAAAATGAATTGATGAGCAAACAGGTAGTCGAGGTGGTGAATGCATCCTTGAGGCAGTTGCCGGATGATTTGCGCACCGCACTCACCCTGCGTGAAATCGAGGGGTTGAGCTATGAAGAAATTGCAGATGTGATGAACTGCCCAATCGGCACAGTGCGTTCCCGCATATACCGGGCGCGCGAGGCGATAGCAGAAAATTTGCGCCCGTTGCTGGGCACCAGTGAACATAACAGGTGGTGAACATGAAACAGCAGATTTCAGTTTTGATGGATGGGGAATTATTCGATGATGAAGCCGAAGCAGTGCTCAATAAGTTAAAGCGCAGCCCTGACGAGCACGAGGAGTGGCAGACCTATCACTTGATCGGCGATGTNNCCGAACCGACGGTTCTGGCTCCAGGCCGACGTACCCGCCGGGATGCAAGATGGTTCGCTCTTTCCGCAGCCGCCTCGTTGATGGCCTTGAGCCTGGTGGCATGGATGTCGCTGCAGGTCGGATCGGAGCCACAGCCGCAGATCGCCTTGCAGCAGCAATCTATAGAACGGCGACCCGCCAGCTTCACTGGCAATAAGGGCGACTACTTGCTGGCGCATCAGGAATTTTCCCCAAGAGCCGATGTGCAAGGTGCTGCCTTTTACATTCGCAATGTGGCGGGTCAATAGTGCAAATTGCCGCAATGAAACCCGTTTTTTTATTTGCCTTCTCGTTATTTGTCGCCGTTCCTGCTGCGTTTGCCGATCCATTGTGGCAGGATGAGTTGAACTGGCTGAAGACCATGGCGTTTGCGGCCCATCAGACTGATTACAGCGGTATCTTTGTGTACCAGTATGGCCACCGTGTTGAAACTTCCCGCATCACCCATGTTGTTGACCGTAACGGTGAGCATGGAAGGCTGGAGGGGCTGGATGGCGCGCGGCGTGAAATTGTCCGTCATAACGACCAGGTTTGGTGTTACTTGGGCGACCGCATGGTGAAAGTAGATGAACGCCGGGGTGGCAGGAAGTTTCCCGCGATATTGCCGGAACAGCTTTCATTGATGAATGAAAATTACCTGATCAGGCAAACGGAAGAAGGAAGGGTGGCCGGGTTTCATGCACATGCAGTGATATTTCAGCCCAAGGATTTGTTGCGCTACACCCACAGGATGTGGGCGCACAGTGATTCTGGGTTGCTGCTCAAGGCGGAGGTACTGGATAAACATGGACATGTGGTCGAACAGTATGCTTTTACCCAATTGACCATAGGCGGCAATATTGACCGCTCGTGGATAGTGGCGGATAAACCTGACCATGCTTTATACTCCCATAAATCGCATCAGGGTAACTTGCCCAAGATAGAAGCACCGGCCGATTTGAGTGGCTGGCAAGTGGATGCGCTTCCCTCCGGGTTCAAAAAAATCACCGAAGTGCGCCGCCCGTTGCGCGGCAAAAATGCACCGGCGATCCAAATGGTATTTTCAGATGGGCTGGCCAGTATTTCGGTTTTCATCGAAGCGGTTGACAACGATCAAGATGGCCATACCGGTTTATCCAGCCAGGGAGCGATGCAGGTTTATAGCAAAGTGGCCGGAGACTATCTGTTGACAGTGGTGGGTGAAGTGCCACCTCGCACCGTGATGCAGGTTGCCGATTCAATTCGGCATAGCGGTGAGTAACTTAGTTGGAACGCACACCATTTTCATCCAGCTTGACGATGCAGAAACTGTTGTCAAGGTAATACAAGGCGGCGGTTGTGGCCTTTGCGACATCATGCGTTATCCGAGGCTCATTCATATATNNATTCATATATGACCATCGCATGTTGCGGGTGAATGCACCCTTCCTGTTAGAAATCTTTTTTTACATAAGTTGAGGATAAAGTTATGTTGAAAAAACTACTTGTTTTTGTTTTGATTGGTTCTTGTGCGCAAAATGTGTCGGCCAAGGAATTGCCCGATTTCACTGAGCTGGTGGAAAAGCAGGGTTCGGCAGTGGTTAACGTCAGCACTACCCAAATTGTCCGCAACGCCCAAGCATTTCCGGGCATACCCAACCTGCCAAAGGGCGATCCATTCCTGGAGTTTTTTAACCGCTTTGCGCCGCAAATGCCACGTGAACGGGAATCACAGTCCCTCGGATCCGGCTTCATCATCAGCGAAGATGGTTACATCATGACCAACGCACATGTGGTGGGTAGCGCAGACGGAATAACGGTGCGCCTGACCGACAAGCGCGAATTCAAGGCCAAGGTGATCGGTGTTGACAAGCGCACTGACGTGGCATTGATAAAGATCGAGGCGGGCGGCCTGCCGAAAATTACACAGGGCGACCCGAATGTCCTCAAGGTGGGTGAATGGGTCGTGGCCATCGGTTCGCCGTTCGGCTTTGACAGCAGCGTGACGGCGGGTATCGTGAGCGCCAAGGGGCGCTCCTTGCCGCAGGAAAATTATGTGCCATTCATCCAGACCGATGCTGCCGTCAACCCCGGCAATTCGGGCGGCCCGTTATTCAATATGAAGGGCGAGGTAATTGGCATCAACTCGCAAATTTACAGCCGCTCCGGCGGTTACATGGGTCTTTCATTCGCGATTCCAATTGATGTGGCGATGGAGGTGGCCAACCAGTTGCGTGTCTCGGGCAAGGTGACGCGCGGGCGCATCGGCGTGACCATACAGGAAGTCACTCGCGACTTGGCCGAATCGTTCGGGTTGAGTAAATCTGGCGGCGCCTTGATCAGCAGCGTGGAAAAAGGCGGAGCGGCGGACAAGGCAGGCATACAAGTCAGCGATGTGATCCTCAAGTTTGACGGCAAGACGGTAAACTCATCCGGAGACTTGCCGCGCATGGTTGCCGCAACACGGCCCGGTAGCAAGGTGACAGTACAAGTGTGGCGCAAGGGTGAAAGCAAGGAAGTCCACGTGACCGTGGGCGAAATGCCCGGAGACGACCATGTGGCGCTTGGCGGCAGTTCTGGCCCGGGTGAAAGCGTGGCTCGCCTGGGGCTGGTGTTGAGCGAGTTGAGCGCCGAACAGAAAAACGAGTTGCAGGTAAAAAGCGGTCTGCTGGTGGAAGAAGTAAAAAGCACCGCCGCAGCGCGCGCCGAATTACGCCGTGGCGATATCATTCTGGCTATAGGCAATGTCGATGTAGGCTCGGTCGAGCAGTTCAATGAAGCACTGAAACTGATACCCAAGGGGCGCAACATCGCCCTGTTGGTGCGGCGCGACGATGGCGTTTACTACATCGCCCTCAAACTCGACGAAAAGTAAGCAAAAAAGACTTCCATAGCAATTTCCGGTAATGCTCATTATTCCCGACATCCTCATGCTTCAGGCATGGGGATAGTCCGGGTGAACTTGTACCATTCAACCGGTGTTCATTGGCAGCGGACGGGGAATACTCAAATCCACGCATGTGTGATGTGCTAGAATGCGCGCCCTTTGATTATTAGCCAGGTAGCAACCCTCATGTCTCGCGCCATCCGTAACATCGCCATCATCGCCCACGTTGACCACGGCAAGACCACACTGGTGGACAAGCTGCTTTCCCAATCCGGCACCTTCGCCGCGCACCAGCACATAGCCGAACGCGTGATGGACAGTAACGACCTGGAAAAAGAGCGCGGCATCACCATCCTGGCAAAAAATTGTGCGGTGGATTATGAAGGCGTGCACATCAATATCGTGGACACGCCGGGGCACGCCGACTTCGGCGGCGAAGTGGAGCGCGTATTGTCCATGGTAGATGGCGTGCTGCTGCTGGTGGATGCGGTGGAAGGCCCGATGCCGCAAACCCGTTTCGTGACGCGCAAGGCGCTGGCGCTGGGCCTGCGCCCCATCGTGGTGGTCAACAAGGTGGACAGGCCCGGCGCGCGCCCGGATTGGGTGGTCAACCATACTTTCGACTTGTTCGACAAACTGGGCGCGACCGATGAGCAACTGGATTTTCCGGTAGTCTATGCCTCCGCATTGAACGGCTACGCGATGCTGGAGCTGGCGCAACCGAGCACAGATATGCGCCCGCTGCTGGATACCGTATTGAAGCACGTGCCCGCACCGGAGGGAGACATGGATGCGCCGTTGCAACTCCAGATCGCCGCGCTGGATTATTCCAGCTTTGTCGGGCGCATCGGCGTGGGCCGCATCAAGCGCGGGCGCATCAAGCCGGGGCAGGAAGTGATGTTGTTGAATGGCGACAAGCCGCCGAAAAAAGGCCGTGTGAACCAGGTGCTGGGCTTTCGCGGCATCGAGCGCGTGCAAATGGAAGAGGCAGCCGTGGGCGACATCGTGCTGATCAACGGCCTCGATGATATCGGCATCGGCGTCACGCTGGCCGATGTGAATCAGCCGGAGGCGCTGCCTATGCCCAAAGTGGACGAGCCGACTCTGACCATGACTTTCCAGGTGAACAACTCACCCTTGGCCGGGCAGGAAGGCAAGTTCGTAACCAGCCGCCAGATCCGTGATCGCCTGACCAAAGAGTTGCTGGTCAACGTGGCGTTGCGCGTGGAAGACACGGCAGACACGGATTCATTTCTGGTGTCGGGGCGCGGTGAATTGCACCTGACCATCCTGCTGGAGAACATGCGCCGTGAAGGTTTTGAGCTGGCGGTATCCAAGCCGCGCGTAGTTTTTCGCGACATTGACGGCGTGAAGAGCGAGCCGTACGAAGCGCTCACCGTGGATGTGGAAGAAGTGAACCAGGGCGCGGTGATGGAAGAGTTGGGTTCACGTCGCGGTGACCTGCTGGATATGCAGTCGGATGGCAAAGGCCGTGTGCGTCTGGAGTACCGCATACCGGCGCGCAGCCTGATCGGCTTTCAGGGTGATTTCATGACCATGACCCGTGGCTCGGGGCTGATCTCCCATGTGTTCGATGACTACGGCCCGGTCAAGCCGGATATGCCGGGACGCCGCAATGGTGTACTGGTCTCCCAGGACAACGGCGAAGCCGTGGCCTATGCGTTGTGGAAACTGGAAGACCGTGGCCGCATGTTCGTCAGCCCAGGGGATAAATTATACGAAGGAATGATCATCGGCATCCACAGCCGCGATAACGATTTGGTGGTGAACCCGATCAAGGGAAAACAACTGACCAACGTGCGCGCCTCCGGCACCGACGAGGCGGTGCGCCTGACCACGCCCATCAAGCTGACGCTGGAATCCGCCGTGGAATTCATAGACGACGACGAACTGGTGGAAATCACGCCGCAATCCATCCGCGTGCGCAAGCGTTACCTCACGGAAATTGAGCGCAAGCGCGCATCGCGCTCCTGAGTTTGTGGGTTAATCCCAAATAATCCATTAGCACTGTCATTTCCGCGAAAGCGGGAAAGACGCTGTTTTTGGCCTAATGGATTAGCCGGGCTAATAGGTGAAATAAAAGGGGCGCGTTTGCGTCCCTTGTCATTTGGGTTGGCAGATAGCCAGCGTAGCTAAGATGCAATCTGGGATTCAACATCCATCTGACACAGGCACAGCCGCGCCCTTTGAAAAAAAATTGAATGAGAGGCGCTATTTAGTTTTTTGGGCGCGACGGATATGACCAGGTGATTATTGCGCCCAACAAAACCGCGCCAACAAGCCCTCTAACCAAACCCCAGATATTGCCCTCCAGGCTGAATCCGTAGATGGCCGCCTCGTTGTACCAATTGTATGCCCCGAAAACGAGGCCGATAAATAGCGCTCTTGAATCCAACCAGCGTGGCAGCAATTTATCCATATTTCTTCCTTTTACCTGTGGTTTTGGAGCGCACGATTTTACTATGTAATATCAGGCTGCCAGTTCTCTTTCGCGAGGCGGAAGTTCAAAATTCGAGTTGTGGTGGCTTGCCGGTTTGGACGAACCCAGGCGCTGGGTTATTGTGGTTCCAGTTTGATATTGGTGCGCACGAAGAGATGAAAAATCTATGCGGCTATGGGGAAAGATGTGAGCGGCAGGTAACAGTTAATCAAAAGCCCGATGGGGCCGGGCATTGATTAATATAGAGACGGCTGCACTCATACCGTTTTGGGTTGGCCAACGCGGTTACTAACGCAAAAACCCTAACTCAAATACTTGCGGTTGCAGCTTTTTACTCAAAGTTTTATAGGCCACTTCAAACGGGGTGAAATCGATGGGGGCGGTGTCGCCGCTGCTGTTGCGGGCTTTTAGCGCGTTGCGAATTTGACACCAGCCAACATCGGGGCGATTCAATTTCAATTCGTCGCGTACCGTGCGCACATCGGTGTGGGCGAAGTAGGCTTTCCACAAGACGCGGCCTGCATCGAGCACAGCGAGGGCTTCGACAGATAAACCCACGCCCCCTCGCAAGCTCTCCCCCCTGCCCCCCTTTTGCAAAGGGGGGTTCTGTTCTTGCGCCGCACTGTCTGTTTGGTGTGGGTGGACACCGTGCCATCGTGCATGATGTCGGCGAAGAACAGCAGTGCGTAGTCTTCTTCTTTAACGCCTTCGATCTTGCGCCCGATCATCTCTACCCATTTATCGAACACCTGTTTCAGGTTGTCCGGTGTGATCTGGGTGCGGATGATCTCGCCGGATTTGATGGCGGTCTTTACGGTGCTGATGAATTCGTCTTCGTGCGTGGCGATCTTGAACGAGACGAAATGGGTGCCGATGTGGGCGGAGATTTCGTCCAATGCTTCTTGGGTATATTGGCTGGCGGACTTGCGCCACTTCACGGTCTTTTTGGCGAGAAAGGACAACACGTCTGCGCTCTTCATCAGCGCCGCTTTCTCAGTGTCGATCACCGCCAGGAACGGCGGCACGGTTTCGCCTTTGTTGAGCGCTACTTGAACGTAGTGCAGCAACTGCGTGAACATGGCGTAGCTGGAATGCTTGCTCGTGTCTTTGGCTTCAAACCAGATTTCATTGGTTTGAATATCAATCAGGCCTTTGGTGAAACCTTTTAGCCCAAGTGCTTTGATGTAGGCGTCTTTAACGTCTTCTTCGCTGCGTGCTTGTTGTAGCTGGGCGTATAGGCTCATGGTTTAAATCAATATAGGGATTTGCGGTGGATTATACCTCTCACCAGTATCCACTTGGCGCAGGCGCCCCTTTTCATTTGGGTTGGCAGATTGGTTTATACTGCCTTTCGCTTTTCTTACGGAGGATGTCATGAAACAATTTCTTTTGTTCGCCGGGTTCATGCTGGTTGCAGCTCCCATGTCCCATGCCGCAATACAGGAAAGGGATGTCACATACAGAGCCAACGGCACGACCCTGAAAGGCTATATTGCCTACGATGACGCCATCAAGGGCAAGCGCCCCGGCATCCTAGTGGTGCACGAGTGGTGGGGGCACAACGAGTACGCGCGCAAGCGCGCCCACATGCTGGCGGAGCGGGGCTACACCGCGCTGGCCGTGGATATGTATGGCGACGGCAAGCAGGCAAATCACCCGGACGATGCTGGCAAGTTCGCCAAAGAGGTGAGCCAGAACGCGGCGTTAACCCGCGCGCGTTTTGAGGCGGCGCTCGAATTGATCAAACAGGAAAAGACGGCGGATGCCGCCAACATCGCTGCCATCGGCTATTGCTTCGGCGGCTCGGTGGTGCTGAACATGGCGCGCGCAGGAGTTCCGCTCAAGGCGGTGGTCAGCTTTCACGGCGGGCTCGGTGCCCAGCAACCGGCGGAGCGGGGCAAGGTAAAGGCGAGCATGGCTTCCTTCACGGGCGAGGACGATCCGATGATCCCCGCTTCACAAGTCGCGGCATTCCGCCAGGAGATGGAGAAGGCGGGCGTGAGCTACAAGGTGGTGACCTATCCCGGCGCCACGCACGCTTTCACCAATCCTGCGGCAGATGAATACGGCAAAAAATTCAAACTGCCGCTGGCCTATAACGCCGCAGCAGACAAGTCTTCATGGGATGAGAGTTTGGCCTTCTTGGCTGATGCGTTCAAGGCGAAGTAGGCCGGAGACAGTTTGATCTTGCGTAGCTCGCCGGATTTTTTCTGCGCCTATCCCCGCAGTTTTGCTGCGGGGATAGGCGCAGGGTGAGCGAGGCAAATTTACTTGAGCGACAACACCCAATGCACAATACTCTTGATGTCGCCGTCGCTTACTGACATGGCTGTGGCGGGCATAGGCATTATGCCCCACACACCCGAACCGCCGGTACGCACTTTCTTTTCCATCGCGGCGTGTGCGCCTTTGTCATGCTTGTATTTTTCGGCGATCTCTTTGTAAGACGGNNTTTTCCAGTCAATAAATGCCCGTGAAATTTCATTGTGGGGGATGCCGCGCTTATTTGACATGAATTTTTGCATTCGTTCCAAACAGGCAAATTTTGCTGCATTAAATCAATTCGGCCAGGCTATTTGAAGACCGTTCGCCTTGAGCTTGTCAAAACGAGAATGGGTTTCGACAAGCTCTGATGGTACCGGTCAATAATATTGCGATGCATGTGGGCAGGTCAGTACCCCAACGCCCTTGCGCCCTGATAGAACACAAAGGTCACCATCCAGGCCAGTGCCAGCGACCAGGCGATGGACAGCGCGGTGAAACTAAGCTGTTTGGATTCGCTGCGCAGGGTGGCGATGGTGGCCAAGCACGGTGTGTAGATCAAGGTGAACAACATAAAGCTGTAGGCTTGCACCCAGTCCAATTGTTGCGCCAGTGCTCCGCCGAGTGCAGCACCGGAGAGGTTGTAAATCACCGCCAGTGCACCGATGACGATTTCCTTGGCTACGAAGCCGAAAATCAGGGCGATGGTGAGTTGTTCGTTGATGCCGATAGGGGCGAACAGCGGATGCAGCCAGCCGCCGATTATACCGGCCAGCGTGTCACTGCTGGCGGGTGCGGCAGATAACGGTAGGTGGGTGAGCAGCCAGACCAGCACCACACCGGCGATGATGAATTTGGTGGCGCGGCGCAAGAAGTGATTAACCTCTAGCCAGCCGCGCAGAGCCATCTGACGCAAGGTAGGGAAGCGGTACGGCGGCAGTTCCAGCACGAACGGTTCGTTATTCTGGAATTGTTGTTTGAATAATAACGCGGTGAGTATCGCGGCTGCAAAGCTGAACAGATAGAGGCTGAACAGGACAACCGGAGCGGATTTTGGAGAGAATAGCGCGGCGGTAATGAACACGAATACCTGCAAGCGCGCCGAACACAGCGAGAACGGAATCACCAGCATGGTGAGCAAACGCATGGCGCGCGAACGCATCACGCGCGTGCCCATCAAGGCGGGCACATTGCAACCGAAACCCATCAGCATCATGACAAAGCCGCGTCCGTCCAGCCCCAGGCGAGCCATCAGTGCGTCCATCAAAAATGCCGCGCGCGACAGGTAGCCGCTGTCTTCCACCATCGCCATAAACAAGAAGAACAATACTATGAGCGGTACAAATGCCGCGACGGTCGCCGCGCCGTTGTAGGCACCGTCCAGCAACATGCCTTGCAGAACGGCGGGCAGGCTGGAGAGTAGCGGGGCAACGGCAGCGTCGCGCAGCCAGCCGAACAGGTCGTTGACAACACTTTGCAGTGGCTGGCCAATCAGGAAAATACCCTGAAATAGCAGATACATGATGGCGAAAAAAATCGGCAGCCCCAACCAAGGGTGCAGCATCACGCGATCCAGTTTTTCCGTAAGATTGTCTGACAGGCGCGCCGGGATTTGTACGGTGTGTTTTAGCACGCGCGCCATCTCGCTTTCGATATGCTCGTCATGTTCCAGTTGACTGCGCAATTGCTCGGCCATGCCGGGTGTGGGGTAGCGCAACGCTTTGCTGATGGCTTGCAAGGTTTCGTTGTAGCCTGTACCGTATTTTGCGCTGAGCAGGAAAATCGGCATATTCAGCATTTCCGACATTTTTTTGCTGTCGATGCTGATGCCGAATTTTTTTGCTTCGTCGGCCATGTTGAGCAGCACTACCAGATTCATGTCGAGTTGCTTGAGCTGTAGCAGCAGGCTCATCTGGCGTTCGATTTGCGTGGCGTTGAGAATGACCAGCGCCAGGTCGGGCACGTTGTCATGCAGAAAGTGGCGCACCACCTGTTCGTCATCCGAGAAACCGTGCATGTCGTAGATGCCGGGCAAGTCAATGATTTCCACCATGTCGCTGCCCAACAAAATCTTGCCGCTGAGCAACTCGACAGTAATGCCCGGCCAGTTGCCGACGCGCGCCGCGCCGCCGGTCATGCGGTTGAACAGCGTGGATTTGCCGGTGTTGGGCATCCCCAATAAGGCAACCCGTTTCATGCTTTACACACCGTAATCTTGGCGGCTTCACTGCGCCGCAGCAGGATGTCGGTGGTGCCGATGCGCACTTGCAGCGGACCGGAAAAGCTGGCCTTGCGGATCAATTCAACCTGCTTGCCGCTGCGGAAACCCATCGCCAGCAGGCGCTGGTGCAACAGCTCCTCGGTGTGGATCGCGACGATAGTGGCAATTTCGCCGGGGTGCAGGTTGGATAAAGTCATGGTGGGTTGCGGGAGAACGGTTTTCACAGTGGCTGAATTATTCCACAGCAGCCCGTTGTTTGTAACGCATTCCGTATAGGATTCAGTTAAAATATCCGCTTTTACAACCGTGGCGCGCGGTCATGATTAAAGGAAGTATTGTTGCAATCGTCACCCCTATGCACGAGGACGGCAGCCTGGATTTGGCGGCCTTTCGCGGGCTGATTGATTTTCACATTGCGCAGGGCACGGATGGCATCGTGGTGGTGGGCACCACGGGCGAATCCCCTACCGTTGATGTGGAAGAGCACGAGTTGCTGATCGCGGAGGCGGTGAAGCACGCTGCCAGGCGCATTCCCATCATCGCCGGAACCGGCGCGAATTCCACCAGGGAAGCCATCGAACTGGCCGCCTTCTCGAAGAAGGCCGGCGCTCAGGCTTCGCTGACGGTGGTGCCGTATTACAACAAACCGACGCAGGAAGGCATGTACCAGCACTTCAAGGCTATAGCCGAGACGGTGGACATGCCGCACATCCTGTACAACGTGCCGGGCCGCACCGGCGCGGACATGCAAAACGACACGGTGCTGCGCCTGGCGCAGATACCCAATATCGTCGGCATCAAGGATGCGACCGGGAACATCGAGCGCGGCAGCGACCTGTTGCAGCGCGCACCTGGGGATTTNNATTTCGGTTACGGCCAACGTGGCGCCAAGGTTGATGCACGAGATGTGCGCTGCCGCCCTGAACGGCGAAGTGGATAACGCGCGCGCGATTAACTTCCGGTTACTGGGATTGCACCGCCATCTGTTTATTGAATCCAACCCGATCCCGGTCAAATGGGCAGTTGCGCGTCTGGGGAGAGTTAAAAATGCGCTACGCTTGCCGCTCACGCCGTTGTCTGCCGTCGCGCAGGGCGAGGTGGAAAACGCGATGCGCCAGGCTGGGGTGATCTAAAAGTGACGCATGTCGCTATGTATAAATTGAGGAACAGCATGAGAGCGCTTTACTTTTCCGCGTTGACATTGGTAGTGCTAACCTTGGCCGGGTGCGGCAGCATGGATCTCGAGGGCAAGCGTGTCGATTATAAATCCGCTTCTGCCGCTACGGCCAAGGTGTCTTCGCTGGAGATTCCTCCCGACCTGACTGTGCCCGGAGTCGAAGACCGCTATGCCATTCCGGATGGCGGGGAAGAGACTGTGGCAAGTTATTCAACTTTCGCCAAGAGTGGCGCATCACCACAGGTGCGTGCTGCCACCACCGTGTTGCCCGAAATGAAAAAAGTGCATCTGGAGCGTGATGGCCCGCTGCGCTGGCTGGTGGTGGGTGACAAGGCGGAAAACCTATGGGTGCCGATCAAGACGTTCTGGCAGGAGCAAGGTTTTGTCATCAAGAGCGAAATTCCGCAGGCCGGTATCATCGAAACAGACTGGGCGGAGAATCGTGCCAAGATTCCGAAAAATGGCCTGCGTGCCTTCGTAGGCAGGGCATTCGACGGATTGTATGACTCGGGCGAGAGAGATATGTACCGTACCCGCCTGGAGCGCAGCAAGAATGGCAGCAGCACGGAAATTTACATCAGCTATTACGGCAAAGAACAGGTGCTGGATAAGGACGGGAATTCTACAAGGTGGCAGTCGCGCCCGAATGATCCAGAGATGGAAATCGCCATGTTGCAAATGCTGATGGCCAAGCTGGGAGGTGACGCAGAAGCGCAGGCCAAGGCGCAGGATGCACCCTCCGGGTCTGTGCGGGATACGGCCACATCACCCAGGCTGCAATCTCAGCCCAACGGTAGCCAGGTTGTTTTGTTGAGCGAGCCGTTTGACAAGAGCTGGCGCAAAGTGGGCTTGGCGCTGGAGCGCGCAGGCATTGTGGTAGAAGATAAGGACAGGGTCAAAGGTGTGTACTTCGTGCGTGCTACAGAGGTTGCAAAGGCAAAGAGTTGGCTCGAAAAACTGGCCTTCTGGCGCAAGGAAAACACTCCCAAGACTGAGCGTTATCAGGTGAAAGTGCATGAAGACAAAACAAAGTGTGAAGTCTCTGCCAACAATGACAATGGTGAAAGCAATCCCACCACGCAGCAGATTATCGAGGCGCTGTATAAGGCTCTAGGAAAATAACTGGCGCACCCGAGTTTAATCGGCGCTAATGGGTGCAAATTTTTGACTAACAGCTTTTTCTAGGTTCATGCGCTTCGCTTTACTTGGCAGCGGCAGCGAGGGTAACGCACTGGTGGTGCAGGCTGGCCAGACCTGCGTGCTGATGGATTGCGGCTTCACTATGGCCGAGACCTGTGCGCGATTGGCGCGCCTCGGGTTGGCGACTGACAACATCAGCGGAATTGTGGTGACGCATGAACACGGCGACCACATCGCCGGAGTGGCGCGCATGGCGCGCAAGTATTCCCTTCCGGTATGGCTGACGCACGGCACGCGGCAGGCACAGCGCGGTATGCTGGGCGGATTGCCCAACCTGACCGAAATCCCTCCCCATCATTCCTTTGTGATCGGCGAAATGCAGGTGCAGCCTTATGCCGTGCCACATGATGCGGCAGAACCCGTGCAGTACGTGTTCAGCGATGGGGCAAAACGGCTGGGGGTGTTGACCGATACCGGATGCGCTACCCCGCACAT
>CXWL01005445.1_pt1 | contig 22561 bp, 14 predicted proteins | sample 590931 | NCBI WGS metagenome assembly CXWL01 (sample SAMEA3498368, study PRJEB10139) | groundwater metagenome | biome: water well; material: biofilm material | place: Germany | collected 2015-04-27
GAGCACGCAGCCGACGACCTCCACCTGACGCCACTCGCCTTCGCCTACAAGGTGATGACGCGCAGCTCGCGGCTCGACCGCAACCGCCTGCTGCGACGCGACCCCGAGTTCGTCGCCGCGGTCGAACGCGAGTCCCTGAACGCCTAGGCCAGCGGCAGCGGCCGCCCGCCAAGGCTGTCTGACGAAGTGGCTGGCACCTCGCCGCGGCCGCGGCAGGGGCGTCCAACGAAGCGGCTGGCACCTCGCGAGGGCCTAGCCGCGACGGCGTCGCGGGGTCCCGAGCGTCGCCCCGTCCCAGCGGTAGAGCTCGAGGTCGATGCGGTCCGACGCATCGAAGGCCACGCCTTCCTCGCCGAGCAGGTGGCGCTGGTAGCCCTCGCGGCCGGGCAGCCCATCGGGGCTGCGCTCGCTGACCTCACCGCGAGCGTTGACCACCCGGTGCCACGGCACGTCCGACGCCTCGGGCAGGACATGGAGGGCGTAGCCAACCTGCCGCGCGTGGCGTGGAAGGCCGGCCGCTGCTGCGATCTGCCCGTAGGTGGCCACGCGACCGGCCGGGATTCTCCGTACCTCTCGGTAGATCCGGTCGTAGGCGCTCGACGGCGTTGCCTTCTCGACTTTGGCGCTCTCGACGCTGGTGCCGGCCGAACGGCCCACGGTCTCGACGGCCTTCCCGTCAGCCACGCCGCAGGGCGGCGCGGTCGATCTTGCCAAGGTGGGTGCGCGGGAACTGCTCGACGAAGGTGACCTCGCGCGGGTGCTTGTGCGACGCCAGCCGCTCGCGCACCCAGGCCTTGAGGGCTGCCGCAAGCTCAGGCCCTGAGCCCTCGGCGATCACCCAGGCGTGGGGCTTGGTGAGCCCGTCGCTGCTCGTCACCCCGACCACGGCGCACTCGCGTACCGCCGGATGACTGGCGAGGCAGCTCTCGACCTCGGCCGGCACCACCCACTTGCCGGCGACCTTGAGCACGTCATCGCCGCGCCCGCAGTAGGTCACGTAGCCGTCGGCATCGCGCGACACCAGATCGCCGCCGACGAACCACTCGCCGCGGAACGACTCGGCCGTCTTGTCGAGCTCCTGCCAGTAACCCCATGCGCGCGAGCCGCCGCGCACCCACAGGCGTCCCACCTCGCCAGGCAGGACGGAGCGGCCGTCGTCGTCGCGGACGTCGATCTCGAACCCTGGGACGACCCGCCCCAGGGTTCCCGGACGCACCTCGCCCGGACGATTCGAGAGGAAGATGTGCCACATCTCGGCGGTGCCCAGGCCGTCCAGCAGCTCGACGCCAAAGAGCTCCTGCCAGCGCTGATAAAGAGGTGTCGGCAACGCCTCGCCGGCCGACGTCACGAAGCGCAGCGACGACAGGTCCTGCGCGCTGGCGCCCGGGTGAGACACCATCTGCGCCACCATCGTCGGCACGTTGACGAGGATCGTCGGCCGGTGCCGCGCGATCTGCGCATAGAGCTGCTCGGCCGTGGCCTTCTCGGGGAACAGGACCGCGCTCGCGCCAACCGAGAACGGAAAGAACAGGTTCGAGCCAGTGGCGTAGCCGAAGAACAGCTTGGGCACCGAGAGGGTCACGTCATCCTCGCGGTAGCCCAGGTAGCGTCGCGCGTAGAGCTCGGTGGTGTTGGCGAAGGAGCGGTGACTCTGGACGACCGCCTTGGGGCGACCCGTGGTACCGCCGGAGAACAACCAGATCGCCGGGTCGTCGCGATGGGTGTCGAAGATCGGAAAGGGCGCGCTGGACTCGACGACCGGCCAAGCGAACACGGGGATCTCCCGACGACCACCGACGATCGTCGAGCGCTCGCCCTCGCCCCGGACGACGGCGAGCAGCGAGTCGAGGGCGTCCGCGCCCTCGGCCGCCAAGGCCCGCATCGTCGCCAGTCCCTCGTCGCCGACCACCGCAGCCCGGGGGCGGCCGTACTTCAGAATGCCCGCGAGCTCGGCGGCCGACAACTGCGGATTGACCATCACCGCGACGGCGCCGACGGCGAGCACCGCAAACAGCGTCGCCACGTACTCGAGGCCGTCGGGCAGGGCGATGACCACCCGCTCCTCCGGGCGAACGCCAAGCGCGGCCAGCTGGTGGGCGACGCGGTCGACCGCGGCCTTGACCCCGGCGTAGGTGACTGTACGGTCGGCCAGGCGCAATGCCACCCGACCCCCGCGGCCCTCAGCCAGCCGAGCGGCCAGAAAGCGCTCGGCAATATTGAGCCGCTCGGGCGGATCCCAGGTCATGATCGGCGTCGAGGCTAGCAGAGGCCGAGCTCTGGACGCGACGTCCTCGGGACCCGATGCCTCAGGACGCGAAGGCGCGCGCCACCTCAGCGAGCATCGCCACCGTCTCGTTGAGCTGCGCCACCGAAAGATAAGGTGCCGGCCCGAGCCGCAAGGTGTCGCCCCGGTGGTCGGTGAGCACGCCGCGGGCCGCCAGACCGGCGGATAGGTGGTCCGCGTGCGGGCTGCGCAGGGCCAGGAAGCCGCCGAGCCGTTCGAGGGGCACCCGACGGTCCCGGGTCAACACCCGCGGTGGCAGGTCGAGCGCATCCACCGCCGCCTGTAGATGGGCAATCTGCCGCTGACTCACCTCCCGCAGCAGCGCGACCGTCAACCCCATCTCGCTGAAGAAGTCGAAGACCTCGGCGGCCCGGTAGTGACTGGTCGGGTCATAGGTGGCACCGGCCAGCGCCTCGGCGCCTGGCCCATAGCCAACTCCCCCTTCGGGCGGCGCCGCGAGCTGCCCAAACTCGGCGAACCAGCCGGTGACCAAGGGGCGCAGGACGGCTCCAGGAGGCACCCGCAGGAAGCAATTGCCCTCGCCGAGCTGCAGGTACTTGTAGCCGCCGCCGACGACGTAGGCGGTGGCGAGCCCATCGCGCCCCAGGGAGATGGGCACGACGCCAAGCTGGTGGTAGACGTCGAGCACGAGCGGCACACCGACGCGGTCACACGTCGTCGCAAGGCCTGCCAGGCCGCCGACGAGACGCGCGCTCTGGAACAGGACCGTCGACACCAGGACCGCCGACGTGCGGTCGGGGGCGGCAAGCAGGGCAGCGGCGACACGGTCTCCGAGATCGTCGGCGTCGTCCACCGGCACGCGCACCACCTCGACGCCCTCTTCCTCCAGGCGCGACAGCTGACGGCGCAGGGCGTGAAACTCGCCGTCCGTCGTCACCAGGCGCCGGCGCCGGCCGAGGGGCAGCGCCGACAGCAGCCGTACCAGGAGCTCGTGGGTGCTCGCACCCAGCGCGTAGCTGCCGTCCGTGTCGTCCAACCGCTCGGCGAAGCCCCTTGCGACCCGAGCCGCCACGGCCGCCGCCCGGGCCCACTTCTCGTCGACCAACGCCGCGGCGTCCTCGAACGCCCTTAGTTGGCCCGCCAGGGCGCGGTCGGGCCAGGCCTGATGCGAGTGACCCGTCAGCAGTAGCCGTTCGGCCACCCGGAAGCGGCGGTAGTGCTCAGCGAGCGGATTGGGACTGGCGAGGAGCGCGGCCGGCGTCGGGGTCACAGCTCGGACCGGATCGCCCACAGGTCGGGGAACAGCGGGTTGAACAACGTCGAGCGTAGATAGGCCGCGCCAGGAGAGCCGCCGGTGCCGCGGCGGGTGCCGATGGTGCGTTCGACCATCTTCACGTGGCGATACCGCCACTCCTGCAGCCCCTCGTCGAGATCCACCATGCGCTCGCAGAGCTCCCGGGTGAGTGGGTCGTGCCGGTAGGCTCGGACCAGGAGGGTCTGCACACCCGCGTCCTCGGCCGGCCACTCGCGAACGTCGCGCGCCAACGAAGTGGCTGGCACCTCGTAGCCGCGATGGACCAGATAGCGCAGGAACGAATCCCACAGACTGGGGCGGTCGCAGAGCGTCGCCAGACGGTCACGGGTCGGGTCGGTGTCGGGGATGTGCGCCAACATGCCCGGGCGCCGGGCCCCAAGCACGATCTCGAGCTCCCTGAACTGGAGCGACTGAAAGCCCGAGGCGGCGTCGAGACGCGAGCGAAACGAGACGAACGACACCGGCGTCATGGTCTCGAGCACGTCGACCTGGGCGACCAGCGTCTTGAAGACCGTGAGAATGCGCTTGAAGGTGTCGTGGGCGATCGGCGTGTCGCCCGCCTCGAGCGAGCGCTGCAGAAGGCCCAGCTCGTGCAGCACGAGCTTGAACCACAGCTCGTAGACCTGGTGGATGACGATGAACAGCGTCTCGTCGTGCTCGGGACCGTCGGACAACGGACGCTGCAGAGTCAGGAGCTCGTCGACAGCCAGATAGGAAGTGTAGGTCTGGGCCAAGGTGGGACCTTTCGCGACCGCGGCCGCGGAATCGAGGAATGAAGCAGTGAGACTCGATGCTACCGCGGTGGTGGCCTGGAGTCAGTCCTCGCGCCGGAGGTCGAAGCGACCGAGCCCGCGAACCACCGGCAGCGCCAAGTCGAGCAGCGCGCCGACGTCGGCACCGGAGGACGTGCCCAGCGCCAGGTGCCCGGCGTCGACGAAGGGGCCGTAGATGGCGGCGTCTAGGGCCAGCCAGCCTTCGGACGTCCAGGCCTCGACCCAGGCGTGCGGGTAGAGCGTGGCCTCCCAGTTGTGCGCAGCGTTGGGCGAGTCAGCGATTGCCACCAGCCCCACCACGAGGCGCGACGCGATCCCCGCCGCCCGCAAGAGCGCGGCCAACAGGGTGGCATTCTCGGTGCAGTCTCCGTCGCGGGTGCGGAGCGTCTGCTTGGCGCTCGCCAGTCCCACGCCGGATCCCGTGAAGTGGACGTGGTCGTGCACCCAGCGCTCGAGGGCACGGGCCACCGCTTCGTCGCGCGAAGTGGCTGGCACCTCGTTGGAGGGCGCGCTTGACGAAGTGGCTGGCACCTCGTCCGCACGAACCTCGGCGGCAATGCGCCGCGCCAGCGCCGCGAGCTCCGGATCGTCACTCTCGAGAAGGCTCGACGGGGCGAGGAAGGCCGACGTCGGCGCTGGGCTGGGCCGGGGCCGGTCGACGTCGACCACCAGGCGGGCCTCAGGCCCCTGGCCGACGACCGTCTGCCGAGCGTCTATGACGAAGAGCTCGGCGAGACGCAAGTCACCCTGGCCGGCCCGCGGCAGCAGGGTGAACGTCGCACGCCGCGACCGGCGCAGGTCCTCGTCAGCGTCCAGGAGCCGCGAGGTCAGGGAACCGAACGCTCGCAGGCTGTCGACAAAGGGCGCCAGCGCCACCTCGCGGCTGGCGGTAGTTAGGGTCATCGGCCCCAGCTCCTGGCGCACCATCCGACCCTCCCGGGTCCACAGCTCGTGGCTGGTGAGCCCCATGCCGACCATCTCCTGGTCGACCGCGAGGCCCGGCCCGCCGTCGGGCAGGGCGGCCGGCCCGAGAATCCGCACCCGGACGTCGAGCAAGGCGTTGCCAGCCTCCGGGCTGAAGGTGCGCAAGGCGGCCTCCCCCTTGCCACGGGCGACCAGCTCGGCAATCAGCCGCTCACCCGCCCCGGGCGACAGCACCCGGTCATCCCAGGGCACACGGTCGCGGCGCTCACCCTCGGCGGTGCGGGTCGTGAGCTCGAGAACGCGACCCGCACCCTCGGCGCGCAGACGACCGGTCGTGCGCACCTCGGCCCCCGACTGGTCCATGACGGCCTCGATTCCGAGCGTGTTCCCCGCTTCGTCCTCGAACCAGTCCACCAGCGCGCCGGAGGTCAGCGTCTCGACCCGGCCACCGTTGCGGCGAGCCACCCGCAGTCGGGTCTCGCTGCGCGATCGCCGTGCAAAGCGACCATCAAGGGTCGCGCTTCGCGTCTCCTCGACCGCCCAGCCCACGCGCTCGCCACCGAGCTCGACGACGAACCACTCGTCGCCAGCCGAGGCGAATTTCGTCGTCGGTGCGTCCGCCGCCGCGCTCGCCGCCGCGCTCGCCGCCGTGCCCGCCGCCGTGCCCGCCAGGGGCTCCGCGAGCGTCAGCCCCAGCAATCCGAGGAGCTGGAGCCTGCCCCACGTTCTGACCCAGCGTCGTTCTGCCATGACGCCCATTCTCTCGCACGCCCTGGTCCCGCTGGCAGTCCCCGGTCGGCTCGGCCGCAGCGAACGACGACGTCGCGACGAAGGGTCGCGACGAAGTGGCTGGCACCTCGCTCGCGGAAGGCGGCGGCGGTTACCCTTGACGAAGTGGCTGGCACCTGGCGCGGCGCCGGTAGAATCACCTCATGCGACGCCTCCTGACCCGTCTCGCCATCGTCCTGGTCATCGCCCTCGGCGGCCTCGCCGCCTATTTCTTCGTTCACTTTCCTGCCGTCGGTGCGGCCGAGGACGTCCAGATCACTTCGACGCCGGAGTTGGTGGCGCGTGGCGCCTACCTGGCGAACCATGTGACGGTCTGCATCGACTGCCATTCGACGCGCGATTTCGGCCGCTTCTCGGGGCCGGTCATCCCGGGGACCGAGGGCCAGGGCGGCCAGCGCTTCGACCACGCGATGGCGATCCCGGGCGAGCTCTACGCCCGCAACATCACGCCCACCGCGCTCGGCGCCTGGAGCGACGGCGAGATCATCCGCGCCTTCACCGCGGGTGTCACCCGCGACGGACGGCCGATGTTCCCGCTCATGCCATATCCGCTCTGGGGCCAGATGGCGACCGCGGACGCGCAGGCCATCGTCGCCTACCTGCGGACCCTGCCGCCGCTCACCAACACGCCGCCCGCGAGCCGCCTCGATTTTCCTCTCAACCTGATCGTGCGCCTGATTCCCAGCCCCGCCCATCCCCAGCCGCGGCCGGACCCGGCCGACCACGTTGCCCTCGGCCGCTACAACGTCACGATCGCGGGCTGCCAGGAGTGCCACACGCCTCGTGAGGGCGGTCGCGCCGTCGTCGGCCAGGAGTTTCAGGGCGGCGCGGAGTTCCAGTTCCCGGACGGCAGCATCGTGCGCTCGGCCAACCTGACGCCCGATCTCGAGACCGGCCTCGGCAAGTGGACGAAGGAGCGGTTCCTCGCCACCTTCCGCCGCTACTCACCGACGACCGCCCCGCGGGTCGCCGCCGGCGAGCTCAACACGGTGATGCCGTGGACGATGTTCAGCGGCATGACCGACGAGGACCTGTCGGCAATCTGGGACTACCTGGTCACGCTGAAGCCGGTCTACCACCGCGTGCCGGCGTTCACGCCCGCGAGTGCTGGTTCGCCCCAGAAGTCCTGACACCACCGGCAGGCGTACGAGGCCAGACTCCGAGCGGACATCGCCGCGGGTCGGCCATCGCAAGTTCCTGGTAGCGGACCAGCGAGGCGCGTACAATCCTCCGTCCTGACCATTGGGTACCAGGCCAGCAGGGAGACCGCGTGGACGCCAACGAGCACGGGCCGAGCATCGACCACCAGCAGCCACAGCGCCGCCGCAGGCAACTTCGACGGCGATCTGCGGGGTTGGCCACCGGAGTCGTCCTGGCCGGCATCGCGTCGGTAGTTGTAGCCGGTGCCGACACCGCGACAGCGCCGGCCAGCGCACCGTCGACGTCGAGCGCGCCGCTCTCCATCCCTGAGCGGACGCTGCACCCCGAGCCCTACGCCGGTGCCGCCGAGCTTCTGCGCGGCGGCGACTACGCTGGCGCCGCTACCGCCGTGCGCGCCGTCGGCGCTGCCGGCCCCGCTGCCGCCGACCAGAGCCGCCTGGTCCTCGGGCTCTACGCCTTTGCCGTCGGCGACCTCGACCGCACCTTCGAGAGCTTCGCCGCCGCTCCCGCCGCCGACCTGCGCTTCGAGGACTGGCGACTCCTCCTCCTCGCAACGGCCGCCGAAACCCGCGGGCGGGTCGACACCGCCAGCGCCGCGCTCGGCCGGCTGCTCGCCGACCTGCCCGCCTCGCCCCTGCGTCCACGGGCCCTGCTCGCGGCCGCGCGGCTGGCAAGGGTGAGCGGCCCCGACCGCGCCCTGACGCTGGTCGAGCAGGCGCGTCAGGAGGGCGTCGCAGGCAGCGCGCGGGTGGACCTCGAAGCGCTGGCCTGGAGTGTCGGCGGCGCCGACCCCGCGAACCCAGTTGCCCGCGAGGCTGCCCGCCAACTGCTGACCCGCGACCCGGTGGCCGCCGAGCGCCTCGGCGTCGCCGCTCGCTTCGGCCGGGCTGGTACGCAACCGGGCTGGCGCGTGCTGCTGTCGAACTCCGAGCTGCAGACGCGGGCGGAGGCGTTCATTGCCGGCGAGCGCTTCGCCGACGCCCTCGCCACCCTGCAGCTGGTGAGCGGCGCCGAGCGCGGGCTCGACTGGACCCTGCTCCAAGCGCGGGTTCTGAGCGCGTTGCACCGTGGAGGCGAGGCGCTCACCCTACTCGAGGCCGCCGCCAGCACCAGCGCGACCGAACAGGCGCAGGTGGCTTGGGCGCGCGCCACCGCCGCCGCCGACCTCGCCGTCGCCATCCGCGGACGTGCCAACCTCCCGGCCGCCGGCCGCGCAGAGATGCAGCGACTTGCCAATACCCGGCTCAAGGAGGTTGCCGAGCTCGACGCCGACCCGGCGCTGACCACCCGGGCCCTCCGCCTGCTGTTCGAGAATCTCGCCGACGACAACCTCTTCGACGCCGCCGTGACCGCTCTGCGCCGGCTGCGGGCCCTCGACCCCCGCGACACCACCGGGGCAAGCTACCTGTGGGAGCTCGGCTGGGACGAGTATCGCAAGGCGAACTACTCGGGAGCCGTCGGCAACTGGACGGTGCTCGAGGAGCTCTACCCGCAGACCACCGAGGCGCATCGCGGCGCCTACTGGAAGGCGCGCGCCTTCGAGGGCCTGGGCGATCGTGCCCGTGCCGAGACGATGCTGCGGGCGATCGTCGCCGGCAGCGACACCGGGGACTTCTATCGCCGTCAGGCCGTGGCTCGCCTGGGCAGCCCGCTAGCCGGCGTCCAGCTCGCGGGCAACGCCCCGTTCGCGTCCGAGCCCTGGCAGATCGACCCGCTGCTCGAACGTGCGCGGACCCTGGTCGACCTCGGCCTCGACGCTCTGGCGGCCGACGAGCTCGAGCTCCTCGGGGAGCGGGGCAACGCGCGCGATCGCGTCACCCTCCGCGCCCTGCTACTGGCCGAGAAGGGCGAGCGCGTCGATAGCATCAAGCTGCTGCGCCAGGCCTGGCCGGCCCTCGGCACCGCCGCACAGAGCACCGTGCCCCTGGTCGTCCGCCGTGCCTACTACCCCTTCGAATTCGGCGACATCCTGGCGCGCAACGCCGAGCGTACCGGCCTGCCGGTGCACCTCCTGGCCGGGATCATCCGGCAGGAGAGTGCCTTCAACCCCAAGGCCAAGAGCCGTGCCGGCGCCCGCGGCCTGATGCAGGTGATGCCGACGACGGCGCGCGAGGTTGCGAAGAAGCTCGGCATTCCCTTCTCGACGGTACGCCTGTTCGACCCCGACCTCTCGGTGACCCTCGGCTCCACCTACTTCAAGAGCGTGCTCGACGGCTTCGACGGCAACCTCGAGTTGGCCCTCGCTGGCTACAATGGCGGCCCGGGGCGCATTCGGCGCATGTGGCAGGCCTGGGGGGGCAACGATCTCGACTTGTTCCTCGAGAGCTTGTCGATCGAGGAGTCGAAGACCTACGTCAAGCGGGTCCTGGTGCTCTCCGACAGCTACCGCCAGCTTCTCGAGCACGGTCGCGACCCGACCAGCCCCGCCGGCTAGCCCGCCTCCAACTCAGCGGCCCTGCGCCGGGCATCCGTCGCGGGTCAGCGATCCCACGCGACGTCCATCCCGCGGCCTCCGTATACTTGGCCGCCGCGCGCTGGAGCGTTCGCCCCTCGAGATTCCGATCCCATGAAACCGACCGAGATCTACAGTGTCCTCCGCCAGGACGTCATTGGCCAGGAGGAGTCCCTCCGCTACGTCGCGGTTGCCATCTTCAAGCACCTCTCCGGCGAGAAGTTCGGCAACCTGCTGCTGATCGGCAACTCCGGCACCGGCAAGACGACGATCATGCGGGCCATGGAACGGCTCTACACGGGTCATCCGGAGTTTGCCGACTATCGGGTCGTGATCATCATGAACGCCAGCACGCTGGCGACCGAAGACGGCATCGTCGACAGCCATCGGCTGTTCCAGCGCCTGGAAGAGCGCGCCCGCATGATCCTCGGCCCGGACGCGACCCCCGAGTCGCTGGCTCGACTCATGGAGCGGGCAACGGTCTGTCTCGACGAAATCGACAAGGTGTCGGGCATCGTCGGCGGCAAGCCCTACGTCACCGGCATCAACATCCAGCAGACGTTGCTCACCCTGATCGAGGGCGAGCGTGCCACCTACCCCCTGGCCAGCGAGCGTGGGGGCAAGAGCGAGCGCGTCCACGTGCAGATCGACACCTCGAAGATGCTGTTCCTCTGCGCCGGCGCCTTCGAGTCGCTCTACGACCTGGTGTTCAAACGCGTCACCTCGCCATCGAGCCGGGTTAAGCTGCCGACCACCACGATCTTCGCCGACGGCAAGGTCGAGGTTCGCGAGTACTTCACGCTCAAGCACCACTTCCGTCAGGAAGACCTCTTCGACTACGGCATGCAGCCGCAGTTCCTGTCGCGTTTCGACAGCGCCATCATCTTGGAAGATCTCGACGCCAACCTCCTGGCCCGCATCTTCCGCGAGCCGGACGACAGCATCTTCCGCGCCTCGCAGAGCTTCTTCTCGAAGTACGGCATCGAGCTGTCGATCAGCGAAGGGGCCACGCGCCGCATCGCCGACGAGGCCAGCAAGAGCGCCCGCATCGGCGCCCGGGCCTTGAAGGGGGTTTACGGCAAGGTGATCAAGCCATTCGAGTTCGACCCCTTCGGGCAGTCCGAGGTGCAGCAGGCCGGCACCGGCCACCGCCTGGTGATCGACGAAGAGGTCGTCGGCAAGGCCCTGCGACCCCTCTACTGAGCGAGGTCGTCCTCCCAGGGGCGCGTCGGCCCGAGTAGCTCGGCGACCCAGTCCTCGGCGTCGACGACAGGGTGCCGGAGCGCCATGGCCTGCTCCGCAGGCAGCGCCAGCGCTCCCTCGACCGAGCGGCAACCAAGGTCCCGCAGACTGGCGAGCTGAGTGGCGGTCTCGACGCCTTCCGCCACGACGTCGAGCGCCAGATCGTCGCCCAGGCGGAGCAGTGCCCGCAGGAATGCGACGACTCGCGGTGCCGGCAGCTGCCGGACGAGCCGGTGGTCGATCTTCAGCCCAGCGACCGGAAAGCGCTCCAGGATAGCCAAGGAAGAGCGACCCGCACCCCAGCCGTCGACATAGAGGCCAATGCCATCGTCGCGGAGCCGCTCGGCATGACGCAGGGCGTCCCGCGGGCGGTCCAGCAGCACGTCCTCGCGCACTTCGACCTGGAGATGCGCCGGGTTCAAGCCGGCCTCGTCCAGCAGCTGAGCCAGGTGGTCGCCGAGGTCGAGCCGGCCGAAGCTTGCCGCCGACAGATTCGCGCTCACCGCACAGGGCGGCCCAGCTTGCCGCTTGGCGAGGAGGGCCAAGGCCTGCCGCAACAGCCAGCTCTCGATCTCTGGCAGGGCGCCGCGGTGCTCGGCGAGCTGCAGGAAATGCACGGGCCGCAGCACCCCGAGCTCGGGGTGGCGCCAGCGCAGGAGAGCCTGGAAGCCCGCGAGGCCAACCGGCGCCAGGGCGACCTTCACCTGGTAGCGGACCTCGAGCTCCCCCCGCTCGCGGGCCGCCTCGATTTCGCTCTCGAGGAGCCACCGGCGTTGATCGCGACGCTCCGCCGCGGCGTCGTACAGCTGGCACGTCTCGCCTTCCTTCGCGGCGTACATCGCCCGATCCGCCCGCCGCAACAGGTCGCCAGCGGTGTGATCCGCCGCCTGGCTGAGGGTGGCGCCCACGCTCGCCGTCACCATGACCGCGCGTCCCGAAAGCCACACGGGCTCGGCAATCGCCTGGGCGATGCGCTCGGCGATCGCCATCGCCTCGGCACCGTCGGCAACCTCCGCGAGGACGATTCCGAACTCATCGCCACCCAGCCGTCCGACGGTATCGCCCGGGCGAACCGCGCCCAGGAGCCGGCTCGCCACCTCGCGCAACAGGCGGTCGCCGGCGTCGTGGCCCAGGCGATCGTTCACCGCCTTGAAGCCATCGAGGTCGAGAAACAGGACGGCAAACGGGCCGCCTCGCTCGGACGCCGCCTGCTCGAGGCGTCGCTCCAGCTGATCGGTGAACATCTCGCGACCGGCCAGCCAGGTGAGGGCATCCAGATGGCCGCGCGCCCGGGCGTCGGAGGCCTCGTCGCGGCCCGCGAGCTCAACCCTGGCCCCAACCCGCCGAAGGCGCGCGCGGATCAGGCGCGGCTCGCCGCCCCTGGCCAGCATCCGAAGTCCGAGCTCGGCGCAGGGGGCCCCGTCCACCAGGGACGCCAGCTGGCTCGAGAAGCCGTTGCGCTGCTCGGCCACGAGCAGCTCGGCAACGCGCCGACCCACGAGCTCAATCGCGGGCCACCCGAGCACCCGCTCCCACGCCGCGTTCACCGCCTGCAGACAGCCTCCCGCGTCGAGGATGGCGAGGAGATCAGAGCTCAGATCGCAGACCGGCGGCAACGCGGTCGACGCGCAGCACATCGACGTCGATGCCGCCGACGGGCCGAAGTCGGTCCCAGCGGCCGCGGGCGGGCCCATGGCGAGTGCCAGCCGGTCCGTACGACGCAGCAGCGGTTTTCGGCTCATGCCTCGGCTCGTCGACCCAAGAGGTGGTGTCCCCTCCCTCGCCTGAGCAATGCGCGAGCCAAGGTCCTCCCATCGCACGCAACGCCCCTCGCAACGCCCGACGAGGTGCCCAGTCTCGAATCGACGAACCAATCGCCAAGAGACTTGGCACTTCCGATGCTCAGTAGTGAACCCAACGTGCCAAGTCGCTTGGCGCCCCGATGTCACCGCGGCGTGTGGCCGTCACCAACGCGGGTGTCGTCCGCACAGGTGCCAGCCACTTCGTCGGCGGCGAGGTGCCAGCCACTTCGTCCAACGACTGCTCGTCCTCGACGGCTGGCGTCGCCGCGACCCCAACCGGTAACCTTCGTGGCATGAACCTCCCCTTGCTCTCCGTGCTTGCCCTGCTGAGTGCGACGCCAGCCGGCGGTGCTGACGGTTCCACTGCGACCTCGACGCTGTCAGCCGCCGAGCAGGCGGAGATCCTCGAAGCCACGCTCACGCTCCGCCTGGCGCCCGACCTCGCCGGCCTCAGCGCTGGCGAGCGCCGCGCGCTCGACGAGCTCCTGGCCGTGGGAGCCCTGTTCCAGGACGCCTACGAGCAGACCTTGCACCCGCAGGCGACGTGGGCCAGGCAACAGCTCGCGAGCAGCCCTCGCGGGGTCGCGGCCAGCCTGTACCGCCTCTTCCAGGGGCCGGTCGCCACCACCCTCGACAACCGCCGGGTGCCGTTTCTGCCGGTGGCGGCCGAGGCGCCCGGCAAGAGCTTCTACCCCGCCGACGCCTCCAGAGCCGAGCTCGAGTCGTTTCTCACCGACCATCCGGAGCAGCGCGTAAACATCCTCGGCGAGCGGACGGTCGTCAGGCGGGCCACTGCCGACAACCTGGCCATCGACCGTGCAGCCCTCGCCCGCCATCCGGTGCTCGCGGCGCTCGCGCCTGAACTGGACACCCGGCTGTCCGAGCTCGCAGCCCGCCCGTCGGCGAGCAACTTCTACGCAGTGCCCTATGCCGTCGCCTGGGCCGACGCCACCGTCGCCGCCCAGCAACACCTCTTCCGCGCCGCCGATGCGGTCGACGGCGACGACCCCGAGCTCGCTCGCTACCTGCGCAATCGCGGCCGCGACCTCCTCGCCAACGACTACGAGAGCGGCGACGCGGCCTGGGTCACCGGCCGCTTCCGCCATCTGAACGCCCAGATCGGGGCCTACGAGACCTACGACGACGCCCTGTTCGGGGTCAAGGCGTCGCCGGCTGTCAGCATCCTGCTGCGCGACGAGGCGGCGACGGCCGAGCTGACCAAGGGCCTGGGCGCCCTCCAAGGCGTCGAGGATGCGCTGCCCTACCTACCGCACAAACGGGTGCGGCAGGACATCTCGGTCGGGGTCTACGAGGTCATCGCCGACTTCGGCCAGGCGCGTGGCACCAACACCGCGACCATTCTCCCCAACGACCCCCTGTTCTCGCGGCGCTACGGACGCACCATCCTGCTGCGCAAGAACATCATGACCCACGCCGACCTGGCGGCACGGGCCGCCCGCGTCTGGCAGGCCGCGGTGGCGCCGCCCTTCGCTGCCGACCTGTCTGCCGAAGGGCCCTTCCAGCGCACACTGTGGCACGAGGTCGGCCACTACCTCGGGCCGGACGTCACGGCCGACGGCCGCAGCCTGGACCAGGCACTTCAAGGCTCGGCCGACGCGCTCGAGGAGATGAAATCCGACCTCGTCTCTCTGTTCGCCGTCGAGCGCTTTCACCAGGCTGGCCTCGCCACCGACGAGCGTCTGCGCGCGGTCCAGGCGAGCGGCATCCTGCGCACGCTGCAGCTGGTGCGCCCCCGGCGCGACCAGCCGTACCAGACGATGCAGCTCGCGCAAATGAACTGGTTCCTCGACCGCGGGCTGCTGAGCAGCGACGAAGCCGGCCGGCTGGTCGTCCACTACGAGCGCTACGCCGACGTCGTCAGCGGCCTGTTGCGCGAAGTCATGGCCCTCCAGCAGGGTGGCGACCCGGCCGCCGCCGAGGCGTTCTTCGACCGCTGGACGACCTGGAGCGACGAGCTCCACGAGCCCCTGGCCAAACGCCTCCGCGCCGCCCAGGGCAAGCGCTTCCAGCTCGTCCGCTACGCCGCCCTCGGCGAATAGCCACCGTTCCTCGGCCGCTCTCGAAAAGGGCCTACTTCTTCTTCCAGGGCGGCCCGGGTCGCCGCTCCGCCGAGCCGGGCCGCCCTCCCGGGCGGGCTCCCGGTTTGCCGGTCGTCGGCCATCGGCCAGGCGTCGACCCAGCGGGGCGCGACGCCGGGCCTGAGGCCGATCGCGGCCGCGGCGGCGGGTCCATCTCGCCGGCGGCACGGATCGTCAGCGGGCGGCCCCGCAGCGTGCTCTTGGCCATCTTGGCGAGCACCGTCGGCGCGTAGCGCGACGGCACCTCGACCATCGAGATGTGCTCGAGGATGTCGATGGCGCCGATCTCCTTGCCCGGCACGCCTGCCTCGTTGGCGATCGCGCCGACGATGTCGCCCGGGCGCACGCCGCTCTGCCGCCCGGCGTCGAACACCAGCCGCACCATGCCGTCGTCGGCGCCGCGCGGCAGATCCTGACGCTGCGGCGCCTCGATCGCCAACTCGAGCGGCCGGTCGCGACGCGCGAGAAAGGCCGCGGCGGCTGCCACCTCGGCAATCTCGTGGCCCTCCTCCACCAGCTCCTCGATCAAGCTCATGTAGAGCTCGAGGTCGGCCTCGGCAAGCGCCTTGCGCAGGCTGTCCTTGAACTGGTTCTTGCGCCGTGCGGCGACGTCGGCCGGCGTCGGCATCTGCATCGGCAGAATCTTGCGCCCGGTGAAGCGCTCGATCTCGTGCAGCATGTGGCGCTCGCGCGGCGTCACGAACACCACCGCCACACCCGTGCGCCCCGCCCGCCCGGTGCGACCGATGCGGTGCACGTAGGCCTCGACGTCCGACGGGATGTCGAAGTTGATGACGTGGCTGATGCGGTCAACGTCGAGGCCGCGGGCCGCGACGTCGGTGGCGACGACAATCTCGACGCTGCCCTCGCGCAGTCTCTCGATGACGCGCTCGCGAAGTGGCTGCGTCATGTCGCCATGCATCGCCGCCACCGAGTAGCCGCGCGCCTCGAGCTTCTCGGCAACCTCCGCCGACGTCGTCTTGGTGCGCGTGAACACCAGCACGGCGTCGATCGGCTCACTCTCGAGAATGCGCGTCAGTGCCTCGAGCTTCTGCGGATACGGCGCCATCAGATAGCGCTGCTCGATCGCCGGCAGGGTGACCGCCCGATGCGCCGTCTCGAGCGTCGCCGGCTCGAACAGGTGACGCTGGGCGATGCGCCGAATCTCGGCCGGCATGGTGGCCGAAAACAGCGCCGTCTGCCTGGTGCGGCCGACGAGGTGGCTGGCACCTGCGTCGCCCGCAGGCCCCGCCGCGCCTGCTTCCACCAAGTGGCTGGCACCTGGCGGCGACACCTGCGCAGCTGCCCGCGCGCCGCTCGGTGGCGCCTGCGACAGGATCCACTCGACGTCCTCGATGAAGCCCATGCGCAACATCTCGTCGGCCTCGTCCAGCACGACGATGCGCAGGCGATCCAGCCGCAGGGCGCCACGGCGGATGTGGTCCATCACCCGACCCGGCGTGCCCACCACGACGTGGACACCGCGCAACAGGCGCTTCTGCTGCCCGTCGATCGGCTGCCCGCCATAGACCGGCAAGATCACCAGGTTCGGCAGGTACTTGCTGTACGTGTGCAGCGCCTCCGCCACCTGGATCGCCAGCTCGCGCGTCGGCGCCAGCACCAGCGCCTGCGTCTCGCGGCTTGCCGGGTCGATGGATTGGAGTAGTGGCAGACCGAAGGCCGCCGTCTTGCCGGTCCCCGTCTGCGCCTGGCCGATCAGGTCGCGCCCGGCCAGGAGCGACGGGATCGTCGCAGCCTGGATCGGCGTCGGCGCCTCATACCCGGCGTCGTCGATCGCCCGCAGCAGCGGGTCGGCGAGGCCGAGTGAGGCAAAGGTTGGCGGAAGGGGCGACTCGGTGGTTTCCATGGGGCCTCGCGGTGCGGCCGGAGTCGGCCGCGCGCCCGAGCGTATCCCGGACGGGCCGGCAGCGGGGCGGTGCCCGGCTTCGGGGCCCAAAGGCCCCAATTTTCGGGCGTCTGCGAGGTGGCTGGCACCGCGCGGACCACCTCGGCGCCGGCGTCCGCCTCGACTTCGCGCGCCTCATGCGCCCGGGCGCTCTCGCTCCAAGTCCGACGGCACCCCTTGCCTGGGCGCACCTCGGCCCACAGAATCGCCCGGTGAGATCGACTGCACGCGAACAGATCGGCAGCCTGCTGGGCGAGGTCGGCTCGGGCTCGTTCGCCGCCCGGCGAACGGCGTCAGCCAACGACCTCGTGCTCGAGATCAAGGGCGTGGGGCCGCTACCCTTCCCGATTCCCCGAGAGCAAGCACGGTTGCTGCTTGCCCAGGCGAAGCCGGCTCGCTACGGCCAGCGCGAGCGGACGCTGCTCGACCGGAGCGTGCGCGATAGCGGCGAGCTCTCGCCGAGGCAGGTCAAGCTCGGCCGTCGGCAGTGGAACGGCACGCTCCGGCCCATGCTCGCGGCGCTCGGAGCGGACCTCGGCCTGGCGCCCGGCCAGCGGCTCGTCGCGCAACTGCACAGCTTGCTGATCTACGGCCCCGGCCAGTTCTTCAAGCCACACCAGGACTCGGAGCGGACGGACGGCATGGTCGGCACGCTCGTCGTCACCCTGCCTTCGGCGTTCACCGGCGGGGCCATCGTCATCGAGCACCAGGGCGAGGTCGTCACCTATCGCGCCACCAAGCAGCCACTCTCGTTCATCGCCTTCTACGCCGACTGCCGTCACCAGGTCCGCCCCGTGAAGACTGGCTACAGGATCGTGTTGACGTACGACCTGATGCTCCAGGGCCAGGCGAGACAGATCGAGCCACCCCCGTCGACCCTCGTCGACGCCCTCGCGTCGCGGCTGCGCGAGCACTTCGCAGCGCCGCCGGCTCCCGATCGCTTCGACGCGGTGCCCCGCCACGGGCCGCCGCGGCGGCTGGTCTACCTACTCGACCACCAGTACACGGAGCATGGCCTGGGTTGGCGGCGACTCAAGGGCAGCGATGCGGCGCGGGCCGCCGCCCTGGGTGCGGCCGCCGAACGCGCCGACTGCGAGGTCGTCTTGGCGCTCGCCGACGTGCACGAGACGCGGCAGTGCGAGGAGCCCTGGGGGGCGGGATGGCCTCGGAGCCGGCGTAGCTGGCAGCGTGACGAAGACGACGAGTGGCTGGCCGACGAGCCAGCGGTAAACGATCCCGACGCTTACGTGGTCGGCGACCTCCTCGATTCGACCGTGACGCTCGAACGCTGGATCGACCGAGCCGGCGACGCCCCGGAGCCGATCCACACGACCGTCGCGGAGGAGGAGATCTGCGCCACGACCCCATCGTCCGCGCTCGCGCCAAGGGCCGCCGAGTACGAAGGGTACATGGGCAACTACGGCAACACCATGGACCGCTGGTACCGTCGCGCCGCGATCGTGCTCTGGCCGCGCGAGCGGGATTTCGCCGTGCGCGCCGAGGCCGCGCCCGCCTGGGCGCTGGCGACGCTGCTCGAGCGGCTGGCTGCTGGCGACCGGCGCGCGAGCCGCGACATGGCGGCGGCCATGCTGGCCTTCTGGCCAGACGTAGCACAACGCGACGAAGATGGCAGGCTGTTCGCTCGCACCCTGCGGGTCGCCGCCGGTCTCGAGGCCCCGGAGCTCGGGGCGGCCCTGTTGTCACCCTTCCGACTCGAGGCGCTCACTCCGGCACTGGCACCGGACCTCGCCGCGTTGGTCGACCGCTACGGCGAGGCGTGGACGAGGCAGCTGCTGGACGCCTGGGCCAGCTCGGTTCCGCGACACCTGCGCGCGGGGCGGCGCGACACGCTCGCCTGGCTCGCCAAGCTACCTGTCCTGGCGTCGGCGGTCCACGCGGCCGAGGGTGGCTCCTCGGGCTCGGCGGGCGCGCGGTTGCTGGTCGAGCATGCCTGGGGGCCGCTCCAGTCGGCGATCGACGGGCGGCTCGGCCTTCTGCCGCCGAGCCAACGCGAGCTCGCGCTCGCGGAGCTCGCATCACCGATCTGTGGCTGGTTGAGAGCGGCAGCGGTGATCGGGGGCGATGAGCCCGGAGAGGCGGCGCAAGCCGAGTCTTTGCCGACCGCGCGCTCTTTCGCACGCGCGGTCGCCTACCTATGCGCCGCGAAGAACGACGCGCTGGTGCCGTGCCTCGTCCAGGTGCTCCGCCTCGCGGCGAAGGGCGCGCGATCGGAGCTGAAGAACACGCTCGGCCTCGACACCATCGCCCGACACGCCGCGGCGGTCCTGGCGGTGCGCCTTGCGCGCCCGCCGCGCGCCGCCGACGACTGGTCCGTCGCCCCGCCCGCGGGTTGCGACTGCGCCCTCTGCGGCAAGCTCGGGGCGTTCCTCGCCGACTCCAAGGCGCAGCGTCTCGAGTGGCCTGTCGCCCAGCAGGGCCGGCAACACGTCCACGAGCGCATCGACCGCCACGAGCTCCCCGTCCGCCACGAGACCCGCCGTTCGGGCTCTCCCTACACGCTGGTGCTGGAGAAGGCCAAGATCCTCTTCTCGCGCGAAGATGCCACGCGGCGCGCCTGGCAGGTCGATCTCGACTGGCTCGCCGCCGCCGGCTGGACGACGCCGGCCTGAGCCGTGCCAGGTGGCTGGCACCGCCCGGCCACCGTGCGGCCTGGTGCGCCTCGAAACCCTGGTTTTACAGGCGTCTGCGAGGTGGCTGGCACCTCGCGAGAGAGCCGCGAGAGAGCCGCGGCGAGCCGCCGACGTCAGGCCGGTTCGCCGGGCCCGTCGTCCGGACTCGCGGTAGTCGCGGCCGCCGCCCGCCGACGCGCCTTGGCCGCGCGCTTCTCCTGCAGCTTCTCGTAGAGCTCGCGCACCCAGACGTTGACTGGCGACTTCCATGCCTGGCTCGGGCTGGGGATGTTGCCCATCAGGCTGCGCGGTGTCAGGCCCAGCTCCTTCGCCTTCCGCACGTCCTCCGCCGAAAGGCGACAGCGCTGGATCGCCAGGGCCCACTCGTCGTCACGGGTCTTCTTCTTGTTCATCGTGCCACTCCAGAAAGCGTGGTCCGCGTCAGCCGCGACTCCCCGTCCGCGCCAGCACCACCGCAATCCACACCGCGTCGGCCACCCCGAGGTGCGCCAGCTGGAGCGGGATCGGTGCCAGCCAGGCGATGTTGGCGAACCCGAGAGCGACCTGCACCAGGGTCGCGACCCCGGCCGCCCGCGCCCAAGCCGTCGCTGCCGTGCCGCCATCGCTACCGGAACGGCCCAACACGGCCCGAAGACTGAAGCCGAGGACGACGGCGGCCGCGAGGCCGGCCAGCACCGGATGCCAGATCCGCAGACGCAAGAGCAGGTGCGACGTCGGTGACAAATCCTGCGCCAGCGCCTGCGCCAGCGACCCCGCCGGGAACAACGTGTCCCCGAGCGCCGCCACCGTTCCGCTCGCCCCCGCCAGCAGGAGCAGCGCCAGCGCCGCGAGGCCTAGCGGATCGCGTCGACCGACCGCGGGAACGCCGGCGACCTCCACCGGCCCCGCCGCGAAGTGCGCCGCCCGCGCCAGCGACGCCAACAGCAGGAACGTGTTCACCAGGTGCACCCCCATGAACAGCGCCCGCGCCATCGACTCGTTGTCCGCCACCAATCGGAACAGCACCAGCCCCGCCCCCACCGCCGCCTCGAGCAGCATGAACACCACCGCCCAGGCGATCGCCCGCCGCGCTGGATGCCCGGCGCTCCGTGTCCGAAAGATCACCACCGCCAACCCCACCACCGCGATCAACGCCAACCCACTCGTCGCCCGATGCGTGAACTCCACCGCCTTCGCCACCGACGGCGCCCGCGGAATCACCTCGCCGTCACACAACGGCCAGTGCGCCCCGCAGCCCGCCCCCGAACCGGACGCCCGCACGTACCCGCCCCACAGGATGACGACGAGGTTCCAGGCGAGCACGGTCCAAGCGAGTCGGGAGAGGCGGAGGGAGGTCATGAGGAGGGCATCCTACGCGAGGGGCCTCGATCCGCTGTCCCGCCGTTCGTGGACCCGCGGCGAGGAGTTGTCCAGACCTCCACCTACTCCCAGTCGTGCGGCTCGATCCCCAACCGGGTGATCTTGATCGCCAACCCGTTCCTCGTGACCCCCAGCTCCCGCGCCGCCTTGGCCTTGTTGCCGTGGCTGGCGCGGAGCGCGGCGATGACGGCGGCGCGTTCGTAGACGTCGAGGTTCTGCTGGAGGCTCCGTCCAGCCGCGGCCGTGCTCTCGGCGGTTGGGGCAGTGGGTTGGTTGGGCGCACGCGCGACCGTCGTCACCGCCGGCGCGTAGTGCTCGAACGCAGGCTCGCCGTCCTCGCGCTCGGCGGACCAGCGGACGGCTCCGACGTGCTCGCTCTCCAACGCCCCACCATCCGGGCACAGCAGCACTGCGCGTTCGATCTCGCTGGCGAGCTCGCGGACGTTGCCGGGCCAGTCGTGTTGCATGAGGAGCTCGAGGGCGCGGCGGGAGACGCCGAGGACGGTCTTGCTGTAGTCGGTGGCGGCGCGTTCGACGAAGGCGAGGACGAGGGGCGGAATGTCCTCGCGGCGTTCGCGCAGGGGTGGAATGTGGAACTGGAGGCCGCGCAGGCGGTAGTAGAGGTCGGCGCGAAAGCGGCCGTTCTTGACGTGGTGAGCGAGGTCGCGGTTGCTGGCGCTGATGACACGAACGTTGATCTTCTTCGGCTGGCTGCCGCCGACCGGCAGGACTTCGCGCTCCTGGAGGACGCGAAGCAGCTTGGCCTGAAGGCGCTCTTCCATCTCGCCGATCTCGTCGAGGAAGACGGTGCCGCCTTCGGCCTGGACGAAGAGACCGGGTCGCGGGTCGACGCCGGTGGCGACGCGAGCCTGGACGCCGAACAGCTCGGCCTCGAGAAGCTCGCCGGGAATGGCGGCGCAGTTCAGGGCGACGAAGGGGCCGCGGGCCGAGACGCCGGAAGCGTGGACCATGCGGGCGAAGAGCTCCTTGCCGGTGCCGGTCTCGCCCATCAGGAGCACGTCGAGGCGGCTCTTGACGGTGGCGCGCATGTGGTCGAGCAGGCCGCGCATGGCGGGCGACGGGCCGAGCACCATGCCGGGCGGGAAACACAGCACCTCGAGCTTGCCGCGGCCGTTGACACGGGATTCGCGCGACAGGGAGTCGGCGTGGCAGAGCCTGGCCGCCAGGTAGTCGAACAGCTCGCGCGCCCAGGCCGAGCGGCGGAGAGCGGCCGACGGAAACATGGCGACGAGGACCAGGCCGTTGGGGTCGCCGGCGATGAGTGTGGCACCGCCATCCGCCTCGACGACGGTGCGCAGCTCGCCGTCGCGGCCACCGCGACGCGGGCGGTCGAGCTGGGTCGCGAGCGCCGCCAGCTGGGCGGCGGTGGACTCGTCAGGCACCGCGCCGGCGACGGCCGCGACCGAGAAGGCCGCGCCAGCAGAGCCCAGACGCAGCAGGGCAAGGGTGGTCGCGGCGAGGATGCCGCGGGCCCGCTCGAGCAGGGTTCCGGCGTCGCCGAGAACCGCGGGTGGATCACCGGAGACGCCGCCGTGCCGACCGCCGCGCGGCCGGCCGCGCTCACCACGCTCGAGCTCGCGCACCAGGGCAAGCGCCGCGGCCGGTGAGCCGTCGGACAGGCCGCCGCTGATGGTGCCAGTGCCGGAGGGTGGTGCCGCCCCAGCGGCACCCGCGGCGCCACGGGGACGCGCCGGGACGGCCAGGGCCAGCTCGACGTCGTCGGACGCCACCTCGCGCAGCTCGAGGAGGGCGGCGCCGAGCTGGACCGGCAGGCCGACCTGCAGGCCGAGCTCGTCATGGCGACGGCCGCCGGCGACGAGAC